>ENA-ORDA01001437-ORDA01001437.1-marine-metagenome-genome-assembly--contig:-NODE-1437-length-20083-cov-4.579176_pt1 | contig 20083 bp, 13 predicted proteins | sample MGYA00237778_ERZ508506 | MGnify/ENA primary metagenome ERZ508506 (study PRJEB26177, sample SAMN06267891) | marine metagenome | isolation source: Monterey Bay, California, USA | place: Pacific... | reverse complement strand
AGTTGTCTGTAGATTCGGAGAGCAATCACCAAAAACAACAGGAGGTAAATCTATATCGGCTTCTTGTACTTCAACTCTTCGATCTGCATACTCACCGACACTACAAGCAGCCGGTACTTCTTCCCATGCACCCTGCCAACCATCATCGATGGGGCCGTTTACAAATTTATATACATATCCTGCGTTATTAGCAAGATCAAGTGTTACAGAGTAAGTTCCATCTGAATCACTATCTAGCATTTCATGACCAGGGTTACCGGCATCTCCACCCGCAATCCAAACACCATTTTCAACTGTTTCAAACTGCATATCCACATTAAACGTCACATTTGCACCATAAATTGAATAGCTGAAAAGAACGGCACTCAGGATGTGTCTAAAAAAATTAATATCTTTCATTCTATCTGTTGCTCCTTTAGAAGATTGATTTTGTAATTACTATCATTGATTATCATTTAATATATGTCTTTAACTAATATCAAAGGCATTATTGCAATAACCAATGTGCGTAATATATAATAAAAGTTTATTTAAATACCAAACAATTTCACAAAATTAGAAAAGTGTGGTCAAGGTCACTTTTTTAGGGTTTCCGAGTGGCCCCATATCTTGATAACTATAGTCGATAATGTAGAGTGAACTAGCTATCTTCATCTTGATACCAAATCCTAATGATTCTTCGGAAATACGATCTTTTTGAAAAACATTAGCAATACCAGATCGAAGAAACAAAAAATCTCTGTAGGCTAATTCTGAACCTAAATTAATGCTTTCTGAATTGTCATTTGGGTGTAAAGCATCAGCCGCAATTAATAGATCAAATCCCCTTGGTAATAATCTATTATAAGATAACCCAAATCTAAAGATTAAGGGTAGTTCAAATTGGTCCGTTTGAAAGTTTGCATTTATGTTGGTAGGGTCGGATTCTAGACTAGGATCTATTTCTGTTTGAAGTAATAAATCTCGGCCTTCCATTTTCATTTTAGTACCATAATTAGAAATACTCATTCCCATATTAAGTCCATCAATTTGGGTATGATATAGAGTCCCAAGATCGATTGCTAGACCCGTTGCTTTAGAATTATAAATAGTTTCTTGAATATATTTAGTAGAAATTCCAAAAGAAAACCTATCTGTCAATAACTTTGAAAATGTTAGCTGCCCCATTATAGATCCAATACTAAACTTTTCTCCGGTTCCTTCTGGATTGTGAGTAGTAGTTACTTCCATTTCACCCATATGCATCGCACTTACCGCCGCTCCAATAGTTCCAAATGGAGTTCGAAATGAGGCACCAACAAAATCAAGGTCAACATCTAATACCCAATCTTGATGATCTAATATTATTTCACTTTTTTTTAGTCTAGATAATCCAGCTGGGTTCCAATACAAGGAAGTAGCATCATCTGAGACAGAAGAAAAGGCGCTACCCATTGCTAATGCCCTTGCTCCAATACCAATTTTTAAAAATTGTCCTGCTGTAGTCCCTGTTTTTGTTACAGTTTGAGAAAAAATTATTCCAAATGAAAAAAGTAAAAAGACAAAAATTTTGTAATAAATTTTCATTTTATTACTGCAAACTTCCCAAGGTGAGGTTTAAACGGTGCTCTATCATTATTCATAGATTCGACATGGAAGAAATATAATCCATAAGCAATATCAAGGTTATCTTTTGTTAACATATTCCATTCATAGGATCCATCATCAATGGTGGTATTATGTAATAAAGTATTAACTAACTCTCCAGAAAGTGTGAAAATCTGAATTTTACATTCAGGCGGAAGATGATTGAAATGAATAGATCTTGATCCTCTACCATCAGCATATGGGTTTTGTCCTTCCCAACTGGCTGCAACAATATATGGGTTTGGAACAACTTTTATATTGTTTGTTAAAAAGTTTAAATTTTCTGTTGTTAAAGATGGACCTTGAGAAATAAACTCATAAATATCAGCGCTCGAGAATGGTTTTGTCATAAATAATGATAATGTGTCCCCGTAAGAAGGGAAGTTCTGGCCAGGAATATTATCATGTCCTGGTGTTATATTCCATGTAACCATAGAAGTATCGCCAGCGTCCTCTAAAATTATTATTCTATCTGAATAAGAAAAATGTCCAGGTTTTACGAGTTCTAATTTTAGAGCATATTCACTTCCAAAATTTGATACAGTAAAACCAAATTCTGACCAAGTACCAAGTACAGTATCAATGATATTATAATGATCAAAATCATTTGGATTTAAATAAAATTTATTATTTATCAATGAATCAATTGGAATGGAATCAGGTAAGCCAGTTGATAAACTATAATACGTTTTACTTCTATCAATCAAAGCGATGTCAATTTTTTCTAAAGGATTATCTAAATCTATTAAACGGAAATTAGCTTTTGATGAATCAATTGTAAGATTTTGGCCATTTTCTCTTTTAACTATTACAGAAGCTGTTTCAAAGACAGCAGAATCTGCAAACACAAAACCATAATTTCTTGGAAACGAAACACCCTTTGTAGCTATACCTCCAAAGCTAAAAGGGCTCACCGTAAATGAATAGTCTAGATCATTTTTTGGATAGAAATGAGATAAATCTTCATTTAATCGTATGGTTCTTTGATTTTGGATCTCTAAAACCATACCATCAAATTGTCCTAAATCACCCTCTAAATTATTATTCCAAGATATCACGGTATCTAGCTCTGCTTCATTTGTGACATTAACAACCATAAAATCAGTTGTTACTGGAACTGCTTCATCTAAATCTAGACTGTCTATATTAGGCTCACCATTATCAGCGACACCATTCGCCTCAGTTTTTTCCCCCAATTCAAACGTATTATTATTTTCAGTTCCCTTTGGATTAAGGTTATAGTCATAGTCATCATTATGTGGATCGGGGTTTTCTAAAAGGTTAAACCCTGGTTCATCTTCGTTACAAAGAGCATCTGATCCACAATCATTCCAATTATCTTGATTTAAATCTTCAATGATATAATTAGCTACATCGTTACAACCACCATATCCATTCTCATATAAATCAGAGCAACCATCAATACCAACATCATGAATATCTATTAACCAGTCATTATCATCATCGAGTTGATTCATCTTCGTATCTTTAAAATAAATTCTGTAAGTGTTTTCATCCTTTATCTTTGAAGGATCAAGAGTTTCAACATTAATTGATCCTGTTCCAACAGGAGTAGTTATAGGGTATACTGTGTTTTCCAATGGTGCAGGTTGGTAGCCTAAGGATGGTGCATCCGGAACAACCGTTGCGACATTTTTAGCTGTGATAACATTCCCTCCTCGATCTAGAGTGACAAATTTAGAGGTTTCAGCAGGAAGTATTTCTTTTTCAATGGATCCATGATCATAAGCAGTAACTGCATAAAAGTATCGATGACCATTGATAACATTTGTATCTGTCCATGAATGTACTAATCCATTATTGTTTCCGAGATAAAATTGAATTCCATCTACATGTCCGGGAAAAAAATCTTCATATTCATTTATTTGATCATATTGCTTTACCGGAATATTAAACTTCGCAGTTCCAAAAGCATCTGTGACAACCCCTGCATCACTAAATTGGGTGTTGGTTGCTTTATAAATTTTATAGCCCTCAAAATCTTCTCCAGTAATTCTATCAACTGAAAATTCAGCGACGTCATCCCAATAAATTGTAACATATCCGTCTCCGGCATATGCCTTAATTGTGGGTAAATCAGGTGCTTTTGCAAAATTATAGTTTTGATTATAAATTGTTTGAACTGTTTGTTTATTTCTGACTAGGTCGGGCAAATTATCACCAAATAAAAGGGAAATAGAAAATCGTTCAGTGAGATCTTTTTTCAAAGGGAAGTAGCCAGAACTAAATAAAAAATCAGCATCTGTATTGGAAACAGCATTATTAAAATACCCTGGGAGCATTTCTTCCCATAATCTATTATCATCATTCATTTGAGGACCAACGCCAAAATTAAAATAATAAAAACTAGATAGCCCTATTTGGTCAGATTCATCAACATCTGTTTTATCAATATTAGGTTCCCCAGGAAGTTCAGTACCCATACCAGACGTTGGAAGGCCATCTCCTTCACCGAGGTCATTACTCCCAGGCATACCATCAATACCTACATCATCAGTTGCAATATCCCAATCGCCATCATTATCAATTCCATCTTCTCTACTTTCATCGATTAAATAATTTGATAATCCTATGCCACTCAAATAGTCAATATATTTTAACCCTTCGCCAGAAAGTGGGTCTAAATAGAGATAGAGGTCTTCGAATACACCTGGAGCAATTTCAACAGAAGCACCATTATTCTCATCGATTAGTCCATTTAAATTATCATCAACTAAATTTCTAGGTATTTCTTCAAGCGGAATACTTGGTGGGAAAATATATTCTTTGTTGGATTTTTGAATAACGAATCCATTTGCAGGCATTGGGATCAAAGTTCTTTCATAAGTTGAATAATCTATGATAACAATTGTATCACCAGGGGCATAGGTTTTTGCTGTAAAAATAGCTTCTGATAAAGTTAATCCAGTACCTTCGGAACCATCTCCATCATTATCAATCCCATCATATGGGTTTCCTGGACTTTCAAGGAATGCATATCCTGCTAGTCCTACTGGAGACCATCCACTTGCACCTATTCCTCCTAATCCCGTTTCTAAATCAGTTCCATTATCATAGGAGTAGGCTATATCATCTTCTTTTTCAAAATTTGCCCAGTCATCACCACTATCACCATCACCGCCTGTAATTGTTCCTACAATGTATCCAAAAACCATTTTTTCAATATCATAGTCACTTATATTTTTTATATCATATAACCAAAAAAGAACATCTTCTGCTAGAATATGATTCCATTGCAGACCTCTTTGAGTACACCTAAGTCCCATTCCGCGTCTTTCTAAATCATTTGAGTCTGGATAATAAAAAAATTCAGCATCTTGTGCATCATCCATTATAAAAAAGCTTTCTTGCTCAGCATTTTTTTGATTTTTACCAAAATATCCATTCCAAGAACCAGACCATCCAGGATCTAGTGGATCTTCTAATTTATCAGGCCACTGGTTTGGCCATGTATTATTTTTTGAATCTGGATCCTCTGAAGGCCCCATATGGCTCATCGCAATCAATGTTGTATCTGGGCTATTATATCCAGATAATGGTTCAAACCCCCAATGTGTATCTAAATTAAATTCACTTCCCCTGGGATTATCTATTGTTACCACACTTTTTTTGTCTGAGTTGTCTAAGTCTTTAAATTCAGAACCAACCATATGGCCAACATCTCCTATATATTCATGGCCCGAATTAATTGGCCACTCACCGCCTATATCTTCAGGCTCACTAGTCCATCTACCAATAAGTCCGTAATTATAAAATGTAGTTCGAACTTTATTACCAGAGTGGTTATTTTTAGCACGTGCCAGAGAATTACCTTTGGGAGTTGACGGAAAGACATTTGTCAATACACTAAGGATAAATAAAAATATATAAAAGTAATTTATCATTTAAAATTGAAGTTCAAACCCAACATTAATTTTTCTTGGCTCACCATACCAATCAGGTTTGAGTAAATGTTCATTGAGGTGACCGATCCTACCAGAGTCAATCAAGGGAACATCTTTTGCAGTAAGAGTATAATCAGATCTCCCCGTATCATTCCAAACAGAAAACTCATTTCGGATATCAATTAAATTATAAATATTGCAATAAAGGTTTGATTTTAAACCAAGAAAAGAAACTTTGTAAGATGCGCGAAGATCTACAGTGAAAGTATTAGGCTTTCTTTCACTATTATCAGCAAACCCTGAAAATGATCCTGCTCCAGAAACAACACCAGTCTTAAACTCAGGTGTATACGGTTTTCCAGACCATAATTTCCCGATAGAGCTTATGACCCAATCCTTTTTCCCAAATGTAGTCCTAAAATTAAGCGTGTGAGTTTGGTCCCAATCAAGAGGTAACATGTTCAATCGAGGTGCTTGATTATCTTGAGCGTCAAAATATGCATCTTGAGGATTTGAGTATGTTCCTTCTGCGACCATCCAAGTGTAATCAATACCACCTCCAAACCCATTAACAAATTGACGATCAAGTATTAAAGTAAATCCTCTTGTATTTGCATAATCCTTATTTTCATATTTTCTATAATTTCCTACAGGATACTTCTTTATTGTAGTGGATACTCCGACCCAATCTCTTGTGTCTCTGTAAAAAATAGTAAGATCTATAGCTGTTCGATATGCTATCTCCTGTTTGAAACCGATTTCATACATAACGGTTTTCTCAGGCTTTAGTGCTGCATTACCAAGTATACCGCCATTATTATTATCTGTTATTTCAAATTCTGGATTTTCATAAAGAAGGCTAAAATTAGGAACTTGGAAAAAATGGCCATACGAAACATGAATGACCCCTTTATCTGTTATTGGATATGCGATACCAATTCGGGGGCTAATTTGATAGGTCGGTTTAACCTTTTTATATCCATATGTCCAACGAAAAGATTCCCTATATGATGATAATTGATAATTAAAAGCTTCTTGATATGATTGTAAGGATGAATCAAACTCAACACCAGTAATAAATAAATTTTCCACAGACACAGCACCCTGCTGATTTAAAGAATCGAGTATAATAACATCTGAATGGATTGAGGAGAATTCATGTTCCCAAAATAAAGATGTATCATTTGGAGTAGATGCTAAATAGTATTTTAAATTGCCTGGAAGAGCTTCATCCTTGGGAATTCTCCAATTTGGATCAAAAAAGTCAAATCTTAATCCAGCATTTATAATTAATTCATCAAATTCTAATTTATCTTGAATATATGCGGAAATTTCTGTCGGTTTTACTTTAAAGTAATCATGTTCTGAAGTATATGTGGGATTGACTATAGGTGTGAATGGAGTTATTCGCGCACCTGCTAGAGGGTTATAGCCGAGAGTGTCCCCATCTTGAGTGCGAGACCATTCTCCTATTGTTTTGTAATTCAAAAATTTATCATCAGCCCACATATCATATATTTTATAAAGGAAACCAAACTTTACAAAATTGTTACTATTAATTTGACTAGAGAGATCAAATTTTAATTGATTGAATGAAGTATTCCTCTCAAATTTTCCATTTTGTGTACCTCCAACACCAAAAGACCACTCAGGAGTTATAAATCTATCAGTAGGAACATAGCCAGTCTGGTCTTGTAAATCGATGACTTCGTATAAACCTTGATCATGAGGACTAATTAGGAATCGGGGTGATTCCTCATAAATATCATAGCCAGACCTAATTCTGATTGTGTCATTTAAATCTAAATCTTCAATTTCATTTTGTGTCATCATGCTTACTGAAAATGGAATATTTCCTTCTTGGTAAAGATCTTCATGATATCCACTAGAGAAGTCTATATATTTTAATTCATAAAAAGTATTTTGGTTTAATGTATGGGTCATTGTTACCATATTTGATCTATCAGATTCAAAGTTTTTTAAAACCCCATCAGGATTGTATTTATAGTAGCTATCGTAGTTTTTGTATTCTTTTTCCGTTACATAGTTTGTGTAGTTAAACTTGATAGAAGGTGTCATTTTATAGGTAAACTTCAATTGGGAGGATAATTTTGAGTACGGAGCTAGAGGGACAATAGATTCATCTCCAAATAGTCCTATAGGTGTAAATAGTCTTCTACCATAAAATCTACCAGAAGAATTAAAGTATCTCAAAGTAGAATAGAATGTAACTCTTTTATTTAAGAATGGCACTGGACCACTAAAGCTTCCAGAAAAATTTGTTTGCTGAAATACGTTTTCAAAAACGTTTAAATATTTAGTATACCCATTATCATCTAAATTAAATCTGTGTTCGCCCCAGTCTCTTCGACCATTCCCTTCTCCGGGGCTTGGTTGAGTAGTTTTCCCATCACCATTATAATCATAATAATCACCGAGATACCCATCATATCCCAAGTCATCATTTAAAGGCTCTGAACCTTCATCACCATCCCATAGTTGGTTTCCATTTTTATCCCAATATATCTCGCCTTCATCCCAAATTCCATTATTATTGAGGTCATATAAAATTTCACCATAATCCCAATTTCCATCATTGTTTAAATCAGAAAAAGATTTCCAGGTTGAAAAAGGAGAAGATAGTGAAAATAAATCTGAATGACTTGAATGGTAGCCTCCTCCATAGATATTTAAATTTCCATCATAATTTTGAGAGCCTTCTTTAGTAACTACATTCACAATACCGGACATAGCTTGACCATATTCAGCATTGAACGTTCCTGAAATAACCTGCACTTCTTGAATACCTGCATTTTCTACTTCTAGTCCAGAGCTACCATCATATGAATCTGTAGTGGCTACTCCATCAACCCAAAATGAGACTTCACTACTTCGGCCACCTCGTACATGAAACCCTCCATTAGGGTCGCGAACAATACCAGCTTGAAGCTCAATAATATCTCCGACATCGGATACTGGTAAATTTTCAATATCTTCAGCGCTAACCACTGCAGACATTGAGGTTTGATCTAATCGAACGGTTGGCTTCTCAGCGGTAACAATCACTTCTTGTCCTGAAATCGTTTCTGGTTTTAATGCAAAATTAGCTTTAGCGGTTAAATCTACAATTATTTGGAGACCTTCAATGGTCATTGTTCCATAGCCTATCATTGAAGCAGAAATTTGGTATTTACCAGGAGGCACATTTAATATGAAGTATTCACCATCTAGATTTGTAGCTGCACCGAGCATAGTATTCTTAATTATTACATTACAACCAACAAGTGGTTGATCTTTTTCATCTAATACTATTCCAGATATTTTTCCACTTGTACCTGCTTGCATGATCTGCATGGCAATAGTAATTAGCAAACAAATTTTTAATATTTTTAAATATTTCATTTATAGTTTTTAACGGAGATTAAATATGTAAAAAACTAACTAATTTTTAGTATCAAATCATAAATATGTTTTTGAGGTTTGATTTAATGCTTTAATTTGAATCGTAGTGAAAATAATATTTTATAATAATTTAATAAATAAATTGGATTTAATATTTTGAAACTTCTCTTTCTATTAATTATTTCATTATCTTTTTCCCAATCTATCGATATTACTTTTAGATATATAAAAGGGGTAAATGATAGCTTCGAAAGAATTTTTGTTCCGGGAACAATGCCTCCTGGGACTTCTAATGATTGGGGTCCAAATAATAATGGTTTGATTAGCCCCAATGCCCTGTCTAAGATGGTTTATAATCCTTCATCGGATTGCTATGAAAAAAGCTATAGCCTTGATATCAATTCTGAGTATTTTTATAAAATACACTTTCATTTTAACTCCTCGGGAACAAATAATAGTTGGGTTTCAGATCCTCTTAACACAGTTGTCACAGACGATGTTTATAGTAATTCAATTTTGACTGTTTCTGACCCATTATTTTTTCAACCAAAGCGACACTTGAATAGTGAAGGTAGCATAGAAGGTTTTAGTATTGGTTTGTTCTCTACGGAAGACATAGAAAATATAAGATTTTATACCGGTGGAGATACTTTAAATGGATTAGAATACTTGAATACTAATGGAGTATTATATATTCCTTTTACAGACCCAATAAGCCTATATGATCCAATATGGATTGAGGCTACGATTGATCAACAAAATCATATTGTTTATGATGATGAAGAAATTTTAATTGTAGAAGAATTGATCCCTCAAGGAGTAGGTCTTGGACCTAATTGGTTGAATAATACAATGTACTTAGCTGTTTATGCGCCTCATCAGCCATTCATTAGATTTCAAATAGCTACACCGGGTTCGGAATTTGGAGATATAGAGCCAGAATTAATGAAAAAAGATCCCTCTCAAGAAGATATTTGGTGGACTGAATTAGATTTGCCTTTAGGTGATTATGAGTATCAGTATGTTCTACCGGATGGTGGAACGATTGCAGATCCTTTTTCAAGAAGAATTACCAATAATAAAACTAGAATCCAAATTGGAGCCGGTGGTATCTCAACTGCAGATGATTATAACTGGGAATCAATAGATTATATTCGCCCTAAAATGGATACTCTGATTATTTATGAGTTACATATTGATGATTTTGCAGCTACCGGAAACGGGCAAGGTAAATTTATAGATCTGATTGAAAAACTGGACTATTTAAAATCAACGGGTATTAATGCGATAGAGCTGCTCCCAATATTTGACTTTCCGGGTGATCATTCTTGGGGATATGACCCTAACTTGATTTCATCCATTGAATCTAATTATGGGACTCCTTTTGATTTTAAAAAATTAGTAGATGAGGCTCATAAAAGAGGAATCGCAATTATTTTGGACATCATATGGAATCATATAAGGTCTTCTAGTCCTCTGTGGGAGATTCAGCCTGACTATAATTTAAATCCGTATATTAAAATTCACACGGAGCTCAACCCGAACGAGGCAGAAGGTTCTTGGGGAATGCTAGATTTAGATCATTTTAACCCTAAAATGATTGAATATATAAATAAAGTTAATCGCATCTGGGTTGAGGAATATAAAATTGATGGATTTAGGTTTGATGCAATGTATATGATTGGGTGGGACTTGCAGCAACCTGAATACGGTATCCCATCTTGGTCAACTGCTCTGAAAGTATCTCATCCAGAAGTGTACCAAATTGCAGAGCACCTTCCGTCCAATCCATGGTTAATCGAAAATACAGATTTATCCTCGGGTTGGCATGACAGCTTCCATGACCGTTTAAAAGAGGATATCCATGGTCAATCTTTTTCTACTATTACTTATATGAACCAAGTAATTGGCTTACACGAATACTCAAATTGGGGTGATCCATACGAAGATAGGCTTCAAGCTGTGAAATATATGGTAAGCCATGATGAACAATCTCTGATCCAGGAAATGGTTGAGTATAATACTTTCACCACAGAAGAGGCTCTAATGCGTGATCGGTTTTACGCAACTTTGTTATTTACATCGCAAGGAATTCCAATGCTTTTTCAGGGACAAGAATTTGGGCTACAGACAGGCTGGACAGATGTTAATAATAATGGTAACTACGATGAAGAAAAATTACAATATCGACCAGTTAATTGGACGGTTCTAGAAACGGAGGAAGGGCAGGAGCACTTAGACTATTATAAAAAATTAACAAAACTAAGAAAAATCAACCCGACTTTTTCTAAAGGTACTTTTTATGATTTATATCGATATTCTAACCAAAATGTAATTGTCTATGGTTATAAAGATGAATCACCTGAAAGTAATAATGATCAAATTGTGGTGATTGCAAACTTCTCCAGTTTGGATAGGGAAATTCAAAATGTACCATTCTTCTCTGATGGAAATTGGTTTAATGTTTTAGACCCTACTATGAATGTGTTTTTATCATCAGATACGTTAAATGAATTTTATATCAAGAGTAAAACAGCCATAATATTTTCTGATAAAAATTGGACCTTAGATATAAAAGAAGCATTTTCTCTTCCAGAAATATCAAGTTTGATTACCTCGTACCCAAACCCTTTTAATGGTCTTATAAAGTTGAATTATCATACTAATTCACCTTCTTTCGGTGAAATAAATATTTATGATATTATTGGAAGACAAGTCTATTCTTTTGATGATGTTTCTTTCAGTAATGGGAACAATTTTTTTGAATGGAATGGTAAATCTCAAACGGGTGATCATTTACCAACAGGACTGTATTTAGTATCTATAAAGAATGATAAAAGACTTAGCACGCATAAAATTTTATATTTAAAATAGTATTAACTTACATTATACCTCAGGGTACATGTCTTAAAATAATTTATAGATAGGGCGAGAGAAAAATGAATTAGGACAACTTATTTCTGATCATCTACTAAGAAAACATGGTCTAATCTTAATTCAAGCAACAAATCGTCAAAACTAATACATCGACCTTTCACGCTTATTTCTTCTCCTTTTTCAACATTTATTTGAGTTCCATCTTCCGGAGAACAGACTATGCTATTGTTTAGAATAATGAATGTTGAATCAAATCCTGTGATTGTTCCCTTAATTTGAACCACTTGATTGATTAAGCCCTCAGCTTCATTCATTTGAAATCTCCAGAAAAGAGAGGATGCATCTGTATTTAAAATTGGTTTTTCAGATGCAAAATCAGTTTGTAGAGATTTTGTATAATATAAAAATGCAAATAAGGCTATAATAGGAATGATGGAGCGTACTATTTTCCAATTCATTTCGCCTCTTGTCATAACTAATACTAAATTTAGATGTGGTAGATTTGCAAATTGTTTTATATTAAAAATAGGAATGACATATGTTTAAATATTTTTCTCTTACTTTTGTTACATTAACTATTTTCAGTTGTGAAACAAATGTGGTTAAAAGTGATGATCCATTGGTAGATTGTTCAATTAAGGAGTCTTACTATAATACTTCGGTTTCTTCAATAATGTCACAAAGTTGTAATGGATGTCATTCTGGAGGTAGTCCATCAGGTGGAATACGAACTAATAACTATTCGGATGTAAAAAATGGTATTTCAAGTATCTTAAATAGGGTAGAAAGAGATGTGAGTATGCCGGGTTTTATGCCATTAGGTAGCCAAAAATTATCTGATGAAAAAATATCAGTCCTTCAGGCTTTTTTTGATATGGAATGTGAATGATTAAAATCTTATTATGCCTATCTATCTTAATTCCATTACATGGTGATAATATTTATTTTACCCGCTCTGGTAATGTTTCATTTTTTTCATGGACTCCAATTGAAGATATTAAAGCAAATAATAAGCAAGTCACATGCGTTTTAGATATGGAAACGGGTAAAACATCTTTTAGAATACCAATAAGAGGATTTGTTTTCAAGAATGGACTTATGCAAGAGCATTTTAATGAAAGTTACTTAGAATCCGAAAAGTACCCCAATGCACTTTTCAATGGTAATATAGAAAATTGGACAGACTTTACAATTTCTAGCGAACCTCAAAAAGTTATTATCGCTGGGGAAATGACAATTCACGGGGTTACCAACTCTATTAAAGAACCTGGCGTAATTTTTCAAGCTAATCAAAAAGTGAAAGGGGAAGCAATTTTTAAAATAATGTTAGAAGATTACGATGTTAAAATCCCAAGAATTTTAATAAAAAATATTGCAGAATCTGTTGAAATAAAAATGAATTTAGAGTTGAATAAAAAATGAAATTTATTCTTCTGATAATCTTTTATATTAGTTCAATATGCTTTTCTCAAGAAGATCTACTATCTTTCATAGATGATGTTAAAACACCCCCTTTACCAATTCAAGGTACGTTCAAGGCTACAAGAATTGTCAATGCACAATCGGTTGAAATGGCACGAAGTAAAACATTAGAATTTATTATTTTTCACAGATTTGGATCGATGAGTAATGGTTTTTATGATTTATATGGTCTAGATGAAGCTTCGGTTAGGTTTGATCTAAGTTATGGGATCAACGAAAATTTAAGTCTTGGTTTTGGAAGAAGTAGTTTTATGAAAACATATGACTTGTTCACTAAGTTCAAAATATTATCCCAAAGACCAAATAACTCATTATCCTTAGCATCAATAGTTTTGTTTTCTAAAGTAGAGATCGCCACAATTGATAAGAGTTTGGAATTCAAAAATCGGCTTGTTTATGATGCTCAACTTTTAGTTGCACGTAAAATAAATCAAAATTTTTCTATCCAATTAATGCCTACCATAATACATAAAAATCAAATACAAGAATTTGAGACTTCAAACCGTCTTATCTCGTTCGGTCTTGGAGGAAGAGCGAAGATGACAAAAAGAGTCTCCTTGAATGTAGATACTTTTTTCCCAATTGGAGATAGAATAGCTTCTTTTGACCAATCATGGGGCTTTGGATGTGATATTGAAACAGGAGGTCATGTTTTTCAACTATTAATTACAAATGCACAGGGAACATTTGAAAGCTCATATATTGAAAATGCTATCGGAGGAAATGAAATATTTTTTGGATTTAACATTACAAGAGCATTTAGTTTCTAATAAAATGGTCTATTTTTCGGGAAGAAGGGTAAACATTTTTCCTATTTCTGTCTCACCATTTGCTTGATATCGTTGTCCTGTTTCTAAGTCCTCAATAATCCATTTTTTAGGGCATTTAGTTCTTATAATTAGATTGATAGCTGCATCAAGTTCTTCAGCTGTCTCTCCACTTTTTAAATTTCTATACTTTTTATTTTCCATTTTAACGTTCCTTTAGATTTCTAAATTATTTAAATGTTTTTATTACCTTTAAATGCTCATTAGATAAATTCGAAGCACTAAAAAAGTTTACACCAGAAGCATTATTCTCCAATGAAACTTTTATCGCTTTTCCTAGCATATTTGGTGATAAAGAACCTGCATAAATCCCAGAGAGGTATATACATTCTGGGTTGATTTCTTTTAGCCCTAATCTGACATTCTTGCCGATCCAATCGATATTCTCTCCGTAAAAATGATGATAATTCATCGGACAGACCATATCAATATTCCAACTAGCCCAATCTTGTAAAACCATTCTCTTTGACATTTCAGGTGTAGGGAATACTGCTGCAGATAAATTGGTTCCATTATTATTTGCAATTACTTTTAATTCTTTTACTATTTTTGTTATTGCGTTATGTCTGAATTTTATCCATTTATCATACATACTTGCATTGTTAATATTAATTGGATCAACACCATGTAGTTTTAAAAACTGCTTTCTTCCATTTTTATGATAACCATAATCATATTCATGAAGAACTTCTCTTTGTTCTATTTTGTATTTTTTTTGTAGTGTACTAGGTAAAAAAACATCACAATATCTCACATAATCTATATGAACTGAGGCAATGCCTTTGACTTCAGATATTTTTTTAATATTATTTTTAATATGATTTGTTGCACCAGAACTAAAAGGGCTAAGCCACTGATAATATTCAACATATGGACGAGCATCATAGCTGTTGTCTCCTTTTCTATTTATGGAATACCAGTCGAGGTTTTTCATAGCTTTCTTATCATTAGGTCTATTAAAAGCCCATACCCAACCATGAATCTTAATATCTAAATTTTTAGTTAAAGAGAGTAAATAATGTAACTCTTTAGCTGAGGCATGTATAAAAAAATGGCTAATACCAGAAGAGGTGAGCTTTTTAAAAAACTCAATCCAGGTAGAATCCGGCTGTTTTTTATAGTTAAGCCATGTTCCCATTAATATCTTTTCACTTTTTATCATAAGCTTAATAATTATTTTAGAAAATTTAGTTTTTGACTTTTTACGTTTTTACCAAACTTCATAACAACAAGATAGGATCCTGATGAAACTATTTTCCCTTTAGCATCAAAGCCTTTCCATACAAGTTGATGTTCCCCCTTGTTAATTTTTTTATTTAATAAACTAATAATCCACTTTCCTGATATATCATAAATACTTATGTTTACATTTCCAGGTTTATCAATTTTGTAACATATTTTGGTTGAATTATTAAAAGGGTTTGGATAAACAGCTTCTACCTGAAATTCATCAAGAAGGGTAGAAGTAACTTTCTTTCTATTAAGACCTAAGTAAGTTTCATTTAATATTATATCAAAGGAACCGATTAATCCTTCTTGTGTTTCTGTAAGGGGAATTACTAGACCTGGGTGGCTCTCTTCCCATTGATCATCAATAGTGGGGTCAGTTTGAAAATAACATTGTGTGATGTGTTCTAATCCAGATGGAGTAGTAGCTTTATAATGAAAATGTCGTGGACGTCCAGAATAGTAGCCGGGTAAAATAGATTCAAAAGCATAATTACCATTTTCATCGGTTTCCATTATTCCTCTAAGGTTAAAAGGGTCTTGTCCAGAATTACCACTTTGACATTCTTGAAAAATAGTATAACAACCATCGTCATTAGCATGCCATACATCTATCTGGGTATTTGGAATTGGAGTTTCACAATCATTATATTTTACTGACCCAGAAATAAATATTCTTGTACCAGGTTCATCTAGATTTGCTAGTATAGTCCTATTTGGGTGATCTTGAGACCAGTATGGACCTTCTATGTCGCTAGAAGTAAGTTCACAGTCTCTTGCCATAAGTAATGGCGGGCAAACCATAGCACCAGCTATACTTATTAGTCCACTTCTGAGGAATTTTCTTCTTTTCAAATTAATGTCATATAAATGAGGAGTTCTTAAACTTAAAAATCTTATATATAAAATTTAAACAAAATTTGAGATACAAAAAAACCCCGCATTTGCGAGGCTTTTTTGCATCTTATTAAACTTAAAGATTTATTTTAGATACATCATCCTTCCAATTTTAAATGATGCGTCTGTTTGAATCTTATAAATGTATACACCTGTACTAACAGACTCGCCAACACTATTGGTTGCATTCCAACTAATATTATTGAACCCGGCTGATTGATTACCTTGAAATAATTCATTAATTACATTACCTAATAAATCATAGATTGTAATCTTTACGTTTGAGTTGTCTTCTAGGTTATATCTTATTGATGTCACTGGGTTAAATGGGTTTGGATAGTTCGATAAAATTGCAAACTCATTTGATATGGTAGAATATGAATCATCAATATCTAATCCTGTTTCTGCTACTGGTAATTCCACAACATAACTACTTGGTGTTGTAAGGACCAGTGCAAACGCTGGGTCTGTATCAGCACCTGCAAGAAAACCGGATGCGTACAAGACGCCACTTCCACCGCCTAAACCTGTTAGCGGAGCATAAAATGAAGCGACTGCTTCTTGTGCACCGTGTGCAGTAATATCAATGGTGTAGTCTCCTGCTGGTACTTCTAGGTAGTCTGTAAATTCACCGTATGCTAGATTTTCTATCAATAGTCCGCCATTTGCATAAATGTCTACTGCCGGTGCATCTGTAACACCGTGTAATACTTTCAATGCAAAACTTTCATCATCGTCTGCTTCTTGTTCTAACGTGGATGCTAAAAGTGTAAATGGATTTGTTGTGTCATTAAGTATGCCTGATGCGACAACTACATAATCCTCGCTTTGTTCTAATGTAAATGGAAATTCAGCAATAATGTCACCACCTGTTGGTGCAATTCCTACAACAGTGTTTAATGGTAAATCTACCAAACCTGTACTAGAACGATATGTGAAATTTTCTACTGCTAATGCTCCATCAACATAAATATCTACCGCTGGGGATGGTGAATTGTGTACTATTTGAACCTCTGCTGTACCTAATCCTGTTTCTGCTGCTGGTAATTCCACAACATAACTACTTGGTGTTGTAAGGACCAGTGCAAACGCCGGATCTGTATCAGCACCTGCAAGGAAACCGGATGCATATAAAACGCCACTTCCACCGCCTAAACCTGCTAATGGAGCGCTAAATGAAGCTACCGCTTCTTGTGCACCATGTGCAGTAATATCTAGTGTATAATCACCTACAGGTACCTGTAGGTAACCAGTAAATTCACTGTAAGCTAAATTTTCTATAACCAATTCACCATCCGCATAAATATCTACTGCTGGTGCATCTGTAACTCCGTGCAAGACATTCAATGCAAAACTTTGATCATTTTCTGCTTCTTGATCTAAGGTTGATGCTAACAGCGTGAATGGATTTGCCGTATCATTAAGTATGCCTGATGCGACAACTACATAGCTCAAACCTTCTGCAAGTTCGAATGGGAACTCAGCAATAATATCACCACCTGTTGGTGCAATTCCTACGACAGTGTTTAATGGTAAATCTACTAGACCTGTGCTTGATCGATATGTAAAATTTTCTACTGCCAATGTTCCATCAACATATACATCTACTGCTGGTGATGGCGAATTATGAACTATTTGTACTTGTGTTGTTTCACGTACTTCAACGATTGGTGATTCAATATCTTGCGATGTTATATTTTCTTCAATCACTGGTGAATCTGTTTGAGAAAACTGAAATGACTTTCCTGAGGTCATTGCCATTATCAAATTTAATTCTGATCCTTGAATGCTTTCATTGTAAGTGACGAATAATATTCCAGTTTGGCCTTGTAATTCATCTTTTGGGAATTCATAATTTGCAATGGAGCTTTCAGATCCACTGTTATGTATGCTGACAATACTGGATTCTTGCGAGATACTCAAGTAATCACTGAATGATGAATAATTAACATTTCCAACTGATAATATTCCATCGATGTAAATATCAACTGATTCGTGTTTACCTGATGCATTTAAAACTTTCACATCAAAGTTCTGCCTTTCGAGTGATTCAAGTCTGATCTTTGTATCAATAACCTTTAGATCTTTTCTTACTTTGCTGGATAAGCCTACTAGGGCTACAGCTTTGTTCGGCATGGATACTTCATCTATTCTTAAATTGTATTCATAATCTTCGCGGTCTGCGGAGATATTTATTCTTGAATACTGGCTGTTTTCTGTAATAACTAAATTTTCGCCTTGTTTGAAATCCTTGTCAATTATTCTACCATTATTACGAAGAATGACATCAGAATTTTTACTTGCATTCAATAACTGGATTGTAGACCCAAGAGAAACTGAAGCAAGAATTGTTAGAGATAGAACTATGTTTTTCATTATCTTTCCTTTTTATTGTTAAAACGTTCATAACGCTCATCTAAATCTAAAATAGTAAAATGCCTAAAACCAAATAATATTTTATTTATTAACTAATGTTAAGAAGTCGATTAGTATGAGCGACGATAATTAAACGAAAGTGGATAGCTCATTACTCAAATTTTATTTTAATCATTAATCATAAGACTGAATAACGCTCAAAAAGCTTTAATTTAAATGAGGCTTCTACCTAGTAATTCTAAATTTTTTTTTATTTGAAATATTGATGTGAACAATAAAAAAATCAATCAAAAAGATGTATTGATTATTATTAAAATAATAAAAAAGAATAACTATCTATTTTGTAAATAAAAAAATAGTTTTTGGAATAATAGAGCGGTTCATCAAATTATAAGTACTTAAAAGAATCTTTCATGATGAATCTATTTTACTTTTTCTTCCGATGTTGCTCTGATTCAAACTTTATTTTGCTAGCCATTGCTTGAGCTATTTTATCACTTATAACAGGCTTCTTCTTTTTATTTTTCTGTTTAGTTTTTCTGCTTATGATATTCAAAACTATTAGAATGAGAGTCAGGAAAATTAATGTATACAGGAAAATTTTTGGATCCACTAGAGCTCTTTTAATTTAGACTTCCTTGTTATTGATAAATTATTGGAAAAAGGCCAAAACCGCTTCCAATTTACCTATTTTCATAATTACTTAAATTCTAATTTTTGTATGCTCTAAGGTCATTAACAGTAAAGTTACTATAATTATCGGGATTATCAACTTGATGTTCTAAAGTCCAGACCAGTGATACGCCAGCAGGTAAAGCATTGCTTATGAGAGTACTTTCACCACCAATCAAAAATATGTTTCCTGATGTGTTTTCATAATAGTATTGACACTCAATGTACCACGGCGGGCTTATACTTAATGATTGATTATTATTCGTAATGGTACCAATTGCAATAAGGGTATTATTTGAGATTGATGTAGAAAGATTTGAAAATGTTACATTCTCAATTTCCGAGACATTTTCAGAACCAGTTAAGTTTGTATCTTCACATGAAAATATGATTAAATAAAACGTTAAAAAAAGAGTAGTTGTTCTTTTCATTCAGAGGCTCCTATTTTACTCATTTACTGATTATAAAGTGTAACTTAAGTATTTTATATTAAATATACCCCAAAGTAAATGACGAAAAATAAAAGCAGAGGAGGTAATAAGAATTGAATTAGTTAATTGAAAAAATAAGTAAAGAAAATGATTAGAATATACTAACCCCATTAAAATTTATTATCATACTTTAAAACATGAATATAAGCTTGAGAATTCACATTATACATTTTAGGATTCAGATGGAAATCTATAGTTGAATAATTAGGCTTAAAAATAATAATTTTTCTATGCAAATATATTTAAACATAAATGTACACCAAAAATAATCCTAAATATGAAAGCCAGCGGAATATGATTA
>ENA-ORDA01001436-ORDA01001436.1-marine-metagenome-genome-assembly--contig:-NODE-1436-length-20088-cov-5.476588_pt1 | contig 20088 bp, 18 predicted proteins | sample MGYA00237778_ERZ508506 | MGnify/ENA primary metagenome ERZ508506 (study PRJEB26177, sample SAMN06267891) | marine metagenome | isolation source: Monterey Bay, California, USA | place: Pacific... | reverse complement strand
TTTTACTAATTAATTGCTACTACTCAACAACTATCTTTCTTACAGTATTTCCTTTTTCTGTAACTATCTTTAAAAAGTAAATTCCTTTTGTATTTATATCAATTTCTGATGTTTTATTTACAGAGATTAATTTCCCGTCAATAGCATACAAATTAATTTGAGAAATCTCCAAATCACTTTTTACAGTAACTTTTCCGGCAGTTGGATTTGGGAAAACTGAAAGCTCAATATCTATCAACTCATCAATAGCATTTGGAGTTCCTAATTCACCCCATCTTTTTTCAAATTCTTGCAAATAAATATTAGCAATTGTTGCATCATGAATTATCAATGTATTTTCATCAGAATTATTTTCAGCATTTCCACTCCAGTTATGAGAACCAGTTAAAACAATAGGATCAGCAGATGAATTAGAAGCGTCAATAATTGCATATTTATGGTGTAACTGATTAGCAACTCCAGTATGCGAACGCACATCTACACTAGCAGCAGCAAGAGTTGCAAATTCACTTCCAGTAATGTTTTCTTGCTCAATAATACCTCTTACTGTTACTCCAAACTCAATATCTTTATCAATCACAGCTTCTGCAATATCATCTCTTGTAAAACTTAACAAACCAAATTCAAGTGTATTATCTACACTCTCAATTGTTTCAATAATATGAGCTGTAGTTTGATCAGAAGGTGAAAAATAAACTTCAATTAATTTCCCGTCAGAAATAAATTTATGAGGAGTATTATCTAATTTATTATGGCCGAAAACACCACTCCACATTTCTTCAAATTCTAAAGTATATGCCTTTGCTATAGCCTCATCCTGAACAAAAATCAAATTGTTATAATCGTTCAATAAATTAGAAGGATTTGTCCAGTTTGTTGAGCCTCCTAAAATCCAAGAGTTATTAGTTGAATTTGCATCAACAATAATAAATTTATTATGCATAATACCAGCTGGTGCAGGATCTCGAATCACTACTGGAATATTTGCATTTAAACTTGAAAGCATAGTATTTGTAACATCATCATCTGCAATATATCTAACAGAAACACCATTATTATAAGCATCATTAATAGCAGTTGCAATTATTGATGAAGATGCATTATAGACACAAATATCTAAAGTGTTTTGAGCCAAAGCAATATAAGCTGAAATGGTGTCAGCAAATCCACTTCCAATATCCTGTGCATCTACCCCACTTGAAAATGAATTATCAACCGAGTGATTAAAATAAGGGCGAATTATACCACTAGAAAGTGAAGCAGTAGAATATATCCCTGTAGATGAAAAAGTAGTATCTGCACCATCAACAGAGTAACATTGTACATAATAAAAAGTTGCAGGAGAAAGTCCTGTTAAACTGATTGTATGATTTTGTGTATTTCCTCCATTGTTTACTGGATTTCCTAATAATGTAGTTGTTCCATAATTACAGTTAGTTGTAGAGTTTGAAGAAACACTCCAACTTAAATCAAAACTTGATGTAGTAATATTTGTTTGATTTACTGCTGAGGTAAATACAATATTTCCTGACTGAATAATATCATTGCTATCTCTTGGTAAAACTTGATAATCCCCAACTGGTGGTGTAGAATAAGTATGCTGAGAAGAAATTCCAATTAGAGTAACAGGCCCCATTGGGATTAATGTATTCTCTAATTGATGTCCTGTTTTTAAATATATTTTACCTGTTTCTCCATTTGCTGTAAAGTCAAAAGAAGTGTTCCCTGTAAAAATTGAGCCTCCATTATTAAAAATAAGATTATCAATCTGTATTAATTCTGATTCAGTTGCTTCACCAATTTGTATAGGTGTAATTAATTGAGGAGTAATAGAATTTCCAGAAGAATTAATTGAATTTGAATTAACAGGTTGCATTTCCATTAAACCATTATAATCAACTAAAATTCCAGTTACTGTAACCTCATCACCTCTAACCACAGCACCCATTGCTACTGGATCATAAATTGCCATCCCAGCAGTTGCGTCTTCAATATATCTAATTGGACCTAATTCATCTCCATTAGTTGCTACCCCAGTAATTGTTACAGTCGCACCAACTCCTTGTGCTCTTGCAGTTGCAATATCTTGTGCAAAACCAACTACACTTAGTAGGGTTGCAAAAATTAATGTTGTTGTCTTTTTCATTTTATTGATATTTTAATTATTTAAAAATTGAATCTTGCTGATAAACTAAACCTTCTTCCTAATCCAAAAAATACACCTGCTGATTTTGCATCAAAATCACTTGTGCTAGCATTGTAAGGGTCATTATTCTGTGCGTCCGAGATATAGATTTCATTAAATAAATTCAAAATACTGAATTTAATATGAACAGTTTTATCAGCATAATTCTTTGTTGTGAAACCTACATGTAAATCAACTAATTGGTAAGATGGAATCACCCAACTTTCTCTTCCTCCATTTTCTCCATGCAAAGATAAAGGATCAAAGTCAGAGTAATAATCAGCAAAATATGTTCCTCTTAATTTAATGTAAGAATTGTAAGTTGGCTCATATCTTACACTTAATCCATATTGAGTCTGTGCAGCATCACCAACATGAACTCCTTTTGCATCAAAAGCAGTATCTACAGGATTATTATTTTCATCTAAAATTGCATTATTATTTTCATCATAAAGCCTAACAGTATCAGCAGAAGTCCAAGTCCAATCTCCTAAAGAAAGTAATCCCTCTACACTTACTTTATGGCTTATTTTATAGGATAAATCCACCTCAAATCCTTTGTGCAAGGCATTCATTCCATTGATATTTCCTTTAATCAGATTTTCATCCTTATCTTTATATGTAATCCCTTTTGATGGTTTGTTTTCCCATACCGTATAATAAGTATTTACATTAGCCGAAAACAATGAAGATCGATAAGAATAACCACCCTCAACTGCTTTTACAATTTCATTTTTAATGCCTTTAAACATTGAATTATCATAGTCAAATACATTTGCAAATCTTGGTGCTTTTGAGATATACCCTGTATTAAAAAACACATTATTATATTCGTCAAGATTTACATTTAATCCTGTCTTTACTGTATATCCTCTTATCCATTTCCAATCAGTTGATGCCGTTTTAGCTTCCTTAGAATTCACTGTATAATCTACACCATCAACAGTTACTGTGTCAGAAACATATTCACCAAAATTAAGATATGTACCTAACGCTTCTCTTATTGTTGTGTCGGCTAAAACCAAATCTTTTTTCCTGAAATAATCAAGTCTTTTATATGCTGAATTAGATCCTGAAATATTAAAAAATGCACTAAGCATCCCATTACTATATTCTGCTTGTGAGAAAATACCACTCCATTTTACGATACCATCATTATGATAACTTATAATATCTCCCTCTCTTTTTACTGAAGATTTTTGGGTTTTATCATCTGTTTCAATTGCATAGTCCCCACCTAGCAAATCGTAAATTTCTACATAATGTTGTCCTTTATAATATCTTAAATCTAAACCTCCAGATAATGAAATTTTATCTGTTGCTTGATAATTTAGAGTTGATAATCCTCCATACCAAAAGTGATTATTAATTGATGATTTTAAGTAATTTCCTGATTTATGCTCTGTATCAGAATAGGTTGGATCAACACTAAAAGGACCTCCAGCATTACCATCATAAGTATCTTGTAAATTATATTGCCCATTTGCATCATAACTGCTTCCGCTAATTGATGTTCCGCCACCATGACCAATAGAAGCATATAGGATATTTGAAACATAGAATTTATCGTTCACAGTCCAGAAATCTCTTAAAGAAAATTGTGGTTTATGGTAATAGTTTTGTTTTGTATTTAGTGTTTCTCTATTATGAATAGTATCACCATTATTATCCAAAGTCCATCTGTCTAGGTGTCCCCAATGTTTATTAAACCTTATTCCCTTATTCACAATTCTTCCTGAGAAATCAGAGGTATCTCCCAAGGAACGAGCAATAGTAGTGTCATAAGTAGCAATATCACTTTTATATGATCTTTGACCATGTTTTTGTGGTGCCCCCATAGCAGATAAACTCAAAATATGATTTCCAATTTCCTTTTGAATTTTAGCATAATAAAAGTAGCCTTCACTCCAAGTTTCATCAACAAAACCATTTCCTCTTTTATAGGATCCGGCCAAAGTATATCCCCAACCGCTTTCCAACCTACCAGAGTTATAACCCAATGAAGTTCTTAGTTTTCCATAGCTCCCAACTGATTGTTTTAATGTTCCTCCAGCTTTATTACCAGTTCCTTTTGTTAAGATATTCATAGTCCCTCCAACAGATGGAATAGCAATTTTTGAAGAACCTAATCCCCTTTGCACTTGAATATTTGATGTTACAGCATCAAGCCCAAACCAATTTGACCAATAAACCCAGCCATTTTCCATGTCATTAACTGGAATTCCATCAATCATTACAGCAACGTTTCTTTGGTTAAAACCTCTAATTGTAATTCTTGCATCCCCATCTCCACCTCCGCTTTGAGTAGCGTATACCCCAGGAGTGGTATTGAGTACCATAGGAATATCTTGTGAAGCCAACTCCTCACTAATCTTTTTCATAGGAATAGTTGAGAAAGCAACAGGAGTTTCTCTATCTCTAGCAATATCGGCAACTACTTGCACTTCATTTAACAATACTGTTTTAAGCTTAAAGTTTAAAGTCTGAGGAGTTTTACCTACAGTAATAGTTTTACTTATTTCTTTATACCCTACATAGGAAACCTTTAAACTTCTTTCCCCTTCATGAATTTTAAATGAATAATTCCCATCAAAATCAGTAGCTGTACCTTGTCCTTTCCCAAAAATAACTGTTGCTCCAATTAATGCTTCTCCAGTATTTGCGTCAGTAATATTACCGCTTATTGTTGTTTGTGAAAACAAACTAAAACTTAAAGTTACTGCAAAAAATAATCCTACAATTTTCTTCATAATATTCGTAAAAAAATGCTGATGTTTCCATCAGCATTATTAAATCATTTTATTGTTAATCTATTCAACAATTAACTTATTATCTGCTTGTCTTCCATCACTAAATTGAATGTTCACAATATAAGTTCCTTTTGCAAGATCAGAAGTAATAATAGTATTAGAATTTGTAGTTAGTGCTTTAGCTCCTAAAATATTTATAACCTCAACTTTTTCAATTTTTTCAGTTGCTTTTATAATAACTGAAGCCCCTTCATTTGCAGGATTAGGATACATAATGTAAGAAATTTCATTTGTTTCATTTACTGCTGAAGTTCCTTGGCAATCACAAGTATGAGAGCCTAGGTTTGACCAATTCGGAGCTGGAAGTGAATCCCATTCAGCGCTTGGGTCAAATAAATCAAGTCCATTATTATCACCTTTTAAAACAGTACTTTTTCTGATAAGTGTATGATTAGCAGTCCACCAAGTACCTAAAGTAAATCCAGATGCAGCATCAGCAGTCCAGGCTCCAGAAGAAGGGTCTTCACCAACCTTACCAATCACATCAATAATTACTCCATTTTTTGTTAGCACCATTGCATCATTTCCATTCATATGCATAGGTGTTGGGTAAGAACCATTTGGTTCTGCGAAATCTGCCATAGCAAGAAGAATAGGGTCACAAAAACCAAAAGTACTTGTAGTATCTGATTCTCCATTGGTTAATACAAAAGCATCACCAGATGCTAACATACCCGATAAAGTTGTAATCCCTCCAGCTGAAGAATTAGTTGCTCCATTTGAGTATCTTTCAATTCTATAATCACTTAAATCTACTGTAGCATTAGTTGGATTGTAAACCTCAATTGCTTTATTTTGGCTCCAGCCCTCAATATATTCCGAGAAAAATAAATCATTACAATCAACAATTTGAGCATTCAAAAATGTTGTTGCGATTACAGATAAGAATAATAAAGTTTTTTTCATTTTTTTATATTTAAATATTATGGCGCTAATCTACAAAAACTATCATATAATATTTTAATAAAATGTTAAATAAATTTTATCTTTGGGAAAAAAACGCATCCACATGGAAAACAATATTACAAAATTTGAGGAATACAAAAAAGAATATGCTAAAAGTATTAATACCCCAGAGGCCTTTTGGGAAGAAAAAGCAAACAACTTCACTTGGCAAAAAAAATGGGATACAGTTTTAAGTTGGGATTTTTCCAAACCAGAAATAAAATGGTTTGAAGGAGGAAAATTAAATATTACGGAAAACTGCTTAGATAGGCACTTAAAAAAGAAAGGTGAACAAACTGCTATTAAATGGATTGCGAATAACCCAAGAGAATCAAATAGAAATATTTCATACAAAGAGTTGCATGCTGAAGTGTGCAAATTCGCTCATGTTTTAAAAAATAATAGCGTAAAAAAAGGAGATAGAATTTGCCTATACATGCCTATGGTCCCTGAACTGGCTATTGCTGTTTTGGCTTGTGCCAGAATTGGTGCAATACACTCAGTTGTATTTGCTGGATTTTCTGCAAAATCACTTTCAGATAGAATCAATGATGCAGATTGCAATATCCTTATTACTGCAGATGGCGGATTTAGAGGTGCAAAAATTACTCCCTTAAAAGATATTTCAGATGAGGCAATGCAAACCACTCCTTCAATAGAAAAATGCATAGTTTTAGAACGTACAAAAAATACAATTTCTATGAAAAATGGTAGAGATGTTTGGTGGCATGATGAAATGCTAAAAGTTACTTCTAACTGTCCAATTGAAATAATGGATGCAGAAGCCCCACTCTTTATTTTATATACTTCTGGCTCAACAGGAAAACCCAAAGGGATTCAGCATTCAACTGCTGGCTACATGATTTATACTGAATACAGTTTTAGAAATGTTTTTCAATATAATGAAGGTGATATTTATTGGTGTACTGCCGATATTGGTTGGATTACTGGGCACTCATATATAGTCTACGGTCCGCTTTTAGCAGGTGCAACAACAATGATGTTTGAAGGAGTCCCTTCTTACCCTGATGCAGGAAGATTTTGGCAAATTATTGAGGAAAACAAAGTCAATATTTTTTATACTGCACCTACTGCTATTCGAGCTTTGGAAGCGAAAGGATTGGATTTTGTAAAGCCTTATGATTTGTCATCATTAAAAGTTCTAGGTACAGTTGGAGAGCCTATAAATGAAGATGCCTGGCATTGGTATGACAAAGAAATTGGAAAAGGGAACGCTCCTGTTGTAGATACTTGGTGGCAAACAGAAACAGGAGGAATTATGATTTCAAATTTAGCAGGAGTTACTTCAGCCAAACCTACTTTTGCTACACTTCCACTTCCTGGAATTCAACCTTGTTTATTAGATGAAAAAGGGGAAGAAATTGAAAGGAATTCTGATGAAGGTAAATTATGTATAAAATTTCCTTGGCCTTCAATAGCTCGGACAATTTATGGTGATCATAAAAGATTTAAAGAAACTTATTTTTCCACTTTTCCTAAAAAATATTTTACTGGAGATGGAGCGTTAAGGGATGAAAATGGAATGTATCGGATTACGGGAAGAGTAGATGATGTAATAATTGTTTCAGGGCATAATTTAGGAACTGCAGAAATTGAAAGTGCAATGAATGAACACGACAATGTTTGTGAAACAGCTGTTGTTGGCTTCCCTCATCCTATTAAAGGAAATGGCGTTTATGCCTATGTGATTTGCCATAATAAACTGCAAAATGAAGATGATATTAAAAAAGAAATAAATGATTTGGTAACTAAAAATGTAGGGCCTATTGCTAAAGCAGATAAAATTCAGTTTGTAAGTGGATTGCCAAAAACTCGTTCAGGAAAAATTATGAGAAGAATTTTAAGAAAAATTGCTGAAGGAGATACTCAAAATTTGGGAGATACTAGCACGCTATTAGATCCATTAATTGTGGATGAAATCAAAAATTCTGCACAATAACTATTTTATACATCTGTTTACTTATTTTTGCGCTTATGTCCGATAGTTTAATAATCATCCCAACATATAACGAAAAGGAGAATATCGAAAAAATAATTCGTAAGGTTTTCTCTTTAGAGAAATCTTTCCATATTTTAATTGTTGATGATGGTTCTCCTGATGGAACGGCAAGTATTGTTAAAACTTTACAAAAGGAATATTCTGAGCAATTACACATTGAAGAAAGAACTGGAAAACTTGGTTTAGGAACTGCTTATATTCATGGATTCAAATGGGCATTGCAAAAAGACTACCAATTTATTTTTGAGATGGATGCTGATTTTTCACACAATCCTGATGATTTAATTCGCCTATACAATGCAAATGCAAATGAGGGTGGAGATTTATCCATTGGCTCACGATATGTAAAAGGGGTAAATATTGTAAATTGGCCAATGGCTCGTTTACTCATGTCATTTTTTGCATCAAAATATGTGAAATTTATTACGGGAATGCCAATACATGATTCAACTGCAGGATTTAAATGCTACAAAAGAAAAGTTTTAGAAACCATCAATTTTGATAAAATTCAATTTGTAGGTTATGCCTTTCAAATTGAGATGAAATTCAAAGCCTGGAAATATGGATTTAATGTTGTTGAAGTTCCTGTAATATTTACTGACAGAACTGAAGGAACATCAAAAATGAGTGGAGGTATATTTATGGAAGCTGTAATTGGGGTAATCCAAATGAAACTCAAAAGTTTTTTTAGAAACTGGAAAAGATAAACAATGTTAAAACTTATTAAAAACGCACAACTTGTAAATGAAGGAAGGATTTACAAAGCAGATGTATTGATTGAAGATAAGATCATCAAACAAATTGCTACTGAAATTAACATTGAAGTTGAGCACATTATTGATGCTGAAGGTTTGCATTTAATTCCTGGCGTAATTGATGACCAAGTACATTTCAGAGAGCCAGGATTAACACACAAAGCAAATATTTACACTGAAAGCAAAGCGGCAATTGCTGGTGGAATCACTTCATTTATGGAAATGCCAAACACAAATCCTCAAACCTTAACACAAGAATTGTTAGAAGATAAATACCAAATTGCAGCTGAAACTTCAATTGCTAATTACAGTTTTTTTATGGGTGCCAGTAATGACAATTTAGACGAAGTACTCAAAACTGATCCCAAAAAAGTTGCGGCAATTAAAATATTTATGGGTTCTTCAACTGGAAATATGTTAGTGGACAACAAAAATGTTCTAGAAAAAATTTTTTCTAAATCCTCAATGTTAATTGCAGTGCATTGTGAAGATGAGAAGACAATACAAAAAAATACAATTGCCGCAAAAAAGAAGTTTGGAGAAGAAGTACCCATTAGCGAACACCCAAATATAAGAAGTGCTGAAGCATGTTTTAAATCTTCTTCAATGGCTGTAGAGCTTGCAAAAAAGTACAATACTAGGCTTCATGTTTTTCATCTTTCAACAGAAAAAGAAATAGACCTTTTTGATAATTCTATTCCGCTAAAAGATAAAAACATTACAGCTGAGGTTTGCATACATCACCTTTGGTTTGATAAGAGTCAATATGCTAAAAAGGGAACACTTATAAAATGGAATCCTGCTGTAAAAAAAGAAAGTGATAGAAATGCGTTATTCCAGGCATTACTAGATGATAAATTGGATGTAATTGCAACCGATCATGCCCCACATACTTTGGAAGAAAAATCAAACACATACTTTAACGCACCATCAGGAGGCCCAATTGTACAACACGCTTTGCCTGCAATGCTAGCTTTTGTTAAGCAAGAAAAAATAAGCCTTGAAAAAGTAGTAGAAAAAATGTGTCATAATCCTGCAGTTTGCTTTAAAGTAGAAAATAGAGGCTTTATTCGCGAGGGTTATTTTGCGGATTTAGTTTTGGTAGATTTGGAAAAACCTTGGGAGGTAAATAAAGACAATATTTTATATAAATGTGGTTGGTCACCTTTTGAAGGCGAAACCTTTAATGCACAAATTACACATACTTTTGTGAACGGACATATTGCCTATGAGTATGGAAGATTTGATGAAGCCAGCAGAGGAATGCGTCTCACTTTTGATAGATAAAAACTAAAAAAGGCACCCAAATGGATGCCTTTTTTTAATTTCTCAGAATAAAAATTCTTATTCTTGATCGTCTCCTGAATGATCGTGATCGTCTCCTGAATGATCGTGATCGTCTCCTGAATGATCGTGATCGTCTCCTGAATGATCATGATCGTCTCCTGAATGATCGTGATCTACATGAGCTTCAGAAGCAGCTTTAGGCGCACAACAAGAGTGATCTGCCAAACAAGCACCTCCTTCTACATGACATCCAACAGCTTCAGATACCTCTTCAACAGCTACATCAGTAGCTGCTCCTTCAGTTGTTGAAGCACCACCACAAGCTGCAAATGCAGAAAGTGAACCTGCAACTAATAAATACATTAACTTTTTCATCTTAAATATTTTATTTGATTAATAATTACGACAAAGGTACATCTTTAATCTGTACTAGAACTTACTCAGCAACTTCTTCTGTAAATTCCGCTTCTTCAGCAACAGCAGTAGTGTCTTCAACAACTTCTTCAGCAGCTACCTCCTCAACAACAACTTCCTCAACAACAGTTGCTTCAGTTGCTGTTTCTCCACCTCCACATGCTGTGAATGCGAACATTGTTCCTGCAACAAATAAATACATTAATTTTTTCATCTTAAATTTTGTTTGATTAATAATTAGGGCAAATATACACAAATCAGTGCAGTAAATACAATACCTTTGTATTGTGAAAAATTATTTGTTTATACTTATTTGCTTATTATTTTCTTGTAGCAATTCTGATGAAAAAAAAATACCTGAGAATGTCTTATCGAAAAATACCTTTGAAAGTATCTTAAAAGAAATTCATTTGGCAGAAGCAACTTTTGAATTACATAAAACAAAAGGAATGGGTAAAGCAAAAAATGAATTAGCAAATTATTATCAAAATATCTACTCAGAATATACTATTTCAGAAGAAGAATTTAAGTTAACTTTAGAGTATTATTCAAATCACCCTGAAAAGTTAGAAAAAATTTATGACAAAGTTTTAGAAGAGTTGATAAAGGAAAGGACTACTTTAAATCCTTAATATACCAATCAGCATACTTTTTTATTGTAGCATCAATGTCCGTGAAATTAAAGTTGATAAACTCTTTAATTTTAGCAGTTGAAAAAGAACTATTTGTCATTGCGCTATTAGCTGTTTCTCTAGTTAATAATGCTTTATTTCCCAAAATATATGAACGCACAGATTCCATTCTCCAAGCAATTTCTTTTAATAATGGAGTTACTTTTATAGTCGCTTTGGGTTTATTAAAAGTAACTGCAATCCTATCAAAACAATCACGATATTTTAAGTTAGCACCATTTACAATAAAGCGTTCATTCTTTACATCAGAAAATAAAAGAGCAACTAAAGAATTAGCAACATCTACAACATCTACATAACCCGTACTACCTGCAGTATAAAATTTCAAGCCTGAATGTATCTTTTGGAAAATTTGTGAACTTCCTTTTTTCCAATCTCCAGGGCCAAGGATTACTGATGGATTTACAATAACAACATTCAAACCCTCCTGAGTTGCGCGCCAAACTTCTTGCTCAGCATAATATTTACTAAGCGCATAATTACTATCCAATTTTGTTGCTTTAAAATAACATTCTTCATCAATAATACCTTCAGTAGAATTACGCCCCAAAGCTGCAATAGAACTTATAAATCCTACTTTTTTAACTCCTGAAGTCAAAGCCACATTCATCACATTTGCAGTCCCTTCAATATTTACTTTTTTCAAAAGTTCAGCATCAGTAGGTTGAAAAGAAACGACAGCAGCACAGTGTAAAACTTGCTCACAATTTTGCATTCCATTTTCTAAAGATGGAATATCATTAATATCACCTACAACCCAATTTATCTTCTCAAATAAATCCTCAGCATTGTAATGTTTAAAAATATTTTTGCAAATAATTAAAGAAGAAGAATTTCTTTTAAGCGCTTTGAATTGCTCTCCCTTTTGAGATAATTCAAGTAAAATATGCGAACCAACAAGTCCAGTTCCTCCAGTAACAAATATCATAAGGCAAAGATAGGGGAATAGATTTTAGATATTAGATATTAGACATCAGATTTAGAATAATTGTCTATTTTTGACAAAAATTATAAGAAATGAATTTTGTAGAAGAATTAAAATGGAGAGGAATGATACACGATATCATGCCAGGAACACAGGAGCAATTTGAAAAAGAAATGACTTCTGCCTATATTGGTTTTGATCCTACTGCTGATTCCCTACACATTGGAAGTTTAGTTCAGATTATGATTTTAGTTCACTTACAAAAATGCGGACATAAACCTTTTGCTTTAGTTGGGGGTGCTACCGGAATGGTAGGTGATCCTTCAGGAAAAAGTAAGGAGCGCAATTTGTTGGACGAAAAAACTCTAATCCGTAATTTAACATCTGTACAAAAACAATTGGAACAATTTTTGGATTTTGATTGTGGAGCAAACTCCGCTGAAGTAGTAAATAATTACGATTGGTTTAAGGAGTTTAATTTCTTGGATTTTATGCGTGATGTTGGGAAACATATGTCAGTAAACTATATGATGGCAAAGGATTCTGTAAAAAGTAGGTTGGAAACAGGAATGAGTTTTACCGAATTTTCATACCAATTAGTGCAAGGTTATGATTTTTACTGGCTTTGGAAAAACAAAAATTGCAAAGTACAATTAGGGGGTTCGGACCAATGGGGTAATATAGTAACAGGAACAGAATTAGTAAGAAGAAAAGGAGAGGGAAAAGCATTTGCTGTAACTACTCCTCTTATTAAAAAAGCAGACGGAGGTAAGTTCGGGAAAACTGAAAGTGGTAATGTTTGGTTGGACAAAACAAAAACATCTACTTACAAATTCTACCAATTTTGGTTAAATTCTACTGATGATGACGCTAAAAATTACATTAAAATTTTTACTCTTTTATCGCAAAAAGAAATAGAAAAGCTAATTACAGAACACGATGAAACTCCTCATTTGAGAATTTTACAGAAGGTAATTGCGGAGAAAGTAACTTTAAGAGTACATAGTAAAGAAGATTTGGGAATGGCTATAAAAGCATCCAATATTTTATTTGGGAAATCAACTTCTGATAATTTGAAAAGTTTGGATGAAGAAACTTTCCTTTCTGTATTTGAAGGTGTACCTCAGTTTGAAATGAATAAAGCAGATTTAGGATTAGGAATTTTAGATATATTAGCAGAGAAAACTCAAATTTTTGCAAGTAAAGGAGAAGCTAGAAGAATGATTTCCTCTAATGCAGTAAGTATTAACAAAGAAAAAATCACTGAAGATATTCGGCTTACAAAAAATAATTTATTAAACGGAAAATACATACTTGCACAAAAAGGAAAGAAAAATTACTTTTTGATTATTATTTCCTAACACTTTTCAAAGCCTTTGCCAAGTCATTGTGTTTTTGACTGCCAAACATAATGTTTAGTCCATTTTTCAGGAAAATTTTCACTCCTTTATTTCCACTCACATTATAGGCCTTTCCTTTAAATCCATATTTAATACCCCAACCACCATATTCTTTTAGAGGAGAGTATTGCATGGCTTTATGCTTTTCTATATCATCTAACTTTATGATATGTGCATTCAAATGAAATGGAAAAAACTGATAATGCAAACCTTCAGCACTTACTTTAATCCTTAACTCAAATAAATAAAAAATTAAGGGCAGTACAAACCCAATTAATACATAGTTTATATTAATTTCATTTTCATCAAAGGGACCAAAAGACATAATTGGGAAAGACAATAAAATAACCCACAACCACCATTGAGTAAATTTTTGGTTTTCTTCAAATAGGTATTTCATTATTTCATTAATTTTTGAGCCTTCATAATATTAGTAGTTGGCAATTGACAAGCCTTATTTTCGCAAACATAAATCATAGTTGTTCCTTGTACAAATTTTTCTTGCAATAATTCCATTTCACTACTTTCAAAACTACCCAAAAATAATTTATTGGGTACATATTTTTTATTCAAATCTAATGCCTTAGCATGTGCATCTTTGCCTACAATTGCCACTTCATAAAAAGGAACAATCTCTTTTAACATCAGTGCGGCATAATTAGCATATCCACTTGCATATTTTTCCATATCAGGCTTTACATTATTGGCCATAATGATTGCCTTTTGTTTGTAAATCCTGTTATCCAAAATCGTACCTAAATCATACAAAGCATTTGCTATTACCGAATTAGAAGCAGGAATTACATTATCGTTAATTTCCATTTTTCTAGCAACTAATTCAGGATCCAACTTGGAAGTAAAATAGAACATCCCAGAATTTTTATCGTAAAAATTTTCCAAAGCATAAGCTACTAATTGATTAGCTCTGCTTAACCAAACTTCATCAAAAGTTGCTTCATAAAGGCGAATAAATGCCGAGCTTACAATAGCATAATCTTCCAAATAAGCATTAATAGTTGAGCGTCCATCTTTGTAAGAATGCCACAGTTTCCCATCCTTTTGCAATTGAGTATTGGCTATGAAATTTGCATTCTTTAAAGCCACTTCCAAATGTTGGTTTTCGCCAAAGGTCATGTAGGCATCCACATATCCTTTTAGCATTAATCCATTCCAAGAAGTTAAGGACTTATCATCCAGCCCTGGGCGAATGCGTTTAGCTCTTTCTGCCATCAAAACAGTTTTCCAATTTACTATTTTAGCCTCTAGTTCTGAAACTAAAATTTTATGCTTTTTAGCAATTTGCACTTTGGTTTTATTCCTTAATAAAATGTAATTTCCATGTTCCCAAAGTCCTTTAGAGTTTATATTGTAATAGTCCTTAAAAATTTCAAAATCCTCACGGATAAAGAGTTTTAATTCTGTTTCATTCCATACATAAAATTTCCCCTCCTCTCCCTCGCTATCGGCATCAAGGGCAGAATAAAATGCTCCATTTTCTGCCAATAATTCTCGTTCAATAAAATCAAGCGTTTCAAAAACTACCTCTTTATATAATGGCTTTTTAAATTTCAGATACCCATCCGCATACAAGCTTACAAGCTGCCCATTATCATAAAGCATCTTTTCAAAATGGGGAGCTTTCCATAATTTGTCAACCGAATAGCGTGCGAACCCTCCTCCAATCTGGTCATAAATTCCACCAAAAGCCATCTTTTCCATAGTAAGTTCAACATGCTCTAATACCTCTTTGTTATTGGAAAGATGAGCATATTTTAGTAAAAAATGATAAGCGTTTGGCATAGGAAATTTTGGAGCACCATTGCTTCCTCCATCTCTATTATCAAAGCGTTCATAGCAATGGCTAACCATATTATTCAAATCCTTCCAAGTAAAATTAACCTCTTCAGTATTCAGGCCAATATTTTCAACTTCTTGTATTCCTTTTGTAAGCCTATCTGCAAATTCAATAACTCTATTGGGTTCCTTTTTATAGGTATTTGCTAATCCTAGAATTTGCTTTTTCCAATCTTCTTTTTTGAAATAAGTGCCTCCCCAAAATGGTTTTCCATTTGTTAAGGCCACACAATTAAGTGGCCAACCCCCTCTTTGGTTCATGAGCTGTACTGCTGTCATATATATCTGATCAATATCAGGCCTCTCCTCCCTGTCTACTTTAATGCAAATAAAATTATCATTCATAATTTTTGCTACCTCAGCATCCTCAAAACTTTCATGTTCCATTACATGACACCAATGGCAAGCAGAATATCCAATACTAATCAATAGTAACTTTCCCTCTGATTTTGCTTTATCCAAAGTTTGCTCATTCCAAGGATGCCAATCCACAGGATTATGAGCATGTTGTAATAAATAAGGACTTGTTTCATTTACTAAGGCATTTGTATATTCGTGTGTTTTTTCCACAGTTTTAGTTTCTTGATGTTGGCTATTGCAACTTAATGTAAGAAATAAACATATTCCTACTAAATGAATGTACTTCATTATTATTGCTGAATGGTTATTGAAGAAGTAGTAACTTTATTGCTTGTATTTCCCGCTCTATCTTTCACATAAATATCATAATTTACTTTTTGACTTGCTGAACTATCCGTAATTCCTGTACCATTTATAGTAATATTAAAGTTCCCTTCAATAGTAATAGTACTTCCACTTGGGCTAAGTTCAGGAATACGAAAATGATAAATAATATTGTTTCTATTGTCCTCCACAAACAGATTATATATGTCAGGATTATTTTCTCCTAAATCACCATCACCATCAGTATAGGAAATAGTAATGATAATATCATCCGTATATTCTTGAGCGGTAGTAGGAGAAATACTTACAAAATCAATAATAGGAATCTCACTAACTTCTTCCTCTTTTTTACATGAAAATAAGACTATTAAAATTAATATATAAAGGAATTTCTTCATCTATTGCACAGTAAATGACCACATACTTTTATATACATATGAGGTTTGATTATTAGGATAAGTTGTGTTTGCAGTATTTACTCCATCATTTATGGTATATCTCAAGAAATAGGTTTCTCCAACTACTAAAATAGATGTGTCAAAAGTTAAAATCCAAACATGATAGTTAGAGTCAAATACTTGTGAGATAACATTTATGGAGTTATTGAAATCATCTTGATATTCAGAAATTGATAATTCGTTAATTAGCATTGCCCCAGCATTAGTATTATCATCAGTTACACGAAAAATAAAATTTACTTGTTCGTTTGCTGGCATTAAAAAAGGTTTGTAAAATACGCCATCCTCTCTATTATCTGAATAAGTGCTATCATAAGTAGTGTTAGTAACATAGTAATATTTAATATTAGGCAAATTATTAGGCTCATTTGGTATTGATCCTGTTATATCTTTTGCGTCATCCAATATCCAATTTGCTACCTTGTCTAAATCTTCCTGAGGTAAAGCATTACCAATATTATCTTGAGGCATTCTATCATTAGTATTTACAAAGCAACAATTAGTTAATCTCTCATGTAAAACTGAATTTGCTGTATCTCCAGGGACTACACGGTAAGTAAATGTTTCATCTAAGTTGTTTTTCAATATAGGGTGATAAACTAAAGTATTATACGAACTCTGAACTGTTCTAAAATCTGGTTCAAAAGAGCCATCATGACAACCCATTACATTACAAGATGGCCCTAAAACATCCCTATGCAATTTTACAAATGAGGTAGATGAAAGCGTATCGATAACCAAAGTAGTGTCGCTATAGTCAATTCCATCATACGGATTTAATAGCAAGTCATCCTCAGTACAATTCACTAAAAAAAAAGATATTATTAAACCTAAAAAAAATAATTTTCTCATTTTAATAAAAGCTTTCGGTTAATACATTTCCACTGAGTAACCCTCCAGGAACATCATTATCAAAGCCTAAAATATTTGCAATTGTTGGTGCAATATCAATACTTTCTCCTTTCTCTTGAGAAAAAACTTGATCTTGTACCACCACACCACTTGGGCCTAAAATTAATGAAAAAATTTCTCTACTATAATCATCATTTGTATGATCTAAAGCTTCTCTACCATAACTATCATATAGCCCGTTCCCATCTTGATTTCTTCCATGTTCTGGCATAGCAATTAATATGGTATCATCAGCCATTCCTGGAGTATTTTGAATTGTATCCCATAGATGTGCAAGTGCATAATCTGCCTTTTGAATGTTATTTGCATATAAAGTAAAATTAGAATGAGCAATATCAACATCCTGCATATTAACAACTAATAGTTCTGGTTTGTATTCTTGAATAATTTTCTCGGCAAAATGAACGGTTTGCATATCATTATTATACAAACTGCCCCCTATACCCCAAGGGTCATTAAATTGCCCTGCTGCTGCTTCAATAAAACATTGATTAATAAAAGACTCTATTTCTATTTTATCTTCTTCAGTATTTGTAATGCTATTAGCAGCTCCATTATATTGAGAAGAAAAATGTGCATCACAAAATCCTCTTAATGCTTTTATTTTTTCTTCTTCTGTATTATTATAAATTCTAGAGTTTCCTAAATTATCAAATCCTTTTTGAGAGATAATTGATGCTGGTTGAATATAATTAGCTCCATAATCTGGGCCATAACCTGCATAAGTTGAATAATTTAAGTGAGAATAGGCTCCTAAAGAATTAGATACCCACCAAGTATTTTTTGCGCTCATAGATGGAGAATTGTGCTTGCGATAGAGTTCAAAAATAGTTGGATACTGTGGGTTTGCATTAATATTAAGATTCTCTCCTGTATAAACTCCAGTCATAGCTGTTGCATGAGCTCCATAATGACCAGTTGGGCCATATTTCATTCGAAATTCCTTATATAAAGTTCCTTGTTCCTGAAGTGTAATTCCAGATGTATTTGGAGGAACAAAATTAATTCCAGAAATAATATCAGATGAAATTCCTTCAGTACCTTTTAATGTATAAGGCATTAAGTTTCCATCATTTTTATGAACAGATTCCAAATTTCTTACCCCACCCGCAAACAGACAAAACACTACATGATTTGCTTTTCTCGCTCCAGAAGCAGCAAATAATCTTCCACTAGGCAATAAATAAGGCACTCCAATTGTTGCTGCAGTTCCTAAACCTAAATCTCTTATGAATTTTCTTCTTTTCATTAGTAATATCTGTATTCATTAGCCGTCATTAATGAAAAATAAATTAATTCAGATGTTAAATCAGTATCATTTTCAATCATATTCGAAATAAACCAAAGCTCATATTCATCTGGCGTTCTATTATATAGTTTAATGTACATGTTTTGTGTAAATGTGTTAATTGTGCTATCCGAACTTCTATCTATTTGAGGAATTTGAATTGATGGTTCATTAAGAAAATTCTTAATTACCATCTGTTCTATTAATTTTTTATCTCCAAAAGCTTTATATATCTTGGTTAAATCTGCAAGTTTATTAATAGATATCACGGTCCCAAAAATATCAGAATACGCAATTGAAATAAATTCTGTTGTGCTTTTAAGATGGTCTTTATTAGCTGAATTATTTTCTATTTTTACATCATTCAACTGATAGGTGATTTTTTTTTCTTTTTTACAAGAAACTAGCGTTAGCACACTCAATAGAAAGATTATTTTTTTCATAGTCCTATAAATTCATTGGTTGATAATATTCTTCTTTGTAATAATTTATAATCCTGTGAGTTTATATAATCCAAACTATAGTTTACACTTTCTTCTGAAGTTGGGTCTCGAAATAAATATCTATTAAATAAAATATTTGTTTGGCCAGTATAATATTCATTTGATTCAATGAAGATATTTATAAAATCCTCTTTGCCATTTCCGGGCATAAAAAATACTGATGAGTTATTGTTATTAACCATAAGTTTTCCATTCTCTAATTCTGAAGTAGTAGGATATCTTTGCATAAAACTCTGAAACATAGAAATTACAAAATTTTCTGTCCCCATATTAATTTCATCATATGTATTATTATTAACCATTCGTTTATGCATCTCAATATTTGAAATAGTCCCATCACCTAAGCCTGGTAAAACTTCCTGTAACTTTAACATTCTTTCAAGAGCATCAGCGAAATATATACTGTCAAGGCCATGTGATGTAGTGAGTAGAATATTAAGAACCAAAATATTTTGGTTTATATCAGCAGTGTCTAACCCTAATAAAAGATGCTCACTTTCTAATTTAAATAGATTATTATTATACTCGTCTTTAGTTAAGATTCCATTAATGACTTCCTCTCTACTTTCTTGATTCATATTAGACTCTCTTAAAATTCCATAATCAGAATCAAATTCAATTGTAGTTGGCTCTCGACCAATTGTACTTATGTATAACTTATTTACATAATTTTCAATTATCATATTTTCAATAGTTGGGTCAATGGGATGGGTGTTGCCATCCACAATAACCTCCTCCACTTTCGTGCAAGAAATAGTAAGTATTAAAAATAAATAAAGTGAAACTCTCATAAATGTGTTGTATGGCATAAAAGTAGAGAAAAATAACTACTTCTACAAATAACAGATTTTAGAGTAACTTATTGCTAAAAAGTTTAATATGCCTTTGCGTAATTTGCAAAGAAATGAGGTATTGTTTCTATTCCTTTCAGGTAATTGAAAATACCATAATGCTCA
>ENA-ORDA01001433-ORDA01001433.1-marine-metagenome-genome-assembly--contig:-NODE-1433-length-20103-cov-6.674673_pt1 | contig 20103 bp, 19 predicted proteins | sample MGYA00237778_ERZ508506 | MGnify/ENA primary metagenome ERZ508506 (study PRJEB26177, sample SAMN06267891) | marine metagenome | isolation source: Monterey Bay, California, USA | place: Pacific... | reverse complement strand
GTTGCCGCAAGCGCCGATTTTCCGGCGCCGTTACCGCCCACAATCACCCAACAATCACCCGAGGCAATTCGCCACGAAACACGATTCAGTTTAAATTGTTCATTAAACTGAATCGTACAGGCATCAAAAATAATATCAGGCTTGACGGATGAGTTATCCGATTGTGCAGGATCGTTCGGGTTCACACGATCCTTTTCATTGCGCTCATGTAACCACGCAGGGTGGCACCGATTTGCTCAACACTGTGGGACCTGACAACGGCATTCACTTCAATCAATCTCTGATTATCGACGCCCAGGTCATTCAGGCCCAGCCCGCGGCCAATAACATCAACATCGATGTCTTTCATGAAATCAGCCAAGAGTGGCAGACAAGCATTGTTATACAAATAACAGCCATACTCGGCGGTATCAGAAATTGTGCTGTTCATATCAAACAGTTTCTTACGTGCGATGGTATTGGCAATCAACGGTGTTTCGTGCAGTGACTCGTAGTACGCGCTCTCATCCTTGATACCAGCAGCGGTCATTGTTTCGTAGGCTAGCTCGACACCGGCTTTGACCATGGCGACCATCAAAGTGCCGTGATCAAAGTATTCTTGCTCGGGAATATCCTGGTCAGTAACGTCGGTTGTCTCAAAACCAGTTTCGGCGGTTTCCTGCCGCCAGCCCAACAGCTTTTCGTCATCTTTGGCCCAATCAGCCATCATACCTTCTGAAAAAGCACCGCTCATGATGTCGTCCATATGCTTTTGATAGAGCGGGCGCATAATGTCTTTCATTTCATCAGCGAGTTCGAAGGCTTTAATTTTCGCTGGGTTAGACAGTCGATCCATCATATTGGTCACACCACCGTGCTTCAGCGCTTCGGTGACAGTTTCCCAACCGTATTGAATCAGCTTGGCCGCATAACCAGCACTCAGCCCTTTCTCGACCATTTTGTCGAAACAAAGCAACGAGCCTGTCTGCAGCATTCCGCAGAGGATGGTTTGCTCTCCCATCAGGTCAGACTTAACCTCAGCAATAAAGGAAGACATCAACACGCCAGCCTTATGACCTCCGGTCCCAGCAGCATAAGCCTTTGCTATCGCTAGACCCTCGCCTCTTGGATCGTTGTCTTCATGGACAGCAATGAGTGTCGGTACACCAAAGCCACGCTTATATTCCTCACGTACTTCAGTGCCTGGACATTTAGGTGCGACCATAATGACCGTGATATCTTCACGCACCTTCATGCCCTCTTCCACGATGTTAAAACCATGTGAGTAGGCAAGGCACGAATTCTGTTTCATTAGGGGAACGACTTCGTTAACCACCGCGGTATGTTGCTTATCCGGCGTGAGGTTCAGTACAACATCTGCTGTGGGAATCAATGCTTCATAGGTACCAACGGTAAAGCCATTTTCGGTCGCATTTTTCCAGGACTGGCGCTGTTCCTCGATTGCTGACGCTCGCAGTGTATATGACACGTCCAAACCGCTATCGCGAAGATTTAGGCCCTGATTTAGCCCCTGAGCACCGCAGCCAATGACGACCAGCTTCTTGCCACGCAGATAGTCGACACCATCTTCGAATTCGGTCGCATCCATAAATTCACACTTACCAAGCTGGGCAAGCTGTTCACGCAGAGAAAGCGTATTAAAGTAGTTCGTCATCGGTTCTTCCAAACACTGAAATCGGGAGCGCTACTTTAGTAGAAATGCGCTTCCGGGTAAATTGGGATTGGGCTTTAAAGCACTGATTTTGTGGAATCTTTCGTAAAAAAGCGCAGAAATGCGCCGATGAGGCCGGCAGGATCTCAATATCAAATTAAAGCGTTCCGTTTGCCGCCACTATACCGCAGGGTCAAAGACCGCTCTCAGCGCTTCAAATTCCTCAAGCATCGGTGCAGATTTAATCACCGAGCTGACCCCACGATAGAACTCAGCACCATTCAGGTCGGCGTTTTGTTGATAAATCGCAGTCTGAAAAACGAGTTCCAGACGATCGATCTCCTTCACAAACTGTGCTTCTGCACATTGCTGGACTTCATATTCGTGCCAACTTGAAATCAATCCCTCTGCGTGTTCAAGTTTTCCAAGGATTTGCAGCACAGCGGCTGCTTCCATCTTGTCTTTGTCGGCTTTCGCCACACCATCCTGAGGGGTTATGTCCCCCACATAGACCTCGCCAAGATCATGAATAAGTGCAAACCTGATCACTTTTAGTGCATCGAGTTCAGGTCTCTGCGGCAAAAGCAGTAAACAAAGCATCGCAACACCAAACGAGTGCTCTGCAACAGATTCACAAATCGACTGGCTGATCTCGCGCTTCAACCATCCCTGGCGAAACATATGCTTCAGATGAGCAATTTCGAAATACGCTTTTGAAATAGCCGATAGCTCAACACCCGCAAGAGAATCCAACGGATTGTCTGCCTTGGTTATCATCGGGGGGCCTGTAAGTTCCAAGTTAATACCGCAATTTTTGACTGAATGAGATTGCTGCGCATATTACCACCTGTAACGTATTCATGTGACTGATAAATGAACCCTTCTAAATAAACCCTGCCGGTCAATAAACCCACCAACAATATGTGGCCATTTCTGACGATGTGTTTATAGGGATAGTTCGGTACTCTGTTTCTTGTATATAGCACCCGATATCAAAAACAGAGGCAAAACATGAGTGAAGCACTAACCCCATTGTTGACTCCCGACCCCTACGCGATTCCGCTGGAAGAATACGACATGATTCGTCAGGACATATTCCACCACGACCATCACGTCGGTTTCTTCGAACGTCTGCGCAAGGAGGACCCTGTGCATCTGCAGGAACATGAGGTTGAGGGTAAATTTTGGAACGTGACTACCTACAGAGACATTATGTACGTCGACACGACGCCAGAGCTTTTCTCTTCTGAAGGCTCAATCACCGTCGCTGATCAGGACGAAGACTTTACACTGCCGATGTTCATCGCGATGGATCGCCCTAAGCACGACAACCAGAGAAAGGAAGTCAGTGGCGTTGTCGCTCCGACTAATTTGGCCAAGCTAGAATCAACGATCAGAGCACGCGTTCAAAACATCCTCGATTCTCTTCCGCTGGATGAAGAATTTGATTGGGTCGATAAAGTTTCAATCGAACTTACCACTCAAATGCTAGCGACCTTGTTTGACTTTCCCTTTGAAGACCGACGCAAGCTAACCCGCTGGTCCGACGTAGCCACCGCAGACGAAGAGTCAGGCATTGTTGACAGCGAAGATGAAAGACGCGCTGAACTTATCGAGTGTCTCGAATACTTCACCAGACTTTGGAATGAGCGAGTGAACAGCGAAGTAGTGGGTTCTGATCTGATTTCAATGCTGGCGCATGGCGAATCCACAAAAAACATGGACCCGATGGAATACCTCGGCAATCTGATACTGCTGATCGTTGGCGGTAACGACACGACCAGAAACTCTATCACTGGTGGGGTGAAGTTTTTGAACGAAAACCCCGCCGAATATGACAAGTTGCGCGCTGATCCCAGTCTCATACCGAATATGGTTGCCGAAATTATTAGGTACCAAACGCCCCTCGCCTATATGAGAAGAACGGCAACGCAGGACACGGAGCTTGGCGGCAAAAAAATAAACGCTGGAGACAAGGTCCTTATGTGGTACGTCTCCGGTAACAGGGACAGTAGCGTTATTGACCACGCCGATGACTTTATCATCGACAGACCAAAAGCCCGCCAGCACCTATCTTTCGGTTTCGGTATACACCGCTGTATGGGTAACAGACTTGCGGAGATGCAACTCAGGATTCTCTGGGAAGAAATTCTTGTACGCTTCGAACAGGTTGAAGTTGTAGGGCAAGAGGAAATGGTGAATTCTTCATTTGTTAAAGGTTACGCGCATTTACCCGTAAAATTACATGCAAAAAAATAGCTAAAGCCAGAGATACCGCCTATTTTTTTGGGCACTGATTATTGGCATACAAACCGCCCGACTTCGCGTCTTGTTCATGCGTGTTTGCATGGGACCCGTTGGGCTTTTTATTGCCCGCAGGCCATGTAACTTATTCGACATTCAAGTCGGTGCTTAGTGTAAACTCAATCGGCATCTGCAGTAGCCAAAATCGATCTATTATCATGTTAAAAGCTAAGTCCTGATCAGCACGGAGTGAGCATTGCCGACCAAAAGAAACATCCTGTTTATCACCACTGATCAGATGCGTTTTGACGCGTTAGGCTGCAACGGTGGTAAATTCGCTAAAACGCCGCATATTGATGAGCTTGCCAGCAAAGGCATTAATTATCATCGAGCCCACAACCAACATGTGGTATGCATGCCCGCCCGCGCGACGATCATGACAGGACAACATGTTTCAAGTCACGGCGTCTGGATGAATGGCGTTTCAATGCCTGAAAACACCCCTACGATTGCTCACTGGTTAAAAGATCACGGCTACAATACAGCCCTGCTAGGCAAAGCACATTTTGAACCATGGCTTGGTCGACCGGAGGATTTCTTCGAGAACCGAATGGCACTTGAAAATAATAACGGTCCCCACCGCGGCTTTGACAGAATGGAACTTGCCAATCACTTTTTTGAGGGTCACAGCCACTACGATCGCTGGATGGAGTCTGAACACAAACTCGAAAAATCTAAGTTCTATCCAATGGTAACCGAGAAAGGCCAAAACACCATGGGCGCTGGCGACACACAAGCACCCCAAGTGTGGCCGACAGATGTCCCTCGGGCGCTGTACCACACCGATTGGGTTGCTGATCGAACATTAAACTGGCTCGAAGAGCAACAGGAAGATACCCCTTGGTTTTGCTGGATGAGCTTTCCGGATCCACATCACCCATGGGACCCACCGGCTTCGGAAATTTCCCGTATCAACTGGCGCGACTTGCCGCTGCCTTCGCTGTATTCAGAAAACCGCGAAGAGATACGCACGTTGCTTTCAACAAAACCAAAACATTGGCTGGGGTACTACGAAGGTAGCCTCTGGACGAACCTTGAATCGCCTCGAGAATTCATCCCGCAAGAGATGACAGCGGATCAGGTGCGAGAAATTAATGCCATGACCCATATCGAAAATGAACTGATCGATGAAGCCTGTGGACAAGTGATTGATTGGCTGCGGGAGAAAGGTTGGGATAAAAATACAGACATCATATTTACCACTGACCATGGTGAATTTCAGGGTGACTTCGGACTGTTGTTCAAGGGTCCGTATCACGTTGATGCACTCATGCGACTTCCCTTTATCTGGTCGCCTGCGGAGCACAACAACACACCTGGAGAAACCGTTACTCTGCCAGTTGGTCACGTGGATCTGGCAAGTACTTTTTGCGACATCGCGGGCATTCCTGAACCTGACTGGACAGAAGGCAAACCACTGCCGCGGTCTGATGCGCATGCTGAGGACCAGGGACGTGAATTTGTGCTGACGGAATGGGACTCAGAACACGGCCCAATTGATATGCATCTGAAAAGTGTTTACCACAAATCTGGATGGCTCTGCACCAGCTACGGGAAAAGTGCGGTTTACGATGGCGATGAGGGCGAGTTGTACAACATGAAAGATGATCCGGAACAAAGGGTTAATCTATGGAATACGCCAGCACACTCAACAATTCAGCAGTTCTTACTTGAGATCATCGCGACCCAATTTCCTGCACCAAGAAATCCCCGTTTAGAACGTTTGGCACCGGTCTAGTCTGAATGGTGGCACCCGCGAAACTTACTAGAGGCACCATTAGCGCAGGACTGATGGGACTCGTTTTACCGATGATTTTGGGCATCACTTCCAATCTCGCGGCCGCACTATTTGAGACCTACCTGCTTGGACTGGTTGGCACGAATGAACTTGCGGCCTACAGCTTTACGTTTGCCGTCACAGGCGCGCTTGGCTCCCTATCTCTCGGTATTTCTATTGGTTTATCCTCCGTACTTGCACGTACTGTCGGTGGCGGTGATCACGATCAGGTGAAACGGCTCACGACCGATGGTCTGGGTTTACTTGCTGTGGTGATGCTGGTGACTTCGGTGATTGGTTATTTCAGCATTGAGCCATTATTTCGGTTGATGGGGGCCGATGAAGATACGTTGCACCATATCGTCGGCTATATGCAGATTTGGTACATCGCATTGATATTTTTCTCGCTTCCGTCGATGGGTGCTAATGCTTTACGCGCCACGGGAGATGCGAGAATTTCCGGAACCATTATGGTTTCCGGCGCTGCACTGCAGGCCATCCTTGATCCAATCTTTATTTTTGGTTGGTTTGGTTTGCCCGCCCTAGGGTTAGAGGGTGCAGCCTGGGCAGTTTTCATCTCGCGAGTTGTTTTATGCGCAGCTACTTTCTATATTCTGATTAGACAGGAAGATCTCATCGACTTTGGCCAGCGAACCCTCGCTGGTGTTTTGCATTCTTGGCGGTCTATCCTGGCAGTCGGCCTACCCGCCACGGCGACCAACCTCATCGGCCCAATCTCAACGGCGATCATTGTCAGTCTGCTTGCCGGCTATGGCAAAGAGGCAGTTGCCGGGTTTGGCATCGCTTCGCGTGTTGAAGCTTTGTCTGTGATTCCATTATTTGCGTTATCCGCCAGCATTGGTCCTTTTGTGGGTCAAAACTGCGGCGCAGGAGAAAAGGCAAGAGCAAACCAGGGCATGTTAGTCTCATTCTTGTGGGCGATGTTGTGGGGGCTATTTGTTGCAATCATTTTCTTTCTATTCAGCGATAGCATCGGTGCCTTGTTCGATGATGACCCCCTTGTCACCGAATATACAAGACTTTACTTGACCCTCGTACCTTTTAGCTATGGCGCATGGGGTGTATTAATGATGTCAAGCGCGACATTTAACTCTCTGGGCAGGCCTTTGATTTCAACATCCATGTCAGTGGTACGAATGTTCGTTATTTATGTTCCATTAGCTTATATTGGGGAATCCCTTTTGGGAGTAACCGGCATATTTGTAGCAACATGTGTGTCGAATATAGCGATGGGCCTTATCGGTTTTGGTTTAAACAGATGGACCTATGGAGGCGGCATGTCAGATTGGCTAGGGGTCGGCGAGTATTCGCTACCTGAATCGAAGGCGGTAAAAAGTAACTGATGAGTAAAACCAACGAAGAATTGAAAGAAGCACCCCTCTCACTCCAATCCATTATCAATTACAACCTGCCAACAATTGGCGTCGGTTTCATGTTTTTCATCGTTGCCCTTTACTTGATGAAATTCTCAACCGACGTGCTACTCATTTCACCGGCAATCATGGGCATCATCTTTGGTGTTTCGAGGATATGGGATGCGGTCACTGATCCGCTGGCGGGTTATTTCTCCGATCGAACAACACTGAAATCAGGTCGGCGAAAATCCTGGATTTTTGCATCCATCATTCCCGTCGTCGCATCGTTTTATATGATGTGGAACCCACCACCCTCATTTACTGGATGGCATGTAAACCTCTGGATGGGTGCTGCAGTATTGATGTTTTACACCTCCATGACTATTTTTGTCGTGCCACACACCTCGCTCGGCGCCGAGCTTTCACTTAACTACCATGAACGTACCAAAATTTTTGGTTGGCGCCATATGCTATGGAATACGGGCTCACTGCTTGCACTGGTGGGCATGTTTCTTTTGATCAGAAGTGACTCACCAAGAGAAGTTGCTTATAACATCACGTTAATAGCAGGTGTCACTACAGCCGTGTTAATCGCCTGGATGGCTTTTAGTATTCGCGAACGCCCAGAGTTTCAAGGACGCGGTGAAACAAACCCGATTACCGCTTTCTCGGACGTTTGGAAAAATAAGCACGCGAAACTACTGCTCGTTGTGTTCCTGATCGAAAGTAGCGGTGGCGCTACCATCGGAATTTTAACGCCGTATATTGCAGAATATGTCGTCGGTCGGCCTGAGCACACGGTGTTTTACATTCTAGCCTATCTTGTACCTTCCATTGCCTCCGTACCTCTATGGATTCCAATCTCAAAAAGGGTCGGCAAAAAAGCGATGTGGATGTTTTCGATGTTCGTGACCGCTTTTGGTTTTGGCGGCATGTTCTTTCTAACGGAAGGTGCTGTTGTTCACATTTTTGTGCTCGCCTTCATCTGCGGCTTGGGCGCAGGCAGCGGTGCCGTTGTCGCACCGTCGATCCAGTCAGACATCATAGATTACGATGAGGTGCAAACAGGCAAGCGTAAAGAGGGAACCTACTTTGCGGCGTGGAATCTGGTATTCAAATCAGCGACTGGCTTTACCCTAATGTTGACGGGTTTTGTGCTCAGCGCATCAGGGTTCGAGCCAAACGTGCCTCAAACGGAGACCGCAAAAACAGCACTGTTAACGCTCTATGCCATATTCCCTTTGGTTTGTTACAGCATTGGCGCGCTGATTTTTTCACGATTCTCATTGAATGAAGCAGAGTATGAGAAAATTCGCGAAGAACTAGACTCAAGGCAAGCATCAGGTGACGCCGGCCCCGGCGCAAACGAGCAGGTTTAAGCTATGGCTTCTGGCTAAGTCTGGCCTCGCGTCAAACCTGCCTTTTTGGCTGCCAATCGCTGCGCCCTGTTGTCTTCACCGGCTTTTTTCAAGCTGGCAAGATCAGCCTCGGTGATGCGCATGTAGTTATCTTTCCAGCTTTCGTCACCATCTTGCTGCCATTGCAGATCAGACTGCATAGCGACCGGTTCTTCGGCATCTACCACCATCTCGAGCGCGGCAATGACCGACCCTCGCTGACTGGCACTGTCGTAGGGTTTACCTAACGGATTTCCTAAAGGTAGGTCGTTATGCAAATATCTCGGCACACCACAGTGGGTCACAATATCCCAGGCTGAACCTATCACCACAGTAGCGATACCCGCCTCTTCCATTGTTCTGGCCGTCAAACTGACGGTCTGATGGCAAATGGGTCACAATGGTATCAATAGTGCGATATCCACTTCGTCTTCAATACACGCATCGACGAGTGCCGGTGCATCATTCTCACGGGTGTTACGTTGGCTATATTCCGTTGGGACAAAATGATAACGAGGTGCGAGGGAACCTATCATGCGCTCAGACTCAAGCGACTGCAGCACCTCGAGCGGAAAAAATGACTGGCGATCATCGGTGTGGGTTGTCACCTTGTCCCAGGAAAGCTCATCTGTTCTGAACTTTTCAGGTACATCGGCAATCGCGTGAGATTCAGCACCGCGCAAGTTCTTGGGAATATCACCGTTCGTCACCGCGGTCAGGACTATCGCAACCCGACATTCCGCCAACGGCTTTCGCAAGCGATGGAAAGGCGTCGAATCATGATGCGCATACTTATAGGGTCTGAAGTCCTGAGCAGCATAAAACGCCCGGGTTCGATCAATATACTTTATGGGTTCTGATGGCATATCGGTCTCGCAGTAGTTTCTGGAAATGAGCCGTTAAATTTACGAAGACTTAGAGTTTCAATCCGCGAAAGCCTCACTTTACACCGAATTCAGGCAATATAAAATTCTCTGTCTCTCAGCCAACCTGTACGAAAAGGTCTACGCACTGTTTACCGCGATAGGATATGACATTTCCGTATCTTACACTGAAACCGGATCATCTAGTTTCAGGCATACTTACAAGACACCAAGTTTAGGGGGTGTTGCCTACACTGTCTGTGTCTATTTCCTGCGCTTTTACTCCCTCCCTCGCTTCTATTTTTTTTCTGTACTGATAGGGTGATAGTTGTACCCACTTCACAAATGCACGCCGAAAATTGGTCACCTCTGAGTATCCCAACAAATCAGAAATCTCTTGCACGCTTAATGTGGTCGTCTGCAGATACTCAATAGCCAGTTCTTTCTTTACGTCATCAAGTATTTTTTGGTAGCTCGTGCCTAGACCCTTGAGTCGCCGTCGAAGTGTTCGCGTACCGATAGATAGCTTATTTGCAATCGCGTCAAGCTTTGGGAACTCACCCGGCGTACTTAACAACAGGTGGCAAATGTTAGAAATGATGTCAACGCCTATATCCAGTTGGTTCAGGACTTTTCGACAGCTTTCTTCGCAGGTCTGAGCCGTACTCGAGTCCGCCTCTGCCAATTGATGAGTTAACAGTGCGGCATCAAAATGGAATTCAGAGAAGGGTTGATTAAAGTAAACGGGGCATCCAAATGCCCGCTCGTAGCGAGAGGCATATTCAGGCTTGGCATAACTAAAATGCACTTCTAAGGGTTGAAAAGATTTACCCAGCAACAGGCTGATCAGAGGCGTTAAATCCACGAATAGCGATTCCGCAACATACTGACCGACTTCGCCTTCTGCCAATACCTTATCCAGTCGAAGCACTGCTCGCGAGCGCTCTGAATAGCTACTCAAAGCACGCGCCCCCTCTTCATCTAAGTGATCTTCACGAAGGAAAGCCAAATTGAATAGAGAGCCTGCCATTCGATGATATTTCACGCCGATCTGAACCGCTTTATCAAGCGTTGCACTACTCATCATCGCGTACCCGAGCAAACCGTAGTCAGAGATAGAGACTTCATTTGGGTAGTCGAGCCAAAAACCGTTGTCACCTATAAGCGCTAGCATGTTGCCGAGCTGTTGGATTCTCTGGCGATAGCTCACCCTCAGGTCAAGATTATCAAGGTCTGACAGCACCAGACCGGTGCCAACCAATGCCTGTTCCTGCGTGAACCCTCTGGCAGTCAAAGCCTGCACGGAATTTAGGATCTGCGTCATGGGAACAGCACGATTGTCTAGACTGGTGTTTACATACATAAGTCGTGAACGACGTGAGAAGACAAAGGACAAAGTGTCCTGATTTGATCACTAGTTGTCAATATTCAGCTTTTCATGGGTACTAAGCGACGAACGCCGTAGTAGCTGTTTTGTCTGACTTTTTGCACGGCGTACTCAACAAATTCGAGAGAAACGCCTAACGCATTGCCAATCAGGTTAACCCGCAACCGATCTTCATATTGAATTTCGCAACACACGTAAGTCATCAGAAAAGCAGCTTCAATTATCTGCACTTTACCTTGGCTGTTAATCCGCGATGATGCCTGTCGCAGGTATTCCAAGTACTGGGAATCGCCGGTTTCTAGCTGGAAAGCGGCTTTGCGCATCTCTTCTTGAGAATAGTCGAACCCGCAGAGTTTCAGGCTGATGTCCTGAACAAGCGCTTTTTGCTGGCTTTGGCCGTATCCTAACTGAATGTAGCTCAATGTTCGCTGGAGAACTGACACGCAGGAAGGCGCTTCAGCAACAAGGTCTTGATAGGCGTTACTGCACCGATCACAACGATAGTAGTCGGCCAGCTTGTCTGTCGGCAGTAAAGGAAAACCGAATAGGCAAAAGTAGTTGGTTTCAGTCACATGGCTGAATTGTTCTGTATCACCACAAACTGCACAGAACCTAGATCCTGCAATCTCCGATTTGCTGCTGACTCGCTCACCAATTAAAAACAACATCATTATTACCCTATCTGATTAAGCGGCTTTTCACAGACGCGCCAACAGCACGGCCCTTTTCACTCCGCCTGCAGGAAACAACATCACCAAGCGAGGCTAGTCTGCATCTACAAAACGGAAACGGGTGCCAGCCACCATCAACTCATTGCCCTGCCAGTTGAGTCCCAGCATTTCGGCCTTGGCTTTAATTGCTACCCAGTCACGGACCCTGAATTCAATGCCGCAGACACCTTCACCTCTGTCATCAAGCGCCTCAACAAAATTCACCTTACCGGCTCCCATCCGCATAACGTGAATATCCCCTTCCAATTGCACCGGTTGATTTAATGCCGTTGCCCAATGCCTGGCGGTTGTTAACTGATCATGGCATTGCACATCAACCGCCGTAATTTTATCAACGTATTTCGAGCCTCTGGATTGCCAGCCAGCCCCTGCCCATTCCCATTCTTCTTGCGGTGCCATCCAGTCTATGGAAACAATGGTGGCGCCTAGATCTTTAGGGTGCATATGGAATGCTTTTACGTTCTCCCTGTCTGCCTGCCAGATTTTACGCACGCCCAGCTTTTCTGTGTGTGATCTGTAAAAGTCAATATCATCAGTTTGCACGAGAATCATATAACCGCCGTCGCCACCCATCCGCTCGAGCAGTCGACCCGCTGTTGTATCGGCTTGCGTGGGTGCCACAATTTCCAGAAATGTGTCGCCGATGGTCATCACCGAATTATGAAGGCCAAAAACGGAAACGCCTTCGTCTTCAAAGTCTGAATCGAGTCCAAATAATTCAAAGATCTCGTGACGAACAGGATCCCGCTCTTTTGCCACCAATGCGACTTGTCGCAACCACATCGTCGGTGCTGTGTTGGATGCCATCTTCTATTCTCCTTACATGCATTGGCCTACCGAAGGTGTCAGTGGAGGCTAAATGATTTGGGTATCGGCGGCAATTGTCTTGATGCACTCAAGTCAGGCAGCTTATTTAGTGTGGTGTATTTCTGCGTTAATCCCGGCTAGCGCTGCATGATGTGACGACGATATCGTCGAGTGGGCACTTTAAAAACCAAATTTTATTGTTAATTATTATATGCTTAAGAGGTTTTTTTAAAGCACATAATATAATTCTGATGCCTGTATCCCCAAACCCACATTCTGAAACTACAGATTTTGCTAAATGATGAATGTGCAGATTTGGAAACTCGGTGTAGGCACTGAACGAAGTATCATTATTTAAATTTAAATCAATTACTTAAGAACCATACTTAAAGTTTTCTCAGCGTACTTCTTTTACCAGGAGAGAGACTTCTTTTTTGCCACCATCGGTTTTCTGGGTACCTGCCTGAATGAAACCGATCGATTCATGCAGGGCAAGCGAGCCTGGATTTGGTGGCATGATATTCACTTCACAGGTGAGGCGCTGCAACCCTGCCTGTTGGCATACTTGGCCCAATTCATCGTATATCAACGTCGCCACCCCACGGCGGCGAAAATCCGGACTGACCATAATTCGATCTATGTACAAAAATTGTTCAAAGTTTTCCGAGAACCAGCGATAGTTCATGGACTGATAGGTCTGTCCCGGTGCCAGCGCAATCACCAGTCCCGCCAATCGGCCCGCTTCCACTACCTTAATGAAGGCGCTTGATTGTTCACCAAGGCTCTTCAGCTCATTCCGGTCTATCGAGTTCACATGAGGCACATTGGACTCATTCAATGCCAGAATCTCATCATAGTCATGCTCTTCGATTGGTTTGATTTCGAACATCGATACGGGTCCTTTTATCGCAACTAAAACTTATAAACGAGTGTTACTGCGCTTTCAGTGTCTGTTTTCTCTGTGTCGAGAGGTACATCTGAATTATTTTTCACGCTAATTGAAAATTTCATCGCCAGATCGCCCGCGATATTGGCACTGACGGACGACTCTGATCGCGAAATAGTCGTGTCACTGCCAATTTCTGTGCTCAACAGCTGTTTAAACTGGGCGTTTTCATTAATGTCCCAGACATAGTCCAGCGCGAGACGCACGATTGCTTCATTTTCACTGACGCCGGTCATTACTTCGGAAATCCTATAACCTAAACCGGCATCCCCACTCAGTTTGTGAGGTCCATTATCGTACAGAGGACGCGAGTAACCAACGGTAAATTCAGCTTGATAATCATAGCCGTTAAACTTGTCGTTCTCGTAGGACGCTCGCCCAAACAATGAGCCAACTTGCAGTTTATAATCTCCCTGGTAGAACAAGTAGGATTTTTGAGCGCTTTTGACGTCATTTTTGGAGGAGTTCAGCGTGTCAAGGTAGACCTTATGCTGCCATTGCTCTGAATCACGTACTGCCTGACCGCGAAATTTGATGTTTTGCTCATCCGTATTTCCAGAAGTAAATACCGCACCAAGCTCAACCTCCGAAGACCATAAGCTCTGCGCCAAGGTAGTTGATGTCGCAAATAGCATGCTCAGGGTGACAATGATGGAACTTAAGGTGGTTGCTTTAATAGTCATCAGGGGACTCCAGTATCCGGTTACGCAGGATACATACGCCTATGCATCCTCCAAAAGCGCCAAAGTTTAGCAAACTCAAAGTCGCGTTTTGTGCGAACTTTGTGAGCAACACTGCTGCTTAATTCCTGCGAAACTCAGAAACACCTGCCGCCCGATAAAGAGAATCAATCGCGCGCATATTATTCACGCAGTCCTGCCCGCCAGTTATCTGAGTCCCCTGCCCGGACATCAATTCAACAACGGCATCCAGTTGATGATGGTAAGTCGATTTGCCAGTGACTCTAATATCTTGCTTGAGGTCTCCTTGCTGATCTTGGTGCTGAGGAAGTTCACGCAACGTCATTTTATAGCCAAAGTGAGGCACAAGTGGATTGATCACTTCGAGCGACCCATCAGTACCCTGAATTCTCAGTACGTTCTCCATTTTTAGCCCTGGCGCCATCGAGCAGGCGATCCGCCCCACTGCGCCGTTCGGAAAGACCATCTCACCCGAGAGGGAGATATCGACGTCTGAATCAGTGACACTGGCACTGGCTGATAAGATCTCGGGCTCCGCCCCCATGCAGGTTCGTAACCAATGCAGGGGATAACAACCCAGATCCATCAACGCACCGCCACCCAATGCTTTTTGGTAACGAATATCCTGTGTGTTTTCTATCGCTACATTAAATACACCCTCGATAAGCTTGATTTCACCTATCGCATTGTCGGCCAAAAGTTCTAGCACGCGGGCAATCACCGGATGGTATCGATAGTGAAATGCTTCAATCATTAAACAACCCTGAGCGGCTGCCAGCTCTACCATGTCCTGCGCCTCATCTGCGTTTAAAGCGATAGGTTTTTCACACAACACATTTTTTCCGGCCGCCAGCGCTTTCATCGTCCAGGGTAAATGCTCAGAGGCAGGCAAAGCGTTATAGATCAGATCCAACTCAGCATCTTCGACTAGCGCCTGGTAACTTTCCACCACCCTGTTCACATGGTGCTCCGCAGCAAAGCGCCTGGCCCTTTCGTTGTCCCGGGCGGCAATGGCCACCAACTTCGCAGCGGGATTATCCTGGGCCGGCAAAATTATCGCCGGTGGTGTTATTCTGGCAGCACCTAATAAACCTATTCTGCATTCTTTGATTGATGACATGTCTACCTCTGTTGGTTATCAAGTGCCTGCTTTCGTTTTTGCACTAGCTGGTGTGGGAAATAGCGATCAAAATTAAAATGAACCTGACCTCTGCAAGCGCCGTCTATATACATAGTGACTAAAACAGCCGACCAAATCTACGACGAATGGCTCGTGCTTAAGGTGCGATCCGGAGATATGGAGGCAGTATCGGCGCTGGTAAAAAGGTGGCAACCCGCAGCACTTAGTTACGCGCAGATCGTCACGCGTGAAAAAGAGTTAGCCGCAGAGGCCGTGCAGGAATCATGGATTTCAGGCATCCGGGCAATACGCAAGTTGCGGGACCCTGCCCGCTTTCGTCCTTGGTTCTATAAAATTATTCACAATCAATGCATCAACGGGCTACGCACACACCAAAAGCACCTGAAAGTAAATGCGGCACAGATACTAGAGGTTGATTCGATGCAGGCCAGCGACAATATGGATGCGCTGGAACAAACGGAGCTCATTGATCATGTGTTTGCGAAGATGCCGGAGAACCAACGGGTTATTTTGACCCTATTTTATTTGTCGGAACTTGAGGTAAACGAGATCGCAACGTTATTAAAACTGCCAAACGGCACAGTAAAATCACGACTTCACACGGCTAGAGAAGCATTTCGGAAGCTTTCAAAGCCTAGTGAGCCGCCCACACATCCACAAAAAGCCTTCTCTTATGGGGTACACCTTGACGAATAACACCGAACAGCACGCGAACGATAATGAACAGACATCAAGTTTCAATGAAAACATCAATGATCGCGCACTAGATGCACACATTAGGGCTGCACTGCAGCGCGAATCGAACCTGACCTTTACTGGGCAGATCAAGGCAATCGTCGCCGAGGTTACGCAGACTTTCAGTGGGCAACACCGATTTTTTCTGCTCTCGGCGGTCGGCAAGTGGATTGGCGCCGTACTTATTTTGATCTTTGCCGTCTATCAGTTTTTCCAGCAGGAGAGCATGATGGGGCTCATTGCCTACGCATCGATTACTATTATCTGCGTGCTTGTTGAGATGGCTATATTTTTGACGATCTGGATATCCATCCATAGCAACAATCGACAACACGAGATCAAACATTTAGAGCTGCAAATTGCACTTTTGAACGATAGACTTAGCGATCGACCCAATAGTGAGGCGAATAATGGTTAAGAAACGAAGACTGGTATTACTACTGATATTTCTTTTTCCCGGCGCACTGTGCGCTGAATCGGTCACCAACAACACTGCATTAGATGTCATAAAACTGATTGACGACATGGAGGAACTCTATCGAGGTGATGCCAGCAAAGCAGAAATCACCATGCGGGTCGAAACGCCATACTACAAGCGCTCAATGAAAATGGAATCTATTAACCTTGGCACTGAAAAGGCATTCATTCGGATTCTGTCTCCTAAAAAAGAAAGAGGCGTTTCAACGCTAAAAATCGACAAGGAGATGTGGAATTATCTACCGAAGATCAACAAGGTCATCAAAGTGCCACCCTCACTGATGATGGGATCATGGATGGGCAGCGATTTCACCAATGATGACCTAGTTAAACAAACTACGCTGACCGAAGAATACAACCTCGAGCTGGCAGAAACCGACGATACTTACATCATAAACCTGACGCCAAGAGCGCAAACGGTCACTGTCTGGGGTCGCATCGAATACACCATCAGCAGAGCAGATAGAATTCCATTGAGTCAGGGTTTTTATGATGACAAGGGAGACCTCATTCGCTCACTGGTTTTTAAAGACCCAAAAATGTTTCAGGGACGCCTGATCCCCTCCGTGATGGAAATGATTCCCCTTAACAAAGAGGGTCATAAAACAGTGATCGTTTACGATGCACTGGATTTTTCACCCTCAGGCGTTAACGACAGTATCTTTAGTCTGCGCAATCTAAGAAAGCGGTTCTAGCCCATGTTAATGTGGAAACTTGCGTTCAGAAATATATTTCGTCAACGTCGGCGGTCGATTCTAACCGCTTTGAGTATGACGGGCGGCTATGTGCTTTGCGTGCTCTCATTTTCTATGACAGAGGGCAGTTATAACAACGTTATTAAAATTTTCACCGAGGATCACACTGGGGATATTCAGATTCATTCCGAGGACTATCTCACCCGCCCAAAGATTCATAAGAACATTGACGACAACGCTGACGTTGAACGTGTGCTCAACCAATCTGAATTCGTTCGAAGCTACACGAAACGCGTTTTTTCACCGGGCCTTGCTTATGCTGGGAACGAAAATACGCCGGTAAAGATTGTCGGCATCGACCCCGACCTTGAAAGCGAGACGAGTCGACTTGCCGACAAAGTTAAACAAGGTGTGTACTTTAACAACCAACCGAATGATGACGGCTACTTCACGGCAATGATCGGCGTGAGCGCAGCGGCATCGCTACAGCTTAACATCGGCGACGAGCTGATTCTTATCTCACAAGGTGCGGATGGCTCGATTGCCAACGACATCTACATTATCGGCGCTATCGTTGGCAGCCGATCTTCTTGGGATAGCGCAACGGTCTATTTGCCACTTAATGCTGCCCATGACTTTCTCTCCCTGTACGGCAAATCGCATCAGTACGCGCTTGTGCTTAACGACAGTGCCGATGTCATCGCAGCAACCCAGTCAATTCAAGCCCAGCTACCGGCATTTTCGGTGAGTCCATGGATGGTCGTCGAAGAAACTTTCTATAAGACCATGCAAGCGGATAAGGAAGGCAACCTATTCGGCCTCTTTATTATTGTCTTCATTGTTTTCATCGGCGTACTCAATACGGTGCTGATGTCAGTGCTTGAACGAACACATGAGTTTGGCGTGCTAAAAGCCATTGGCAGCAGGCCAGCAACAATCACAGTGATGATTTTGTTAGAGACAACACTACTTGCGTTTTTAAGTGTCGTCGCAGGGATCATACTGGCGATTCCAATCATCTACTGGTTTGCAAACGTAGGCTTCGCAATGCCCGAACCGGTTGATGTCGGCGGTATCGCTTTTCAACACATGAAAGGAGAATTTTCACTTGAGGTATTCCTTTTACCGTTGCTGTTTATCCTTTCATTCGCAATAGTGGTGGCAATACTTCCCGGTATTCGCGCAGCCAAAGTGCTACCGACCGAAGCGATGAGGGGATAAATGATGTTGACCTACAAACTCGCACTCAGGAATATCTTTCGCAACACCCGCAGAACAATACTCACAGTCATGCTGATAGGCTTTAGTCTAGCTGCACTCATTCTAACTGATGCCGTAACCAGCGGCATGATTAAGGTCATGGTAGAGAGCGTGACCAAAACCATCTCCGGGGAAGCGCAGATACATAAAAAAGGGTTTCGCGAAAACCTCGACATAGACCTATATCTCGAAAACTCATCAACGATCGAAGGTCAGCTAGCTGCAGACGACAGAGTCAAAGCCTACAGTCCAAGAGTGATTGCCGCGGGTATGATCTCATCCTCATACAACGTTTCCAGTGGCGCTGTTTATGGCGTTGATGGAGAGCAAGAAGCCACTGTCAGCAAGCTCAAAGAAGCAATTGTTGAGGGCGAGTATCTTTCGGACAGCCCTACCGAAATTTTGATTGGCAGGCCTATGGCTGAGTTGCTAGAGATTGGCCTCGGCGACAGAATCGTCATCACGTTAGCAGAAGCTGATACCGGTGAGCTTTCACAAGCATTGTTCAGAGTATCCGGTGTTTTCTTTTTTGGGATGCGGGAGTTTGATGAAAATTTAGTTTTTGTGAATATTGATAAAGCCCGAGAGGTCGTCAATATTGACAACGCGAGCCATGAAATTGCTCTTCTCTTTCATGACACGGACATTGCCGCGAGCGACACGCAGGCGGTGCTCAGCGAACTGAACCAGGGAGACATTGAAGCCCTAGACTGGCGCAGCCTGTTCCCAGAAATTACTTCAGTGCTTGAGATGTCTGGCTTTTCCTCGGTGATAATTGGTGCAATTTTGTTTTTGCTGGCAAGCCTTGGTGTCATTAACTCGATGTTCATGTCTATCTATGAGCGCATCTACGAATTTGGTGTGGCAAAAGCGATAGGCACAAAACCTAGGCAATTGCTTCAGTTGATACTATTTGAAGGATTTCTTATCGCGTTAATCAGTTGCGCATTTGGTATCGCTGTTGGTGGCAGTCTTGGTCTGTACTACGAAATCAATGGCATACCTTTGGGGGAATTTGAATTTGCCGGCGTTGCATTGAGCAACGCCATTCCCACTGTGCTTTCGATCAACCAGTTTACCCACTTTCCCATTTATGTCATTTTACTCACGCTCACGGCGACACTTTATCCCGCGCGCTTTGCGGCAAAAATTGTTCCCTCGGAAGCGTTGCAGAAGAGCCTGTAGGAATCTATATGTCATCCGTTATCACTACGCAAAATCTCAGCCGTCACTTTCAGGATGGAGAAAACATCATCAAGGCTGTGGATGATGTTTCCTTGAATATTGAGGCCGGTGAGTTCACAGCGATTATTGGTCCTTCCGGCTCCGGCAAGTCCACATTGCTAAACTTAATTGGGGGCCTCGACAACCCAACTAGCGGCGCAGTCGAATTATCAGGCACAGACATAGCAAAAATGTCTGGTTCCGCTCTCTCGGATTTTCGCAGGGATCATATCGGTTTCATTTTTCAATCCTACAATTTAATTCCGGTGCTCTCCGCCGAAGAGAATATCGAGTACATTATGCTGCTCCAGGGTGTTGATACTGCAACGCGAAAAAAACGCGTAAGAGAGATGCTACATGTTGTCGGACTTGAGGGGCTGGGTGATAGACGTCCCTCACACCTATCAGGTGGACAACAGCAGCGCGTCGCCATAGCCAGGGCAATGGCGTCACATCCGGACATCATTCTTGCAGACGAACCAACCGCTAATCTCGACTCAAAGACCGGGATTGCGCTTCTGGAAGTAATGAAATCACTGAACGAAGATCGCGGAATGACGTTTATTTTTTCCACTCACGACAACAAAATCATGGATCGAGCGCGCAGGTTAGTGCATGTGCTAGACGGCAA
>ENA-ORDA01001431-ORDA01001431.1-marine-metagenome-genome-assembly--contig:-NODE-1431-length-20110-cov-5.954126_pt1 | contig 20110 bp, 19 predicted proteins | sample MGYA00237778_ERZ508506 | MGnify/ENA primary metagenome ERZ508506 (study PRJEB26177, sample SAMN06267891) | marine metagenome | isolation source: Monterey Bay, California, USA | place: Pacific... | reverse complement strand
TCTTACCCAAAATATGGACGATGCGAATGATCTTGTCCAAGAGACCTTCTTGAAGGCCATGACTTATTCTAGCAAGTTCAAGAAAGGTACAAACTTAAAAGGATGGTTATTTACCATAATGCGTAATAGTTTTATTAATAATTACAGACGAATCACCAAGCGAAACACTTTTTTGGATACCCAAGAAGAGCAATTCATTATAGACAGTGCCAAGACATTCAACACCTTCAATGACGGTGAATCTAAATTTATTCGCCAGGATTTAGCGAACGCTATAGATTTACTGCCAGATGATTTACGTATCACCTTCGAAATGAATACTTTGGGTTATAAATACCATGAAATAGCTGAAAAAATAGATATTCCGATAGGTACAGTAAAAACGAGAATATTTGTTGCTCGAAGAAAGCTTCGCAAGCATCTATCGGAGTATGAGCATTTGTTTAACTTGAACGCCAGCTAATATACTACTGGTTTTTATAGAATTTGAGCGCCTTAATTGGATTGTCTACCTGTACTGCGTCTATGTATTGGTAGCCCCAACTGGTGTAATCCCGGTTTATCTTTTGACCGTAAAGTGTAATATGTTTATTGCTGTCTTTTAATTGCTTTTCTAGGCCGTTATCCCTTGAATCAAAGCGAGAAACTATACCTTGTAGATTGAACCGGAAAACATCACGTACTCCATTGCTGTCTATCGGTGAGACCAGACGGCAGTTGTAGTCCCCTAGCCTTCTGAGGTAAAAAAGAAAATTTGCGTTGTAGCTTTCGGTGGCTATACGTCCCCTGTTTTCAATAGACCCAATCCTACGGGCATACAATTTCGCCAGATTATCCAATCGTTTTGCATCTAACAGTTCCGTATGTAATTGCAGACAAATGGGTTGAGTCATCCATTTGGTATTTAGTAAGACTATAAAACTATCCAAGCCAATTACAGACTGCGAATAATCATTTTTAAACTGCTTACGGTAGTAGCAACCAATGACGTCTGCTGCTTTCACACTGGACACGGCTCCTTTACATTGGGTTTTTTGTTCTAGAAACTCATCATGAAAAACGATAAGGTTAGTATCTGCAGTAAAACGAATATCCACCTCTATCCCGTCCAACCCATACATGTCTAAAGCTCTACTCATACTACCAACAGAATTTGGAGCGTATAGCGCACTTGCATTACTAAAACCTTCTCCGCCATGACCAATTAATTGTATGGCATTGGTACTGGGAAACTCTCTTCCACAACTAAGAAGACATCCAACAAGTATGAAAGTTATATTTGAAAAACGCATCCTAAACTAAATGATCCTGTACTATTATTCCCTTGGGTAAATGGACCTGCACTTCGAGCTCTTTCGACTGCGACTCCATAACCCAACCTGGTAAAGACAGACCAGTTATGATCTATCGTGTAAGCGACTTTATTAGTATATGCTATTGTTTGAATATTGACAATAGCCAATGGTTTTTGTCTGCGGTAGTCTACTCCTATTGTTGCTTCCCAATGTGCATTTTTCAGTAGGCTGTAGCCATACGATATACCAATACCAACTACAGGATTTGCAACAAAACCATCAGAAAAATTATAGTTTACACCTGCCTCTATAGTTTGTTTTTTGCCCGGTTTATATACTGCATGCAAAAGAGCATTATTACCACTGTAACATACCTCATACGCTGTGAGCAATGACCCTTTAGATACTTCTTCATTTTGGGCATTTGCCGTTCCAATGACGCCCAAAAACACCACTACTATGAAACTTCTAAAATGCATTGTAATCATTTTTTAAACGTTTATATAGTAGGCTGCAGGGTAACCCTACTACATTATAAAAACATCCCTCTATTCTGTTTACTTGTGACAGTCCAAACCACTCTTGTATGCCATATGAGCCTGCTTTATCATACGGTTTGTAATTGACTATGTAGTGATCTATATCAGCTGGCATCAGTTCGTCTAGCCATACCCTAGTTGTGCTACTAAAACTCACTTCTTTGCTATGGGTTCTTAGGGTAACTCCCGTAATAACATCGTGCGACTTACCGCTCAATGAGCGAAGCATTTCTTCTGCTTCTATGGCATCACCAGGCTTATTTAATAGTGTATCTCCATTTATTACAACTGTATCTGCAGTGATAAGTAATTGATTTTCATTTAGAGACGTATATGCTTTGGATTTTTTCTGTGAGAGATAAAGTGGAACTTTGCTTGAAAGCATTTTTTCATCAAAGTCTTCGTCACACGTAATTGATACCTTAGTAAAATTAATGTCCATCTGAGTCAAAAGCTCATTTCTGCGGGGCGAATTAGATCCTAATAAAATTTCCATAGCCGTAATCAAAAAAAGAGGATGGATAAAATACCTGTAAAAAAGACATATTTAAGTACAGCGCTTAGCCGCGTATACTCTTGCTTCTCACGCGCATAACGTACATCTATAGCCACTTTAAATAATGGCAACACAACAAATAATGCACAATAGATATAGTAAACATACATTAACACACCTTGAAAATAAGACTGCTGCGAATAAAGCGTTACCACAGCAACAGGGATGAGAAACAAAATAATACTATACACGGTAATATTCGCGGCATTGAGCCCGCCAACAATTGGTAATGTCTTTGCACCTGTCTCTCGGTCTCCTTCAATGTCCTCGGCATCTTTTATAATTTCACGGCAAAGTGTAATACCTGCAGCCAGTAATGCAAAATAAATAATGAGCAGTAGATCTGTATCGCGAAATAACACATAGACCGATAGTATGCTACAAAAGCTAAGCAATGCAATAACCACATTACCCACTACGGCTACGTTTTTAAGCCATTTGCTGTAAAGGAAAAGAAAAAGCATAGTGGTTATAAATAAACCCACAAACCACGCACTGAGGGTGTTTCCACAACACAACGCAATCAGTATAAAAATAAGTAAATGAATGTATACCAATTTTACATCCATCCGGTGTATGAAAGAGACTGAGCCTCCATTGATAAAATCTCTCCTACGGTCAAATAAATCATTTACCCAGTAGCCAAATGCAGCACACGCTGCTGTACCACACATTAACCAGTAAATACCGCCATTTGCGATACCCGAGTGTTGTGCCGTTGGATCTAAGAAATAAGCACACAACCACTGAGCCATGGCAATAAATGCCATATTTACAGGTCTGTAAATGCTTATGTATTTACTCATTTATTTTCTTTTCGGAAACTTCATGCGGTAATGTACATTGACCTTACCACTGCTTATTTTTGCCAGTTTACTTTTCAATAATTGCCTTTTAAATGGCGAGATATGATCGGTAAAAAGCACACCTTCAATGTGATCGTATTCGTGTTGTATTACACGTGCAGTCATTCCGTCAAAGCTCTTTTCAAAATTTTCGCCTGTAATGGATTGGTATTTTAATGTAAGTTGAGCTTTTCTAACTACATCTTCTCGCACACCAGGTATACTCAAACAACCTTCTTCAAAGCTCCACTCCTCCCCTGTCTCATCAACGATAGTAGGGTTTACAAAAGCTGTGCGTACTCCTTCCTTTTTTTCTTTATCAAAAAGAGTGCTGTCTATCATAAACAGTCGCAATGGTTTACCTATTTGCGGCGCGGCAAGACCTACTCCATCGCTAGCGTCCATCGTTTCATACATGTCTACCACCAATTTTTGAAAATCGGCACCAAAATCATTAATCTCCTTGCATTTAATGCGTAAAACGGGGTCTCCGTATGCTCGTATTGGGTATATCATTGTTCGTACAAAAACTCTTGCAAAAGTAAGGTAGCAGCGGTGCTATCCAATAATTTCTTATCACGTCTTCCTTTCTTTTTAACACCACTTGCTATAAGCGCTTGCATTGCATCTTTCGAGCTATACATTTCATTAATTCGGTGTACGGGAATAGAAGGAAACTTTGCTTTGAATTTTTCGATAAACTCCAGTATATATTTCTCTATGCCAGAGAATGAACCATCGTGGCGAGTAGGCTGGCCTACCACTAAATCGCACACATCCTCTTTGGCCATGTAAGCGATTAGGTAGTCCATTAAATCTTCTGTTTGTACAGTGATAAGTGGAGTAGCTATAATCTGAAGCGGGTCTGTTGTAGCTATGCCAGTGCGTCTTCCGCCATAGTCTAATGCTAGTATTCTTGCCAAGTGATGTTTGTTTACTCGTGCAAAGATAGGTGATTACCTGCTAGCAGATTATCTCGTTCTTATTCGAGTTTTCACGATGCTACTTTTGTACTCTAGACATTTGTATGTTGCCAAAGTTCGAATAAAATATGGATAAGAATGTTGGCAGATTGCAAACTTCCTATGAAGAAATAGCACCTTTGCACAACAAATTATGCTAAATCAGAAAGCTATAATAGATGCCTTTGCACGATTAGGTAGCAAACTAAACAGCACAGACGAAGCGCTACAGCAAATGGTCACTAAAACCTACGTAGCAAATAACTGGCTCACACAAGAAAATTATTGGCTGGCACTTGGTCATTGGCAGCGAGAATTGGTTACCGATAAACTCCTATCCTTTGTTGACCGCTACACGTTTACTAAAACTCCACGCAGAGTAGGTGTAATCATGGCAGGAAATATCCCTTTGGTTGGATTTCATGATTTTTTATCTGTATTAATATGTGGGCATTCAGTTTTAGTAAAACAATCTTCAAATGATAAGCACCTTATTCCATATTTGGCAAAATACTTAGAGTATGTTGAAGAAAATTTAAAAGGAAAAATCTCTTTTACAGAAGAAAAATTAAAACACTTTGATGCTGTTATAGCAACTGGAAGCACCAATACAACTCGCTATTTTGAATATTACTTTAAGAACAAACCATCTATAATACGTAAGAATAGAAATTCTGTTGCCATTATAACTGGAAAAGAAAGTAAAGAGGATTTAAAAAATCTTAGTGAAGATATTTTTAGATATTTTGGTCTAGGCTGTAGAAGTGTATCAAAATTATTTGTGCCAAAAGGGTATAATTTTGATGCATTTTTTAAAGGGATGTATACCTACCACCCCATTATAAATAATGCAAAATATGCCAATAATTACGACTACAACAAGGCAGTCTACTTAATGAGTGAATTTTCTATTTTAGAAAATGGATTTTTAATGATTAAAGAAGACACAAACTTTGCATCTCCCATAGCTACTGTTTTTTATGAATATTATGATAATTTAACTGATTTAAAATTAAAAATTCTTAGTGAATCTGAAAATATTCAATGCATTGTGGCCAATAACTTCATTGAAAATGAAGTGAAATTTGGTCAAACACAACATCCAAAATTATTGGACTACGCAGACGGAGTCAATACCATTGAATTTTTATCTAAAATTTAATTTATAAAGACAAAAAATTGATTAAAATTTTTGGAAATTTACCAATTGATAATATAGTTATAATGAAAAAACACAACTTTAGTGCCGGACCATGCATCTTACCTGAGGAGGTTTTGCAACAAGCTTCAAAAGCAGTCATTGATTTTAATAATGATGATCTTTCTTTACTTGAAATATCTCACAGAAGCAAACCTTTTGTAGATGTTATAGAAAATGCTAAACTACTTACCTTAGAATTATTAGGACTTGAAAATAAAGGATATCAAGTTTTATTCCTTCATGGAGGTGCTAGTACTCAATTTTTAATGACTGCCTACAACCTATTAAATAAAAAGGCTGCTTATCTAAATACTGGTACTTGGTCAGATAAAGCCATCAAAGAAGCAAAACTATTTGGTGAATTGGTAGAAGTAGCCTCGTCAAAAGATAAAAATTTCACATATATCCCAACACAATACAACATCCCTTCAGATGCAGATTATTTTCACTGCACCAGTAACAATACTATTTTTGGAACTCAAATTAAAGAATTTCCATCATTAGATATACCACTGGTCTGTGATATGAGTTCTGATATTTTTTCTCGTCAACTAGATTTTTCAAAATTTGATTTACTATATGCTGGAGCTCAAAAAAACATGGGGCCAGCTGGAACAACCGTAGTTGTTGTAAAAGAAGACATTCTTGGAAAGGTTCAAAGAACAATACCTTCTATGTTAGATTATAAAGTACACATAGGTAAAGATAGTATGTTTAATACACCAGCTGTATTTCCTATCTATGTATCTATGTTAACATTAGAGTGGTTAAAAGATTTAGGCGGAATTTCTTTTATTGAAAAAGCAAACAACAAGAAAGCTGATTTATTATACAAAGAAATCGATAGAAATCCACTATTTAAGGGAATTGTAGCTAAAGAAGACAGAAGTATTATGAATGCTACATTTTCACTACACGATGAGTCTTTAAAAGAACTTTTTGACAGCATGTGGAAAGAAGCTAGAATTAATGGATTAAACGGTCATAGAAGTGTTGGTGGATACAGAGCAAGTATGTATAACGCATTACCATTATACAGTGTTCAAGCACTGGTGGATACTATGCAAGAATTAGAAAGAAGAGCATAAGATGAAAATATTAGCAAACGACGGAATTTCACAAAGTGGTATAGAGGCCCTTCAAAGTAATGGATTTGAGGTAATAACTACAAAAGTAGCACAGGTTCAATTAGAAAATTTTATTAATAAACATCAAATAGATGTTATTTTAGTTAGAAGTGCTACCCAAGTAAGGCAGGAATTAATAGATGCATGTCCTAGTATAAAACTTATTGGTAGAGGTGGTGTTGGAATGGACAATATAGATGTAAACTATGCCATAGATCAAGGAATTCATGTAATTAATACTCCTAAAGCATCCTCCAGTTCAGTTGCAGAATTGGTTTTTGCACACCTTTTTGGAATGGTTCGTTTTCTACATCAATCTAACAGAGAAATGCCTTTAGAAGGAGATTCTCGATTCAAAGATTTAAAAAAAGCATATGCTTTAGGCTCTGAACTTAGAGGTAAAAAAATTGGGATCGTAGGGTTTGGAAGAATTGGGCAAGAGGTAGCTAGGATAGCACTTGGTCTTGGAATGGAAGTTCTAGCCACAGACCATTTCACAGAAAGTGCACCAATATCTATAGAGTTTTTTAATGGTCAGAAAATTACCATTACAATTGAAACAACAGATTTAGACACCCTCTTAAAAGAAAGTGACTTTATTAGTTTGCATGTACCTGTTCAAGAAAATTATGTAATTGGCACAAAAGAAATTTCAAAAATGAAAACAGGTGTTGGTATTATAAATGCCGCAAGAGGTGGTGTAGTAGACGAAATTGCATTGATAAAAGCTATAGAAGAAAAAAAAGTGAAATTTGCTGGCTTAGATGTTTTTGAAAAAGAGCCTTCACCAGAAATACAATTGCTAATGAATCCTGAATTATCTTTAACACCTCACATAGGAGCTGCCACAGTTGAAGCTCAGGATAGAATAGGATCTGAATTGGCAACACAAATCATTGCGTTATTAAAAGAATAAAAAAATACTTCAACCATTGAATTTAATAATAAATTCAAGCAATTGTGATGAAAAATAACTAGTAATAATGGCCATTGTAAAACCATTTAAAGCAGTAAGACCAAGTAGAGATAAGGTGGCTTTGGTATCATCTAAATCTTTTGATGCATATACAGATAAAGAGTTGGATGCTAAACTAGAATTTAACCCTTTTACTTTTTTACACATTATTAATCCTGGATATAAATATCATCAAGAATTTACTGGTGAGCAACGCTTCCAAATGATTCACAATAGATATGAAGAATTTAAAGAAAATAAAATTTTCATTAAAGACACGACAGATTCCTTTTACATCTATGAAAGTTCAGATGCTCACAATTCATTTTGTGGAATTATTGCTGCTACAGCAGTTGATGACTACATTAATGGGTGTATAAAAAAGCATGAAGGAACTATAAAAAAAAGAGAGGAATTATTTGAAAGCTATTTAAAAACTACTGGTTTTAATGCGGAACCAGTATTACTTACCTATGAAGATGATGAGAATTTCAACAACCTACTACTAACTATACAAGAAAAAAGACCAGAATACGAATTTTCAACAACAGATAAAAAGCTACACCGTTTATGGTTAGTTAATGATGAAATTCACATAGGAGAAATTACTTCTTTTTTTGAAAAAAAAGAGGCTCTATACATAGCTGATGGACACCACAGAAGTGCATCTTCATCTCTATTAAAAAAAGATTTACAAAAAGAAAACAATCATCATAACGGAACAGAAAACTATAACTATTTCATGAGTTATATTATTCCTGAATCAAATTTAAAAATTTCAGAATTTAATAGATTTGTAAAAGATTTAAATGGATTAACTATTGATGAATTTTTGATTGAATTAGATAAAAGTTACAGAATAGAAGAAAAAGGAGAACATTTTTATAAACCCTCTCAAAAACATCATTTTAGTATGTATCTTGATGGTAAGTTTTACTCATTATATCTAAGAAAAAGTGCCTATACTTATAAAGATGCACTATCTAAACTTGATGCAGAAATTCTTTACAGAACCATTTTAAAGCCTATCTTAGGTATTGATAACCTAGATAATAATGATAGAATAAGATATCGAAACAATAAATTAGATATATTATCCATTAAAACTTTAGTTGATAATGGTCAATTCGATATTGGTTTTGGGATATTACCAATAACGATTGATGAAATGAAAAAAATAGCTGATGCACAACTAATAATGCCACCTAAGACTAGTTATATAGAACCTAAATTAAGGAGTGGTTTAACCATGTATGAATTTTAATTATGAATTATATTAAAAATAATTTAGAAAAAATTAAAACATCAATTTCAGAAAAAATTGTTCTTGTTGCTGTTTCCAAAACCAAACCTATCGCAGATTTACTTGAAGCATATGAAGCTGGTCAGAGAGTTTTTGGGGAAAATAAAATACAGGAAATGGTTACAAAACATGAAGCCCTACCAAAAGATATAGAGTGGCATATGATAGGTCATCTTCAACGAAACAAAGTGAAGTATATGGCTCATTTTGTAGACTTAATTCACGGCGTAGATAGCTTAAAGACGTTAAAAGAAATAAATAAACAAGCACATAAACACGATAGAGTGATTAACTGTTTATTACAAGTAAGAATAGCTAAAGAGGAAACAAAATTTGGGTTAACACCAGCGGACATATCAGATATTTTGTACTCTGAAGAACTAAAAACCTTTACTAATGTAAAAATTTGTGGTTTTATGGGAATGGCAACTTTTACAAAAAATGAAAATATTTTAAATGAAGAATTTTCTGAATTAGAAACATTATACAATCATCATAAAAAACAACACCCAAATTTCTCAATACTATCCATGGGAATGAGTGGAGATTACAAATTAGCTATCAAAAACGGAAGTACCATGATTAGAGTTGGTAGTTCTATTTTTGGTGCTAGAAATTATTTAACATAGAAACAAATTTGTACGCAATTTTAGATATAGAAACTACTGGAGGTAAATTTAATGAGGAAGGCATTACAGAAATTGCCATCTATAAATTTGATGGACATACAGTTATAGATCAGTTCATTAGCCTTATAAATCCGGAAAAACCAATTCAAGAATTTGTTGTACAACTTACCGGTATCAACAATAAGATGTTAAGAAATGCTCCTAAATTTTACGAGGTTGCTAAACGAATTATTGAAATTACAAAAGACTCAATATTAGTGGCTCACAATGCAGAATTTGATACCCGAATTTTAAAAACTGAATTTGATAGATTAGGATATGAGTATCAAAGAAATTCTATTTGCACTGTAGAATTGAGTAGAAAATTAATACAAGATGAAAAATCTTATAGTTTAGGGAAGTTATGTAAATCTTTAGGGATACCAATGAGCGATAGGCACAGAGCTACTGGTGATGCTCTTGCCACAGTTCAATTATTTAAATTATTGTTAGATAAAGACCATAAGAAAGAGATCGTACAAAATTCAATCAAATACTTTGACAACAGAAATGTAAAAGATAAATTAAATTCCATTTTAGAGATTGCTCCAGAGGCAATGGGAGTTTTTTATGTACACAATGATGATGGAAAAGTCATCTTTATTGGGAGAAGCCATAATATAAAGTTTGAGATAAATAAACTATTTCTAAAACAAAGCAAAAGAGCTCAAAAAATTCAAGAAAGAGTAAAAAAAATAACATTTCAATTCACAGGAAATGAATTATTTACTAGATTAAAATATCACACAGAACTAGAAACTTTACAGCCAAAGTATAATTTCAAAAAAAAGAAAAAAATTTCAAAAAATGAATTCGCTCATTCAGATTTCATTGTGCAATTAAAAGGAAGAGAAGTTAACGAGAATGGAATTGTTTTGATTGAAGAAAATGAAGTTTTTGGCTATGGTTTTACAAATTTATCTTTTCAAGAAACAGAGATTTCAATTTTAAAAACCATTTTAACACCTATAGAAAATAAAGACTTAGCAAAATCTATTGTGAAAAATTATTTGAATAATAATAGTGTTTCAAAAATAATAAGATTGTAATGTAGTATATTGTCGTACAAGTAAACAATAATTTGAATTCGAAAGTAAAAAATAAACCATCTTTAAAACACAGACTTCATGAAATTATATATGAAGCAGACACTAGGGGTGGTAAACTGTTTGATGTTATTTTATTAATTGCTATTCTGGCAAGTATTCTCTTTGTAATGCTTGAAAGTGTTCAAAGTATAGATGAAAAATACGGTTCTTTTTTAGATGTTGCAGAATGGGTAATTACCATTTTATTTTCTTTAGAATATATGTTAAGAATTGTGACTGTAAAAAAACCTTGGAAATATATTTTTAGCTTCTATGGTATTATAGATTTACTTTCTACAATTCCAAAATATATTTCATTGATATTGATAGACAGTCACAATCTGGCTGTTTTAAGGGCCTTACGATTGTTGCGGATATTTAGAATATTAAAGGTAACTCGCTACATAGGAGCCTCAAACAGACTATTGTTAGCTCTTAGATCTAGTAGAGCAAAAATTGCAGTCTTCTTGTTATTTGTATTAATTCTTTGTATCATTTTAGGAACTATTATGTACATGATTGAAGGATCAGAAAACGGATTTACAAGTATCCCTAGAAGTGTGTATTGGGCTATAGTAACTCTAACCACTGTTGGATACGGAGATATTGCCCCAGTAACAGCACTAGGACAATTAATAGCTAGTGCTATTATGATTTTAGGGTACGCTATTATTGCTATACCTACTGGAATAGTTGGTTCTGAAATGATGAATGCTAAAATTCATACCAACACACAGAGTTGTCCAAATTGCATGCGAGATTCTCACCAAGATGGTGCCATATTTTGTTATCATTGTGGTGATAAATTAAATGAATAATGGATAGTTCTAAAAAGACACTAATCTCTATAGTAGGCCCCACAGCTATTGGCAAAACCTCTTTAAGCATTTTAATTGCATCTTATTTTAATACAGAGATAATTTCATGCGACTCTAGACAATTTTACAAGGAAATGACCTTAGGAACTGCAGTACCTGAAAAAGAAGAGCTAGCTGCAGTACCTCATCATTTTATCCAAAATAGAAGTGTTTTTGAAGATTATAATGTAGGTGCCTTTGAAAGAGATGCACTAAACGTTTTAGATACGTTATTTAAAAAACACAATACTGTGGTGATGGTTGGTGGAAGCGGATTGTATGTAAAAGCAGTTCTAGAAGGATTAGATGATTTTCCAAAAATTGATCCATCTATTAGATTAGGGTTAAAGCATGTTTTAGAAACAGAAGGGATTAATTCTTTGCAAGACCAACTTAAAAAATTAGATGTTACCACGTACAATACCATAGATGTAGAGAACCCTCAGCGAGTTATAAGAGCCCTAGAGATATGTATAGGGACAAATCAACCCTACTCTAGCTACACAGGCAAGTTAAAAAAGAAAAGAAAATTTAACTCTATTATAATTGGTTTAAGTGGTGAGCGTGAAAAGATTTATGAAAGAATAAATCGAAGAGTAGACCTAATGGTAGAAAAAGGATTGCTAGATGAGGCCCAAAAATTATACCCTAATAAAGAACTAAATGCTCTTCAAACTGTTGGCTATAAAGAGCTATTTTCTTTTTTTGAAGAACAAATAACCAAAGATGAAGCTATCCAAGAAATTAAAAAAAATACCAGAAGATTTGCTAAAAGACAACTTACCTGGTTCAAAAAAGATCCAAACACATATTGGTTTAACTTTGAAACTGACAAAATTAAAATATTGAAAAAAATAGAAGATCTTATTTAATTAATTTTTTAAAGTCTTATATACTTTCTAAATACAATCCCTTTTTTATCTTTGCCAAAATTATAACACAAAATGAAATTAAAAATAATAGTAGTTGTCTTTTGCTTAGCAGGTTTTTTTGCAAACGGACAATCCAAAGTAGGTACCATAAATTCTGAATTTATTGTAGGATTAATGCCTGAAGCTAAAGAAGTTTTAAAAGAATTAAACCTTTATGCTTCAAAATTAGACTCATCATATCAAGATAAATTAGCAGATTACAATGCTAAAGTTGCCGCTTTTCAAAAACTTGATCCTAACTTATCAGACAACTTTAAGAAGATTAAAGTTGATGAAATCAATTCACTAGAACAAGATCTTCAAAAAAGTCAACAAAATGGTAACAGTTTAATAGGTCTAAGAAGAGATCAATTAATGAATCCATTGTATCAAATTCTTGGAAAAGCGATTACCGAAATAGCAAAAGCTGAGGGATACTCTCAGGTACTCACTTCTTCTGGTAATGAATTTGCTTACTTAGATGAAGCATTTGATATTACTCAAAAAGTGATGGACAAATTAGGGTTAAAAATGCCTCCTCCACCAAAAAAATAAATAACTATCATTAATCAACTAAAAAAGAGAAGCATTCTGCTTCTCTTTTTTTTATTAACTAATTTAAAAATTTATCTTCTGCTGTAATTTGGAGCCTCTTTGGTAATCGCTACGTCATGCGGATGACTCTCATTAATACCAGAAGTAGTTATTCTAACAAACTTTCCTGTATTTTTTAGCGTTTCAATATCTTTAGACCCACAATATCCCATTCCTGCTTTTAAACCACCTATAAACTGGTGAATACTTTCATCTAAATTCCCTTTGTAAGGAACTCTTCCAACAATTCCTTCAGGAACTAATTTTTTGATATCATCTTCTACATCTTGGAAATAACGATCTTTTGAACCTTGTTTCATGGCTTCAACAGATCCCATACCTCTGTAAGATTTAAATTTTCTACCCTCGTAAATAATGGTTTCTCCAGGAGATTCTTTTGTACCTGCTAAAAGAGATCCTAACATTACGCAATCTGCTCCTGCTGCAATCGCTTTTGGAATATCTCCTGTGTAACGAATTCCACCATCAGCAATGACAGGAACACCAGACCCTTTAATAGCTTCGGCAACTTCTAACACAGCTGAAAATTGAGGAAAACCAACTCCTGCCACAACTCTTGTTGTACAAATAGAACCAGGGCCTATTCCAACTTTTACAGCATCAGCACCAGCTTTAACTAAATAAGTTGCAGCTTCAGCTGTAGCGATGTTACCAACTACTACATCTAGTTCTGGAAATGCTTTTTTTACAGCTTTTAAGACTGTTACAACTCCTTTTGTATGTCCGTGTGCAGTATCTATAATTACAGCGTCTACTCCAGCATTCACTAAAGCCTTTGCTCTATCTACAGCATCTGCTGTAACACCTAAGGCAGCTGCTACACGTAATCTTCCAAAACTATCTTTGTTAGCTATCGGTTTTTGGGTAACTTTTGTAATGTCTCTAAAAGTAATTAATCCGCATAATTTATATTCGTCGTCTACAATTAAAAGCTTTTCAATTTTATTTAATTGCAAAATAGATTCTGCATCTTTTAATGAAGTACCTACTGGAGCTGTAATCAAATTTTTCTCTGTCATTACCTCTACAATAGCTCTATCATTATTGTGTTCAAAACGTAAATCTCTGTTGGTAACAATACCTCTTAATTTACCTAGGTTATCAATTACTGGAATACCGCCAATTTTATGTTCTCTCATGGCATTATTAGCATCAGCTACCACAGCAGTAAGTGGTAGTGTTACTGGGTCTATGATCATACCACTTTCAGCTCTTTTTACTTTTCTAACCTCTTGAGCTTGCTTTTCTATAGACATATTTTTATGCAAAACCCCTATTCCACCTTCTCTTGCCATGGCAATAGCCATAGAAGATTCTGTAACTGTATCCATTGCGGCAGATACTATAGGTACATTAATGGTAATATTTCGTGTAAATTTTGTTTGGATAGATACTTCTCTTGGAAGAACTTCTGAATAAGCAGGAACTAATAGAACATCATCGTATGTTAAACCTTCTCCTACTATCTTAGAATTGTGAGCAATCATAGTACAATTAACTTAAAATTAATTGCGACCAAATTTACAACTTATTTTCTAGATAAGAAACATCAGTAATTGTAAGAATTGTTAACTTATTTTGTCATATTTACTAAGCCATGAATATTGACTAAAATTTTTTCCAGAGGAAGCCCCTAATAAAAACAACATTCCTACATAACCTTTTACGTAAAATAAAAATAACATAAATAGATACCCTACATGGTTGGTGTCTCCGTAGATAAGGTTTTTTGTTAAGATAGTGGAAAATAAACTTACCAAAAAGATTGAAATTCCAAGATTTTCTACGTTTTTAACACCCCAATATTTAATTCTTCTTAATGGATGCAAATCGGTACCCCACTTGTGTATTAAATAATAATATCCGTTCCCCATGGGAGCAAATAACAAGGGATCGTCTGCTTTGTCTAATCTAAAAAGTTTAGAGGGAGCTATAATTTTAAAACCATCTAACACTGTGTTGTGTGAGTGTTCTAGATCTTGAATTTTATCTATAACTATTTTTGGATACGAACCTTTAAAGTATTTGGTATCTAGAAATCGAAGTCTATAATTCACACATATTTTTTCTATGTGAGAGATGTGAAAAATAGCATTAGAATCTACTTCATCAATATCAAATACATTCACAGTTCTACTGATAGGAGAGGCAGATAAGCGTTCTAAAATCGGTTGTTTGGTTGTTTTAATTTCTTTAAAAATTGATTGTACCCACCCAATAATATCTTCGGATTGCACCCCTTTTTTTCTTTCTTTAATAAGTTTTTTTTGTAGATCTATAGACTGTAACACCATATTAAATTTTTATAAAATTACAATATAGTAGCTAAAAAGTAAAAAGGAATAGTGGTTTTTAATAATTTTGAATTATTCTAAATAAAGAATTATTTTGAGACCATTACAATTTTACTTGAATGGTAACATACCAATTTCTAGGGATCGATGGTATAATCCCTGGCCCAGGATATCCAGTAGCCCTTCTGGTAAAATAATTGGTATTTAATACATTGTTAATACCCGTTTCTACTTTTATAAACTTGTATGAATATGCTGCTGAAAAATCCAATACATGGTAAGAAGGTATCACACCTATAATACCACTTACATCTCCAGAAAATGAATTTTCAGCATCTGAAAACTGATCTGATAGATAGGTATATTGTAGGCTAGAACTAAAATTTTTAACCCCAAAACGAATGCCTGTTTTTAAGTTTACTTCTGGCACAAATTCTACCTTGTTACCTAAAATACCGTTGGTAATTGCATTGGTGTATTTTGAGTTGATAACAGAGGTATTTATAAAATAGTTTAGACTCAACTGCTCCCCTATCTGAAACACTTTTTTTAGGTTTACATCTAGTACAGATTCTAACCCTAAAATTCTTGCATCACCAATATTTGTTCTTAACTGTCCTAAATTATTTATGGGTGGTATAGCAGTGAATAAAAACCCTATTCTGTCTTTATAGAACAACCCAAAGACACCAACATCATAAGAAATATAATTATTGATATTTCCTCTTGCTCCAATATCAATTGTAAACCCGTTTTCATCGTTTAATGCTGGATCTACCGCATTAGAAGGGTTTATAATATTTACATCAGAAAAAGTAATAGATCTATAATTTTGGGAAATATTACCATACCATTCTACCAACGAGGTTGGCTTATAACTAAGCCCTAATCCAAACAATGCAAAAGAGCGTTCTTTGGCTTCATTTATACTATTTTCTTGATCTCCGATAGGGTTTCCTGCTGCATCAAAATTTACTCTTCTAGAAACTCCGATACTTTCTGTTTTTATATACTCAAATCTTGCACCTGGTGTAATGGAAAGTTGCTCTGTTAGATAAAAAATATTTTCACTGAATAAGGCAATATTTACATTGGGATTTTTAAAATCTCCTTGTATTCTATAGTTTGGAAATTGTTGTATGGCTTTTGAAAAATTGGCATCAGCATCGTCTGTTCCAGGGCCTTGATAATCTGTATTGGATGCTTTATAGATTTTAGAACCTATTAAAAAAGTTGCCTTTGTATTATTTATCTTATAGGATCTTAACAGACGTGTTTCTAGACCCATATTATTAAAATCTCCTATTAATAATTCTCTTGCCTCTCCTATATCTGGAAGATCTACTCTTCTAACCCTGTACCCTACCGATTTTCGAGAAGCATTTAATCCAAAGAAATTGAAACTTAAATTTGTGTTATCAGAAAATTTATGAGACCATTTAAAATTATATAAAAGCCAATCTACTTTAAACCAATTGCGTTTTCTGTTACTCTGAAAAGGATTGGCGGCAAACATTTGGTCACTTAAACCACCTGATTGCTGTGCTAAATAATCTAAATAAGTAAGTTCTAATGTAAATGTATTTTTTTTATCCAATTCATAGCCTACATGTAGAAATGCATTTTTAGAGTCAAAGCCAGAATTTGGCCTAAACCCGTCTCCTTTCTTATAGTTGATATAGGTATAGTATGATACTTTATTGCTGGTACCACTCAAACTTGTAAAATTAGTGTACAGACCATAACTACCACGTGTGTTTCGTGAAATCATTTCTAAGCTTTTGTTTGCATTGGGTGATTTTGTGATAAAATTTACCAAGCCTCCAAACTGAGTTCCGTATTGCAAAGAAGCTGCCCCTCTTACAATCTGAATTTCTTCAAGTGATTCTGATGCTGGGGTGTAATAACTTTCTGGGTATCCTAGGACGTCAGCACTGATATCGTACCCATTTTGCCTCGTATTAAAATTAGAGGTTCTGTTTGGGTCTAAACCTCTACCTCCTATGTTTAATTGCAATCCGGCATCATCATTCTGAAAAATATTTAGTCCTGCCACTTGGCTATAGATTTGTCTAGCATTGTTGGTGGCTAAATTAGCCATGGATTGATCTACCAAGATTACTTCTGTTTTTTTACCCGCATAGATAGAGGTACCAACCACATCTTGTAATCTTTTTAACTCAAACACTTTCTTTTTTCTAGCTTTAATTTGTATTTCTGATAGTTCTTCGGTAAATGAATTTAAAAGTATCTTTAGGTTAGTAGACTTGTTTGAAAAGATGGTAAGTTCCTTTAATTTAAAATTTTCGGAATATATAAGAACTGAGATTTGATCTTTGTTTAATGGGAATTCAAAAAATCCTTTTGTATTAGTTTCTGCTAATAAGCCACCATTAGAATTGTATATCTGTACTTTGTTTATTGGAATGTTATCTTCTGAGTAAACAGTTCCAGAAACTTGAGATTGAACAGTTGCTACTGCTAGTAGCAGAAAAAAAATAGTCGCTAAATACTGTTTATAATTCATAAATTAAAGTCCTTTAATTTTAATATCTGATGTAAATGGTAGTATCCAATCTTTGTGAAAAACTGATTCTTCAAGTGTATATAAATCTATCGTTGAATTAATATATGGCTGGCTCATTCTGCCATTTAAAGCTACATAACTATCTACATAGACTTGAATATTTTGATGTCCTTGACTTGCAAAATGATCTCCTAGATAATGTGCATATTCTAGAATGAAATCTGGTTGAAAACTCATTTGTTTTTCTTGAAATGAAGTCAAAAAATCTGTATTATCAACATAAAAAGAGGTGTTAGAGAGACTGTCTACTATTTTAAAGTTTGCAGCACCTGCTTTTTCCATGAGCATGACTCTCCATGAAAAACGATAGCCTTCTTCTGTCCAAAACAATTCTCCAGGATATAATAAGTACCTCCACGGAAATAACAATTGGACCATGAATAAGATAATAACAACACAAGTAGTAATTTTTTTTACTGAATTAGGGTACTGATATTTTTTCACTTCTTCAAGTTTGGTAGCTGTTATACATGTTACTTTTTTAATCCAATACATAATTTTTGTGTGAATGGATGCATCAAAAAATAGTAAAGAACTCACAATCATGATGTAAGGAAACATTCCAATAGGGAATAAAACTCGAGTAAAAATATGGAAGAACAAAACAAGTAAAAATGCCAACAATCGGGTCTTTCTATAAATTAATAAAAACGGAATCGTCAGATCATAAATAGCACCCCCCCAACTCATGGCATAATAAAACCAATCTTGCTGCATTAGGTTACTTCCAATAACAGGTAAATTATATTTAGAGGGCAACCATATTTTTAATGGCATGGCTCTAAACAGCCAATCAGTATTTAACTTAGCCAACCCAGCATAAAAATAAACGATTGCAACTAGCAATTTAAGGCTGTCTAGAGTCCATCTTGGGACTTCATTGTATTGTTTTTTTCTAAGAAATGCATCAACTGAAAAACGTGCATTTGCTGGAAGAAAAATTAATAAAAAACTTAGAACAGTTATAAAATAATAATGGTTTAGATAGGTAGTTTTATCCATCAATTCTATATAAGTAAAAGAAAGAAAAAAGACAATAATTGCTAGCCTGTATTTATACCCAACAGCAACTAGCAAAGAGGATACAGCACAAATTATAAAAATAACATAAGTGAAAGTTCCTAGTGGTTTCACCCACTCAAAACCACTATATGAAAAAAAAAAAGTAGGTTTAATATATAGTTTATCTATCCAACCATTAGACCAAAAACGAACCATGCTAATAAACATCATACAACCAAAAAAGACGCGAAAAACAGATAATGGTTTAGCGTCTGTATGTTTATTAAAATATGTTTTTATCATTATTTTATAAAAAAACCTGAAAAACATATATAAATGCTTTTCAGGCTTACTTTTTAATTTTATTAATTAATCCCCATCTGCATCTACGTAATCTATATTAATGCTAAATGCTTGAAGCATATCTACTTTTAAAAGAACTACTGCCTTTTGTAATTCATCGTAGGCTTTTGTCATTTTAGTATTATCTGTATTTATCTGATTAGAAAAGTTATTTGATAAATTATTAATTTCTATCCTAGCACTATTAAATTGGTCTGTTGTGCTTACGTAAATATCGTTTCTATCTAGATATTGCAGATAAGACTTAAAACTTTCTCCTGTTAAAGATCCATTATAATGTTTACCATTAAAAAAGTCTTCAACGGCCTGTAAGGCATCTAGAGCCAACTCTTTAGAAATATTTTTATTGTAAAAGGCTTCTACTTTTTCTGGTAACGGATTTGCAGAAAATACTCCGGCAGGAATACCAAATTTATTTGCCCTTAACCCCTTTTCATAATAAAATATAAAATCATTTACTAATGTATTTAAAGAACTGGTTGCAGTATTACCACCTCTATTTATAAACGTATTTTTAAAAGAACCTTTCCAATCATTTAACACTTGATTGGTTAAACTATTCATTTGATTTAAAATAGCATTCACATAATTTTTATGGCCTTCTGCATTGGGTCCAGAGGTGAATATATTTACTAACTCGGTTTCATTATCCGATAGACCATGTAACAAATAATCTAGGGCAGGAAAACCCTGAGCATCTTGGTTATTTACACTATTCAAATCATATCCACCGTTAGCAATATTGTTTTGAACATCCTCTACAGTTAAGGGGTACACATTCATATAATAAGTATACTGTAACTCCTCTGCTTTGCCAATATTGAACATCTCTACATATTGCCATTTTTTGTAAGCACTTAACCATGAAGATCTGAATTCTTGAAGTGAACTAAGAGTTGGGTTATTTGTAAATGCTAAACCAGCATTATTCATTGAAGACAT
>ENA-ORDA01001429-ORDA01001429.1-marine-metagenome-genome-assembly--contig:-NODE-1429-length-20123-cov-2.780156_pt1 | contig 20123 bp, 20 predicted proteins | sample MGYA00237778_ERZ508506 | MGnify/ENA primary metagenome ERZ508506 (study PRJEB26177, sample SAMN06267891) | marine metagenome | isolation source: Monterey Bay, California, USA | place: Pacific... | reverse complement strand
ATCGGGCTCTTGATATCATGGGAAACTTTACTCTTTGTCTGAATTTTCTTTCGCGGCTCTGCTTTTGCTTTCTCTTCAAAACACCAAGGTTAGGGACACCACTTTGCCGCTTATCGATTGCCTATGATACTCGGTCTTGAGCGGAATTATTGACCGAATTTAAGGTTATAGAGAGCGAATGGAAGACTACCCCGGTATTCTACTGCCTACACGAGGCAATGCCTACGCGCCACAGCCGATAGCACCGAATAGTCAGTGCTTCGCCCCGTTTTTGTCATGCTTCGCCCTCGTTCAGACCCAGCATTTGATTAATCGAGTTGAGCTAGTCAGACACGGTGTAGGGAGTACCGAGATTAGCTGAAGCGACCCGCGCCTTGAGCATGTCGACCTCAGCCAGATCGCTTAGTGGCCCGATGCGAACGCGATGCAAAGTCTGACCCTGTGACGAACGCACCTCTTCTATTCTGACGGGCTGTCGAGTAAGGCCCTGTAGCTGCTCTGCGACCTCTTGCGCACTACCGCGCTTCGAATACGCCCCAACTTGAAGGTATTGGTTGGCGATTTTGCCGCCGCCGACCCGTGCTAGCTGCGGCTGCTCGATTCGCTCACGAGGGGCATCTCCCTTCACCACGATAGCTTCTAGCTCAACGCGCGCCGTTCCCCTATCAGCATAGCCAAGTTTTACCGCTGCGGCGTAGGACAAATCGATAATTCGATCACCGTGAAATGGCCCGCGATCGTTAACGCGCACCACGATACTGCGATTATTATCGAGATTGGTCACCTTTAAGAAACTCGGAATCGGCAATGATTTGTGCGCAGCCGACACTTCATACATGTCAAAGATTTCGCCATTGGAGGTCTTATGCCCATGAAATTTTTCGCCGTACCAAGAGGCCACTCCGCGCTCGAAATACCCTTCCTCGGAAGACATCACCCGATAGCGCTTGCCAAGCACTTCGTAGGGACTGCGGTTTCCGGCCATCGTGCGGTTAATCGCAGTAGGCACCACGTCTCTCACCTCGGAAGCCTTCAGCACCCGCGTCGGGGCACGGTCTTGTGAGATCTGGTATCGACCCGCATTCGGTGAGGCAGGCGTTGCCGACGGACCGCTAGCACACCCGACGAGCATGACCAGCGCAGGCAGAAGCAACGCCTTAGCTACGCAGCGCACACCCCAACGCACCCTCTCTTCGATGCGCGTAATAGCGCCCAGAACAGCCTCAACCGATGTGTCGATCACGTCCACTCTCATTGTATTGTCTCACTGTGATTGGATTAGCTTGGGTATCTACGCGCCCCTCATGCGAGGGCGATTCATCACGCGGTTACTCTTGTAGGGTAGCGGTAGCAGCAAAGAAAGTTTGAGTATTTTAGTGCTCTGCCCGCCTTTCTAGCTCATTGCGCTGCCGAGGAGACGCGACGGTTTCTAACGTGGCGATTTATTTGCGCTATGAGTTTGTATAGACATAAGCAATCCGAAGCCAATAAATAGCGTCACAACCGCAGTCCCGCCCCGCGAGATAAGTGGCAGAGGCAAGCCGATAACGGGCAGAAGACCCGAAACCATCGCCATATTAACGAAAAGATACAGGAAAAAAGTGAGCGTAATGCTGCCAGCCAAGAGGCGACCGAACATGTCACTTGCGCCGAGTGCTATGCGCGCGCCTCGCATAATGACAAAGAGGTAGAGTGCGATAAGCACCAACACACCAATCAACCCAAACTCTTCTGCGAGCACCGCTAGGATAAAATCGGTATTACTTTCGGGAATGAAATCTAAATGCGACTGCGCGCCATTCCCATAACCCTTGCCGTAGACGCCACCCGAGCCAATCGCTATCTGCGACTGAATGATGTTGTACCCAGCACCGGTTGGGTCTCGGTAAGGATCAAAGAAAGTCAGTATCCTGTTCTTCTGATGCGGCTGCGCCAGAAACAAATACCACGCTGGCGAAGCGATGACCGCCGCGGCGATTCCTGCAAAGACAAATCGCCAACGCAGCCCTGCGAGAAGCAAAACAAAAATGCCCGACATAGTCACCATAAGCGCCGTGCCCATGTCGTTCTGAAGGACAATAAGCGCCGCAGGAAATAGCGTGAAGACTCCCGCCCAGAAAACATGCTTTAAATTTGGCGGCAAGGCGCGGCTGGCGAGATACCAGGCGAGAAGCATAGGGACAATGAATTTTAACAATTCAGAGGGCTGGAAACTTGGTAGCCCAGGGAGATCGAGCCAGCTCTTTGCTCCGTTCTTTTCAACCCCAATCACCAATACCAGAGCCAGTATCGATAACGCCACCACGTAGACTGTGAGAGCCCAGCGCCGATAGAACTGAATATCGAACTGCGCTACGACACACATAACAAACAGACCGATGCCCATCGTGCCCGCTTGCCGTGTGACAACCTCAGTATCACCCGCAGTGGCGCTATTGAGCACAAAGAGCCCAAATCCACAGAGGGCGAGCAAGCCAGCAAGGAGTATTGGGTCAACATGAACCACTTGCCAGAAACTGCGCAGCCTGTGTGGCTGAGAAAAACTAACATTCGACTGGCGGACGAAATCTCGATTACTTGGCGCCTTCACACGCGCGCCTCTTCTTCGCAGGCGCCTGACGCTGTGGGTTGGAGTGAGGTTCCTCTCCTGCCCCGATTAATCATGCACATGACCCTCATGCTCGGCGTTGGCGAGAGTGAGAAAGCCTGCAGCTGGATCTGTTGACTGCTGTGGCGCTCGGCCAGCATCAAAACTGAGCAGCGCATCGGGGTCAGTCGCAAGCGAGGTGAAGTCGATCTGCAAGATGTCGAGTAGATACGCATCTATTACCGCTTTTGCGACTGGGCCAGCAACACTGCTGCCATGCTGTCCATTTTCGACAAAAACAGCGACGGCAATCTGAGGCTTAATAGTAGGGTGCTGCGCTGGCGCATAGGCGACAAACAGCGCGTGGTCTTTATTCAAATCCGACACGTCGATATCTTCGCTCTGCAGAATATCTTGGGCAATACTTACGACCTGAGCGGAACCCGACTTTCCTGCCATTTTGTAAGACATCTCGCGATCAGCGCGAGCAATCGCCTCGTAAGCGGTGCCATAATCTCTAAACACCTGCGAGTAAGGCCGGTGCACGACCATCGTCATCGATTCTTCGATATAGCGCCAGTTGTCCGGATTATCAATCTGAACATCTGCCACGGGGTTTAAGTCTTGCGGTTCAAAAGGCTCACCGTCGATTGCTGCCAGCATTCTCGGTTTAACGACAACCCCTTTATTAGCCGCGATCGCTGTTGCGGTGGCTAGCTGCAATGGCGTCGCCCACATGTAACCCTGCCCAATAGAGGAGTTAATCGTGTCCCCGGGGTACCACGGCTCGTTCCTTGTTGCCTGCTTCCACTCGCGCGACGGCAGAACACCCGTGCGCGCGTAGCCAATATCCAGCGTAAAATTTTGACCAAAGCCAAACTGACTTAAAAAGTCATGGATAGTATCAATACCCATGCGATAGCCTAGATCATAGAAAAAGGTGTCGCAGGATTGGAATATTGCACGCTGGAGATTGGTCTCGCCATGGCCCCCACCGATCGCTGTTCGCAGCGTATAGTCGCCCCAGCGATAGCGCACGCCGGGAAGCCTGAAATACCCGGGGTCCTGAATTACGGTGTCCTGATCAGTAAAACCGTGCTGCAACCCACCAAGGCCAATGAACGGCTTTACCGTCGACGCCGGTGGATAAGGGTTGACTGTCCTGTCAAACAGAGGCGTGTTGACGTTATCGGTGATGAGGCGTGAGTAATCCGCATTGCTGATACCTGTTACAAATAAATTAGGATCGAAGCCTGGCTTGCTTACCATAGCTAAAATCCCTCCGGTATTCGGATCGATCGCAACGACCGCACCACGCTGTTCGCCAAGCGCCTCGGTGGCAATAAGCTGCAACCGATTCTCTAAGAAGAGAGTAAGGTTTTTGCCTGCAATAGGATCGGTGCGTTCGAGCCGCCGCATCACCTGTCCACGGTTATTTTTCTCGACAACCTCGTAACCTACCTCGCCGTGTAACAGCTCTTCATAGGTGCGCTCGATGCCCGTCTTACCAATGTGGTTGGTTCCGCCGTAATTCTCGCGAACGTCTTCTGCGAACGCATCGAGCTCTTCTCTGTTGATCTCTGACACATAGCCAACGGCGTGCGCATTGAGATCGCCGGCGGGATAGCTGCGAACGAATTGGGGCTCGATACTGATACCGGGAAGACGATGCGCGTTCACCGACACCCGTGCCTTCTCTTGTTCGGTAAGCACATAGCGAAGCGGTATAGAGGAGAACGGGACGCGGCGGCGCTTGAGCCTCTCACGAAATTGCTCGACGTCTTCGGACTCTAAGCGAATCAAAGAGGACAGCAGTTCGAGAGTCGCATCGATATCGTCGACTCGCTCTCGAACAACCGAGAGATTAAAGATAGGTTGATTGTCAGCAAGCAGCTCGCCGCTACGATCGAATATTAGCCCTCGCGCTGGCGGCACATACTGCGAATGGAGGCGATTTCCATCTGCGCGCGAAGCAAAGTAGTCGTACTGAGTAACCTGAAGATTGATGAGCTTAAGCAACAGCGCGGCGAAAAGAAAAACGACAACAGCACTCGCAACGACCATGCGCCTTGCAAAAAGCCTTCGTTCAGCCTCGCGATCTTTGAGCTGCCACTTGCCTTCCAATCCCTACTCCGCTTGTCACTGTTACAAAGTTCGACACCGTGAGTCGACTAAAGTTTTACTCACTGTGTTGTGTTCACTGCCGCCACACGATTGATTAAGCCCTGTGGTAAGGGTGTCCTTTACTCAGGCTGGTAGCGCGGTAGAGCTGCTCGACCAGTACCACTCTCACCAAAGGGTGCGGCAAGGTTAGCGCCGACAGCGACCAGCTCTCATCGGCACGCGCTGCGCATGCCTCGGACAATCCATCTGGGCCGCCGACTAGCAGGCAGACATTACGCCCTTGGCGCTTAAAGTGCTCGAGCCTTGCCGCCAGCTTCGGCGTATCTAATACTTTGCCAAGGACTTCGAGACTTACCACATAGTCGGCCTCTTGGACGGAAGCTAGAATCGCCTCCCCCTCTTTCTCTCGACACACCTCAGGGCTCTGAGTCTTTAACCGTTTAGCCATCGGCAGTTCGAGCAGGCTAAACCCCAAATCACCGACGATCCGTTTGCTGTATTCGTCGACACCTTCCTGCACCCAGCGCGGCATTTTAGTGCCTATACTAATCAGCTTAAGCTTCATGCTCGGCTGCTATCACGACGATTGCATCCTCGGCAGGCGCCTTGAAACTCCACAGTTCTTCGAGATTATAAAGCGCGCGCATAGGCGCAACCATGAGATGAACAACAACATCACCGAGGTCGACCAACACCCACTCGGCGGCTATTTTGCCCTCAATGCTTTTGACAGCTTGCCCTGCTTCTTTTGCGGCCTTGTCGACAGAGTCTGCGAGCGCTTTCACGTGCGTGCTTGACGTGCCGGTTGCGATAACCATGAAGTCGGTGATCGACGTCAGCCCCTGAACGCTGATGCTACGAATCTCTTGTCCTTTCATGTCACCTAGCGCTGTCACTGCCAGTTCGGCGAGCTGCTCGCTGTTAAGTGCTTTTGAATTTTTCAATCTTAAATCCTTATTTATTAATAAATTACTTAATTTAATTAATCTTTATTATCACTTTTTCTGTAGAGTCCGTGCGTCTCTATATAAGCCTGCACTGCACTTGGCAGCCATCCCTCTCTGCCACCGTCTTCAGTTAGCCCTTCTTTACCAATCGCTGCACGAACAAGGGAAGAAGACAAAGGATTCTGCAGCTCATCGAGCAAATAACCTTCCCTGCAGCAGCGCTAAAAAGCGCCTCGGGACTCGCCACCTGTCTCGCCTTGAGCTGGGTGAGGTCAGCGCTTTCGCGCGAGACCGAAACACCTGGCCGTGAAACGACTGCGAGCAAATTTTCATCCAGCAGTCGCTCCCATCGCTCCCATCGAGGCAGCCCTTCGAAGGCGTCTCTTCCAAGCACGAAGACAAAATCGGTGTCCGGATCCGCTGCTCGCAACTGCGCAAGCGTATCAACACTGTAGGAGACCCCTTCACGCTCAAGCTCAATCGGGCTGGCTTCGAGTTGCGGTTTTTTTGCACATGCAAGTCCCAACATGTCGAGGCGCTGGGAACCGCTCGCGCTAGCCGCATGCCGATGATTAGGCAATTTACAGGGGACGAGGAGTACTCGATCTAGACTCAGCGCTTCAACTGCGAGTTCGGCTACGGCAAGATGGCCGCAGTGCACGGGGTCAAACATTCCGCCATAGACACCGACCCTCTTCCTCATGTGCGGATATGCCCATCCCCTAACACGATATATTTCTGCGAGGTCAAACCCTCTAACCCTACAGGTCCGCGCGCGTGCAATTTATCGGTCGAAATACCGATCTCCGCTCCAAGGCCATATTCAAATCCGTCGGCGAATCGCGTCGATGCGTTAATCATCACCGAACTCGAATCCACTTCGCGTAAAAAGCGCTGCGCCTTCGTGTAGTTCTCGGTAATGATAGATTCGGTGTGCCCTGAGCTGTATTGATTGATATGTGCTATCGCCTGGTCGAGGCCATCGACGACCTTGACCGACAGTATGGGCGCGAGATATTCCTCACCCCAGTCTTGCTCTGTTGCGGCGATCGCAGCCGGAACCAATGCCTGAGTTGCAGGACAACCCCTTAACTCCACCGCATGTTCGGCAAACTCAGCGGCGAGCACAGGCAAAAGCGCCGCTGCGACTGATTCATCTATGAGCAGTGATTCGAGCGTGCAACAAGTGCCGTAACGCTGTGTCTTAGCGTTAAGCGCGACGCGCACTGCCTTGTCAAAATCAGCGTCGGAATCTATATACAGATGGCAATTGCCGTCGAGATGCTTGAGGACCGGCACGCGTGAATCGCGGCTTATGCGCTCGATCAGTCCCTTACCGCCGCGCGGAACGATGACATCGACATACTCAGGCATCGTGATTAAATGGCCTACTGCGTCTCTATCTGGACGATCTAGCACTTGCACGACATCGGCGGGCAACCCTGCCTCGCCAAGTCCTGCCGTGATGCACTGCGCAATCGCCTGATTGGAATTGAGGGCCTCTGAGCCACCACGGAGTATCGTTGCATTGCCCGATTTAAGGCAGAGACTCGCCGCTTCGCAGGTTACATTCGGGCGCGACTCATAAATAATACCAATGACACCGAGCGGCACGCGCATACGCCCGACTTGAATACCACTGGGCCGCGGCTTCATCTCGCTGATAGCGCCAATAGGATCGTCGAGTGCAGCAACCTGTCTAAGCCCTTCGAGCATGGCATCAATCCGTGCCGGCGTCAGTTCGAGACGGTCGAGCAGCGCCGCGTCGAGGCCTTTTTCACGCCCTGCGGCCATATCCTGCGCATTGGCTGCCAGCAGGGTTTCCCGCGCGCTATCGATGCGCTCGGCTATCGCGATAAGCGCCGCGTTCTTCTGCCCCGTCGTCGCTTTCGCGATCATTGCCGACGCGGCGCGCGCGCGTCTGCCCAGGTCAGTCATATAGGCTTGTAGGTCTGTCATCTGCTTTCCTAGCTCGGCGCGCCTTTGCATAGGCTCGCCAATTTACTTTACGAACCCTAAGTATACCCTAGGCCGCGGGCCGCGGTCTGCCGCTCAAGGCCAAGAGATTGGACAGAGGCGGTAGCTAGCGCTTATCCTCGGATTCCCAAGCAATGCGCGAGAAGCCTACTCAGAATGACTGAAACACCCGAGCAGCACCCAGATCAAGACGTAATTCCGGCAACTGTTGAGGCTGGTGGTAAAGAGGCGACTATTCTTCAGGCGCTCTTCCCCGTTGCAACGCTTGTCCTTCTGCTCTCCCTGTCGGTCTATTTATTCGGCGAAGATGCAAGCTACGGGCCCAACCAGATCGCACTCTGTATTGGCGCCGCTTTTGCAGCCGCTATCGGTTGGCGCAATGGTTTAAGCTGGGAAGCTACCGAGGACGCTATCGTCGCGGGCATCACTATTTCTCTTAAACCAATCCTCATTCTCTTTAGCGTTGGCGTGTTGATCGGCACCTGGATTCTATCTGGCACCGTGCCAACAATGATTTATTACAGCCTCCTCATACTCGATCCCTCCATCTTCTATGCGGCAAGCTGTCTCATTTGCGGCCTTATCGCACTCAGCATTGGTAGTTCTTGGACCGTCGCTGGCACCGTAGGTATTGCCCTCATTGGCGCTGCGGCAGGCCTCGGCCTATCTCTCGAAATCACTGCCGGCGCGATCATCTCCGGAGCCTATTTCGGTGACAAAATGTCGCCCCTATCAGAGACAACAAACCTCGCTCCGGCGGTAGCAGGCACGGATCTATTTAGCCACATCGGCCATATGATCTGGACGACAATACCCAGCATTATCATTGCTCTGCTGCTCTATCTTGCGCTCGGACTCAGCATCGATACCAGTGCGAGCGCCGACGATCTTGCGATAACCATGCGCCTGATCCAAGACAATTTCACCATAAATCCGCTGATGCTATTACCCGTGGCTGCCTTACTTTTTATGGCGAACAAACGCCTTCCACCAATACCCACGATTCTCGCCGGCGCGCTTATCGCTGTCGTGTTATCCCTCTTTTTCCAGCAACCTGCGCTAGCTGCGATGGCCGGTGACTCGTCAAATATGACATTAGGGATTATCAAAGGCATTTGGCAGACGCTGTTCGATGGCTTCGTACTCGATAGCGGCAATGCGACACTCGATGATTTAATGACGCGCGGCGGCATGAGCTCGATGCTTAACACGGTGTGGCTAATCCTCTGCGCCATGGTGTTCGGTGCCGCAATGGACTTCACTGGCTTACTACGCTGTCTCGTTGCCTATGCTCTGTCATTCGTTCACAGCACCGGCAGCCTGATTGCCACGACGATCGCCACCTGTATTGGCGCGAATATCATCACCTCAGACCAGTACATTGCGATCGTCTTACCCGGTCGCATGTATAAGCAGGAATACGCGAACCGCAACCTAGACCCGAAAAATCTCTCTCGAACCTTAGAAGACGCAGCGACCATGACCTCGCCTCTGATCCCGTGGAATACCTGCGGTGCTTACATGGCAGGCACACTCGGGGTAGCGACGTTCGCCTACCTCCCGTACTGTTTCTTTAATCTTATTTGTCCCGTCGTCGCTGTTATCTACGGCTTCTTAAACTTTAAAATTACCCCGCTCGATGAGAATGGCAACGAGGTTCCCGAGGCTGCGAAAGCTTAGTCGAGGCCCATCTCGAGAAACGCAAGGAGCTCGGTGCGCGAGAAGTCGCTTTCGATCAGCGACTCCTTCATAGCCTTCGCGAGTTTTTTCACTCTGTACTCCGCTCGCGAGGCCAGAGAGCGCGAGCCTAACGCACATTCATACTCGATTTCGCGTAGCCCTTTTCCACGCAGAGAGCGCGAGCCCCGTCCAGACCTATGTTCTTGGAAGCGCCTTGCCACATCGGTGCTGATGCCGGTGTAGAGACCTCCGTCTTCGCGGCGCAAAAGATAAAGGCTCCAACAAGGTGTGCCTTTTTCTGCCGCTGTCACGACCTTTGCCGGTTTTGCGTTTTTAACCCCATTAGCTTCGTGCAACGGACTAAAGCACTTGCCAGTGCAATTTATCGAACCTAGCCATGCCTTCTTTCTCGAGCTTGATGAGATGCGCGCTCATCGTTCGCTTAGCCCAAGGCAACAGATGCTCGCCCACATCGTCGTAGGCGCTCACGACAAGTTCGTCGTCGGTACATGGCGAAAGCAAACGCAGGCGCTCGAGTATTTTCGCTTCGCGCTTAAGGCGATGAGCAATCAGTTTTTCAATTTCGGTAAAGGGCGCAGGCATAACGTCCCCATGCGCTGGCGCAAGCGCAACGAGTGGCAGCTGAAGCAAGCGTTCAAGCGACGCCAGATAGTCACTCATGTCACCGTCGGGCGGCAGGATCACCGGCGTAGTTCCCTGCAACACATGATCCCCTGTAAACAAAAGCCCCTCCTCCCTCAACAAAAAACACAGGTGGTTGGAGACATGCCCAGGGGTATGAATCATTTGTAACGAATAGGACCCTGCTGTGTCCCGGCACTCAATGATGTCGCCATCGGCACATATAATATCGGACACAAAGCTATGGTCCTGGCCCGGCGCTTGTGGCGCATTCAGCCCAACCAATCTCGCGCCAGTCTGCTTCGCGAGTGCAAGCGCGCCTGGGGAGTGATCACCGTGCGTATGAGTGATTAAAATATTCACCAATGTCGCGTCGCCGATCGCAACCAAAAAGTTCTGCAGCTGCACAGCATCGATGGGACCCGGGTCGATCAGCGTGAGTTTGTCTGAACCGACCAAATACGTATTGGTGCCCGGACCGGTCATGGGCCCTGGATTCAATCCAAGTATCCGGCGCACACGCACCTCCCCAGTTTCAAGGTCTACCGCAATACCAGGTTGCAACAAATTCATCGAATGCTCTCCCCACTGCTTAAAAACAATATCCAGGCAGCGCTCTCATCGATTGTGATTCGCAGCCTACGTGCTAATCCAGAGCTCGCTAGCCTCCATTCTCTCCGCTTTATAGTATCGCGAACCGGCACTTAGCCCCAACTCGGCACTCCCGACAATCTGTTGCGGTATGCGTATGGAGTTCGGCCGTGTTTCACTTCATAATCCGGTGCTACTCAAAAGGCACAACGCACGACGTTGGCTAGCTAAAAAACAGGGAAGCGCATGCACTCAATAAAAACCTACAACCAGATCTCTAACCGCGGACTAAGCCGTTTCTCAGCAAAAGACTATATTGTCGCTGGTGACGCGATAGGCGGCGATGCGATTTTACTGCGCAGCCATAAACTTACTATTGATGAGGTGGGCGACGCACGAGCGGTTGCGCGCGCTGGCGCCGGCACCAATAACGTGCCGGTGGCTGATTGCACCGAACGCGGAGTCGTTGTTTTTAACACCCCCGGCGCCAATGCCAACGCAGTGAAAGAACTTGTCCTCTGCGGATTATTACTCGCCTCTCGCGGTATCATTCCAGGTATTGCTTTCGCTGAGTCACAGACTCATTTGAGTGACCACGCCGAACTCTCCAAGCTAATGGAGCAAGAGAAAAAGCGCTTCGCTGGCAGCGAAATTGCCGGTAAAACCCTTGGCATAATAGGCCTCGGCGCCATAGGCTCGCTCGTCGCAGAAATGGCGATAGGCTTAGGCATGAAGGTCAATGGCTTTGATCCGGCACTCTCGGTCGAGGCCGCTTGGCGTCTACCAAGCAAGGTCAAACGCATCGAGAATCTCAGCTCACTCGTCGCGAATTCTGATTTTATCACGCTCCACTTGCCCGCAATCGAGGCAACGCGTGGACTCATCAACAACGAAATCTTCAGCGCCATGCGCCCAGGATCGAGCCTTATTAACTTCGCTCGCGACGAAATTGTCGACGCTGAAGCGCTACTAGAGGCGCTCGAAACGAAAAAGCTCGGCCGCTATGTTTGCGATTTTCCTCGGCATGAACTCATGGGCCGAGACGATGTCATCGCAATGCCACATATCGGCGCGAGTACTCGAGAAGCAGAAGAAAACTGCGCTATTATGGCCGCAGATCAGCTGATGGATTTCCTCGAAAATGGGCATATACGCAACTCGGTTAATTTCCCCGCTCTGACGCTCGACAGAGCCGAAGGCGCCGCGCGCGGCACCCGTCTCGCGATAAGCAATCTAAACGTGCCAAAAATGCTAGGACAGATTCTCGCTGTTCTTGCTGATCAGAATATCAACGTGCTCGACATGATTAATAAAAGCCGCGAAGACATTGCCTATAACCTTATAGATTTGGAGAGCGAGCCCTCAGCGGACTCCCTCGCTGCAATCGCCGCGATCGACAATGTGATTAAAGTCACGCTCATTTAATGAGCTAATTACCACAGAATACAAAACAACTTTTGGGAAAACGCTATGACACAGGTTTACAATTTTGGTGCCGGCCCTGCGATGCTACCTGCAGAGGTTATGAAAAAAGCACAGGCTGAATTTCTAGATTATCAAGGCATGGGAGCTGGCGTCATAGAGATAAGCCATCGCTCTGACGAGTTCGATGCTGTATTGAATCGCTGCGACGAACTGCTCAAAGAGCTCGCTGGCATTCCCGACAATTACAAAATTCTTTATGTGCACGGTGGCGCGCAAATGCAGTTTTCTGCGGTGCCGTTAAACCTACTGGGCCTGAGCGCGACTAAATCAGCAAGTTATATCGAGACTGGCACTTGGGGCGTTAAAGCACGCAAAGAAGCCGCGCGCTATGGCAACGCTACCACCGCAGCAAGCAGCGCAGAAACCGGTTTTGACCGCATCCCTGAATTTGATGTCTCGAGCTTACCGGCAGACACGGCTTATTTACACATCACCAGTAACAACACGCTTTACGGCACGCGGTGGCACAGCTTTCCGCAGACCGGCACTATCCCTCTGGTCGCAGACATGACCTCGGAATTTTTGTCACGCGAAATTGATATTAGCCAGTTCGGCATAATTTTTGCCGGCCTACAAAAAAATCTTGGGCCAGCAGGGTTGGCGCTCGTCATCGTTCGCGAAGACCTCCTCGGCCATGCGCTGAAAGAGACCCCCTCATTACTCGATTATAGCGTTTACGCGGGTAGCCATTCGCTCGCCAATACTAACAACACTTTTGCTATTTACATGATGGGCCTCGTGCTCGAGTGGGTAAAACAACAAGGCGGCGTTGCTACTCTCGAAGCTCAGAACGAGACAAAAGCCAAACTCCTCTACGACGTGATCGATGCGAGCGAATTTTATCTTGGCGTCGCAGATCCTGCGCATCGTTCGATCATGAACGTCACGTTCAATCTCGCCAAACCTGAATTACTTGATGCTTTTGTCGAACAGGCTTTAGACGCCGGCCTCTATGCACTCAAAGGTCACCGTGATGTAGGCGGCGCACGCGCCTCGATCTATAATGCAATGCCATTGGCAGGCTGCGAAGCCCTCGCCGTTTTCATGCGTAAATTCGAGAGCGAAAACGCCTAGGCTGAAGGTAGATGGAGCGAGAGCCCGTTTCGTTTAGCGAGCAAAACCAACCGCGGCAGCGCAAAATTATTCATTGCGACTGCGATTGTTTTTATGCCTCCATCGAGATGCGAGACAATCCCGCGCTGCGCGGTAAACCCATAGCCGTTGGCGGTTCTCCAGAACGCCGCGGCGTGGTGGCAACCTGCAACTACGAAGCGCGCGAATTTGGCATTCATTCAGCGATGGCCTCAGCCACGGCACGCCGTCTCTGCCCGGACTTGATTATTATCCGCACTGATATGGAAAAGTATCGCCTCGCCTCTTCACAAATCCATGAAATCTTTCAACGCTATACCGACCTTATCGAACCGCTCTCCCTAGACGAAGCCTTTCTGGATGTCAGCGACTGCGATGAGTTTAGAGGCAGCGCGACAAGAATTGCTGAGGCAATACGAAACGAGGTGCGCGAGGTCGTGGGCATTACCATTTCGGCCGGCATAGCGCCGAATAAGTTTCTTGCCAAAATCGCTAGCGACTGGAATAAACCCGACGGACAATTCTCTGTCCTACCAAGCGAGATCGACGATTTCGTCGCGAAACTTGCGGTAAAAAAACTCCATGGGGTTGGCAAAGTCACTGCGGCAAAAATGCACAGGCTGAATCTGAGAACCTGCAAAGACCTGCAAAACTTTGGTGCAGACGCCTTAACCGAACACTTTGGCAGCTTTGGCGAGCGGTTATTTGAACTCAGCCGCGGCATCGATAATCGGCCAGTTTCAACCGATCGCATCCGCAAATCAGTCAGCGTCGAAAACACATTTGATACAGATCTTCCCGATCTCGACAGCAGCCTTGAGGCAATGCTTGGACTCTTACCGAAACTGGAGCTACGACTAAAAAGGTTAGATAACCACTATGCAATTAAGAAGCAGTTTGTGAAGTTGAAATTTCATGACTTTGTGACGACCACAGTGGAAATGCTTTCAGAGGACACCAATCCTGAGAATTACCACACTCTCTGCGAGCAGGGATTTGCCCGCGGAGAACGAGCCGTGCGCTTGATCGGTGTTGGGGTTCGCGTTGAGCCGTTAGAAAATAGCGCCGAGGTCGTCTCAGGAGATCAGCTGAGCCTACTGCCAGCAGATGCAGAGTATGTGAAAAAGCCATGAGCAGATATCGCGCGCCGCAAAAACCCAGTTCCAACTATGTCACAGCAGAGGGGCGTCAGCGCTTAAGAGACGAGGTGTATCAGCTCTGGAAAGTCGAGCGCCCTGTCGTTACTCAGGCTGTCTCCGACGCAGCGGCACAGGGAGATCGATCCGAGAATGCTGATTACATCTATGGCAAAAGACGCCTACGAGAGATAGACAGTCGAGTGCGCTACTTGAGCAAACGTCTCGAAAATTTTATTGTTGTCGACCGGCCGCCCGAAGACCCTACCCGCGTTTTTTTTGCCGCCTTCGTAAGCGTCGAATTCGAGAACAGCGCCGGGGTTCTAACACAAGCGCGATACCGAATTGTCGGCGCCGACGAACTCGATCCTTCTCTCGGCTATATCAGCGTAGACTCTCCTCTTGCACGAGAGTTGATCGGGAAACGAGTGGATGACGAGGTCAGTGTCTCAACCCCAACTGGGGTAATCGACTATGCAATCGTCGACATAGTGTATGCGGAAGGCTAGGATTGAGTTCCAGTTACGTGGAGCACTTTCTATGCATTTGAGTGAACGCCCTTTACTCTGGCGGCAAAGTTTTTTGGAGTTGCGCCGATGACAGCAGTTACTCTGATCGCCCTACCCGGCGCACTAGGCTCCACGCTCACCATTCCCCTCGAGATGCTTAGCGCTGCACGCGACATCGCGCGATCGCGCCGGCATCCGGCCGCAGAGCTTTCCCTTACAATAGCGAGCGATGGTCACCGCTCTGTCGAACTGATGGGCGGCATGCGCTTAGAATGCGAAAGCTCTCTCCCCGACCTAACCTCAGCGCCGACCTCTCACATCGTTTTCATCCCTGGCTTTTGGGGCAATCCACGAGCGATGCTTCTAAAGAACGCAGGCGTTGTTGCATGGCTCGCTTCACAGCAGCCCGCCATCGTTTGCGCCATCACCACAGGGAGCTATTTCATTGCAGAGGCGGGGCTACTCGATGACTGTGACGCGACCACGCACTGGCGCTTTTTCGATGCTTTTGCAAAACGCTACCCGCGCGTCAACCTCCAGAGAAATCGGTTTATTACCCGATCGGCCAATCGTTACTGCACCGGCAGCGTGGATGCAGTACGCGACGTTATGCTACATCTAGTAGCCCATCTATTCGGCCGAGATATCGCCGCAGAAATTGCACGTCATTTCACACACGAAATCGGGCCATCGATTCAATCCGCCTTACTAGCAGCATCACCACAAGACAGCCATCATGACGAAATCGTCGTGCAGGTGCAGTCATGGATCCATTCAAATTATCATCAAGAGGTAAGAAATGAAGATCTCGCAAAGCTCGCTAATATGAGCATTAGGAATTTAACGCGAAGATTTAAAAAAGCCACACAGACAAGCCCCTCAGCCTACTTAAGAAATACTCGCCTCGAAGAAGCTAGGGCACTTCTTCGTGACAGCAATGCGACCATAATTGAGATAGGCGATCTTGTCGGCTACCGAGACGTAAGTCACTTTATCGATGCATTCAAAACGCATGCCAGTTCAACGCCAGGCGAATACCGGCGCCTTGTCAGAGCGAAAGTATTCTCCGCGGTCTAATCGTTTCCGATCCCGTCTAAAGGTAGAAAACTAGCTCGATCGGGATTTCAGCGCAGCAAGTTGCTCTGCGGTCGCTTCTGCCTGATGATTTTCTTTCCACTGCGCATAGGGCATGCCATAGATCGCTTCGCGCGACTCCTCTGCCGTAATCTCTAAACCCTTGTCTTCGGCAGCCGCGAGATACCATTTCGACAAGCAATTGCGGCAGAAATTGGCGAGGATCATAAGGTCGATATTTTGCACCTCTTTGTTGTCATCGAGGTGTGTGAGGAGACGGCGGAAAGTGGCCGCTTCGATTTCAGTTCGTTCTTGCTCAGTCATAATTTTGATCTCGTTTTTTTACGCAGTGACTATCCTGTTATACGCAGCTTTTCACGAGGGCCAGAAACAAAAAAGCGCGCCGAGCTCTATTGTAAAGCTTAGCGCGCCTTTATGTTACCAAACGTTATTTATGCGACGGCGTATTCGCCCGTCTCGTCTAGCTCCTCGTCATCGACAGCGTCGCTCTCGATACTCGACTCTCCTACTAGCTCACCAACGCCTAATTCGTGTATCGGTGTCGCCCGATGCTTTTTATCGACAGATCGCAGCTGTCGTTCGGCTACGTTAAACGCATCTCGTATGGCAACATAGAGATCTTCATGAGCTTGTTTGTCGTGCTGCTCCTGATTGACCCTCACTTCGATTTGCGGCGTGTGTATTTCGATACTGACTGAATATACTTTCCCCTTGTGATGATGATTATGCGGGGAATCCAGGACAACGCGGCCGTTAATTATTTGATCGCAGTAGCGCTCAAGCTTATCAATTCGTTTCGCAACGGCTTCGGTTAGCGCGTCAGTTTGATCGATACTATGGAAAACAATTTGGATGTCATTAGTCATTAATTACTCCTAGCTACCATTAAAACAATCTAACTTATTATCAGCTCACGCTTGCGCGTGGCCTATGCCCTTCTTACTTGTGGATGCCCAAGTCATTTAGACCTTACGCTCCACTCCTCCTTCTCTCCTCGACAGTTTCATTCTAGCTATTTACTCTTTGAGTCTTCGTTGCCACAACTGCAAGCCCTCGTCGCCGAAAGCCACTGCAGCCGATTTGCGGGCGCAGAATGTCATCCCAATGCAGCAGTGCGTCGAGAATCTGCGATAAGCGCAATGCCTTTCGCGTTTCTATCCAGAAAGTTTTCTGTGCAAAGCCACAAAGGCCATAGAGTGAAGAATAAGATGAAATGAGGAACAAAAAAGAGAGTTCTGCAGATAAAACGAAGCGCCTAGCGCAAGAGCTGCACTGAGATAACAAGGTCGCGCCTACATCAGCACTCACTTGAAGAATCGACACGAGTAGTGGCATTCCCCCTCCGTTTAATCACCCTCAGACTAACGCAGCTTAGTGATGATGTCTAAAGAATCTCAAGATATTCCGCGAGCCTCGTCACACTCCTTGTTCTGGATCAATTGAAATAGCTTCCATCATTCTGAAAAATCTAAAAAAACACCTAGCGTGCTCGTGACCGTTCTTGCGATTGAAAACACCAGTGCCAAGGCTCGTAGTCGATTCCGAAGGAGTTGTCACGAGGGTAGGTCAGCGTGAACCCAAAATCGCCGGCGCGCGCAAGCAGCCAGTGAAAGCAGTCGGTGTTGTCGAATGTCTCATCCAGTGCTGCCGCACCCTCTGTCGTCACGTCAACCGCATTACCTGTGTGATGTTCACTGAAACCCGGTGCAGCGCTCACTTTGAGGATATCGCTAAGGCATTGACCGGCACTGAGCTTACGCCCGATAAGCTCCGCTTGATAGTCGATTCCACGGAAACCAGACACGAGCTGCAGGCTTACTCCTTGCGACGTGGCGGCTTCTAGCATCCCAGCCCATGCCCGCGCGGCGTCTGGCGCTAGCTGCTGAGGGCGACCAAACACGTCATCTCCTATAGAGACCAATTGCATCGCCTCTTCGCAGAGCGGGTGGTCACTCGTGCCGAGTTTAGCCTCTTCGAGCAACGCAGCCTCGAGACCAAGTCGCTTATGCAGCGCTGCAAGCTTAGCTAAATAACCTATGTCCAATGTCGTCGACAACCTAGAAGCCTTAATGAATACCGACCTTTATCCTAGAACTGCCGCGCGAGGGTTGCAAGCGGTGAAAGGCGCACGAACGAGCATCGATGACGCCTGACAGCCAAGATTTTGTCTTTTTAATTATATTTTATGGCTTTTTAGTCTCATCTTACCGACGAATCAATCGGCATACTTTGGACTTAGTCAGCCACTTCACACTCAGTCGCGAGTCAAAACCGTGTACTTGCGACCCTAAGCAGGGACAAATATGACGCCATTACCCATAATTGCCGGCTTCGGAGGCATTAGCCCTGCCGGCCGCAGCTCATTGAATCGCGGCTACCAACGCCTGATCGAAAACACGCTGAGCCAGACGCAGCGGCAGGATTTAGTGGCAAGCCTCGCCGGATTGTCTGGCGCCGAGGCGACTCATACTTCGCCGGAGGCGCTTCTACGCGGCACCCTAATCCGCGCATTAGAGAATAATCTTTTCGACCCTCAGCGGCAGCGCATGCACACGAGCCTGCAGCTTATGCCAGAACATCACCGCGCAGGCAGCCACAGCGCTGAAGACGGCGGCGAACTGCGGTTTCGCATTGCGAAACGCCAACTGCCAACCTCTTTCACCACGAGTTTTCTCACCACACCCTCCCTTAGCAACCCCCGGCTCCCCGAGGGCTGGAGGCTGATAGAGGAGGACGACGAGCACGCAACAATCGCCTGCACAAGCGCCGAGGTTATGTTGGCAACCTACAGCGAAATGAGGGTTACAAGCGCAGGCCAACTGCCTAGCGGCTTCGACCCTGCTGCGCTTTATGCTTCACGCAATCATCCACGTGCGCTGCAGATGACCGTCTATGGGGCCTCGGACGCAATCAATTCCCTTGGCATTCCCTGGGCAAAACTACGCGCGCGCGTCGCCCCAGATGCAATCAGTGTCTATGCAGGAAACTGTATGGGGCAATTAGACAGCGCAGGGTTTGGCGGCATGCTGCAGGCGCGATTGCTAGGCAACAAAGTCAGCTCTAAACAGCTCCCACTTGGCCTAATCGAGATGCCCGCAGACTTTATCAACGCTTATTTATTAGGCAACCTAGGCACGACAGGGACGAGTGTGGCAGCCTGCGCGACATTCCTTTACAACCTGCGACAAGGCATTAAAGACATACAGTCTGGCGAATCGAGAATCGCTATTGTCGGCACCAGTGAAGCGCCGCTCACGCCCGAAGTGTTCGAAGGTTTTAATGTTATGGGTGCGCTCGCAGAAGATTCGAAACTGCGCGCGCTCGACAGCCTCGCGCCCGGTGCTTCTTTCGATTCGCGTCGTGCCTGCCGCCCGTTCGGCAATAACTGCGGCTTTACGCTCGCCGAATCGTCGCAGTTTGTCATTCTGATGGACGACGCACTCGCACTCGAATTGGGCGCCAACATACTAGGCTCAGTGAGCGATGTTTTCATAAACGCCGACGGCTACAAAAAATCAATCGCAGGGCCCGGCGCGGGAAACTATCTTACGGTCGCCAAGGCCGCTGCGGCGGCGCGCTCCATTGTGGGTGAACGCGCGCTGCGTGAGCGCAGCATCGTTCAGGCACACGGTACAGGCACGCCGCAAAACCGCGTCAGCGAATCGGCTATTTTAAATCGCGTTGCGAAAGAATTCGGCATACAAGGTTGGCGCATCGCCGCTGTTAAGGCGTTCGTTGGGCATTCATTAGCGAGCTCTGCCGGCGACCAGTTGATGTCTACCTTGGGGCTTTGGGCACACGGGACAATACCCGGCATAGAAACAGTCACGGAACTCGCCGACGACGTTAAACGAGACAACCTCGACTTCGTTTTGAAACATCGAGAGAGCGATGTGGGAACAATCGACGTCGCACTCTTAAACTCTAAGGGTTTCGGTGGCAACAATGCGTCGGCGACAGTGCTCGCCCCTCACATCACCCAAAAGATACTTGCAGCGCGCCATGGACAGAAAGCGATGACGGATTACTTTCATCATAACGAGGCTATTGCTGCTAACAGCAACGACTACGATGCAGCGGCCTCGCGCGGCGACCATCGCATTCTTTACCACTTCGACGACGGTGTGCTCGGCGAGGAGGCCCTCGCGTTCGGCGCGACAACCACTGGACGCTGTGCGTCGGTGCAGGTGGGCGAAAATCGCCCACCCATCAATCTTGATCTAAAAAGCCCCTATGCTGGACTCGCGGATTAGCCTTT
>ENA-ORDA01001428-ORDA01001428.1-marine-metagenome-genome-assembly--contig:-NODE-1428-length-20124-cov-2.955255_pt1 | contig 20124 bp, 21 predicted proteins | sample MGYA00237778_ERZ508506 | MGnify/ENA primary metagenome ERZ508506 (study PRJEB26177, sample SAMN06267891) | marine metagenome | isolation source: Monterey Bay, California, USA | place: Pacific... | reverse complement strand
CGGCCTTATTTCAATGATTTGAGGTCAATTTAACCATCAAAGGCATGTTAAAGATGTTTTTTCAATTTTCATACTGAAAATATAGAATTTTGACATCGGCACTACCCTATGGATACAAAATTTTGAATTATATAAATTATAAGGTAATAGTGATAATCTATAAGCTCCCTTCTTTCTAAAAATGTATCATATGTAAAGATTGATACATTTGGAGCAGAGTTATTGGTCCTCAGAATTTTTATTTTATGCTTTTTGATGGAAAATATAGTGCTTTTGGAGCTATTTTGCATATAATTGCCACTCCACCAGACTTTTAAGTTTTTAACCAGAATATCTAAACTACAACTTATTTTTATGTTTTGGGTCTAAGGAACAAGATTCTGGCATTATTTTAGTGATTTTTGGATAAACAAATCATCAATAGGCAAATAAATTTTATTGTTATTGCTGTTTCAACAGTAAATCCAACATTTTTTTGACAGCACATTTCGCGTGAATTCCCCTATTCTTATTCTTGTAATCTAGCGATAATGCTCTCGTGCAGGGTAGGCGCTACCAACTCATATAATGAACAGGGGTTATGTCATGATAATAGGTGTTCCAACTGAGATTAAGGTCCATGAAAAGCGGGTTGGTCTTGTGCCAAACTCTGTGTCTGAACTTGTTCGGGCGGGCCATAATGTTTTGATACAAGCAGGCGCAGGCGCCGGAATTTCCGCGTCGGACGCAGATTACGCCGCAGTAGGGGCTAAAATTGTTCCAGACGCCGCCACTGTCTTTGCTGATGCTGATATGATTGTAAAAGTAAAAGAACCGCAGAAATCTGAATATAGCCAGCTTTCTGCGAATCAGATTCTATTTACCTATCTTCACCTTGCCGCAGACGAGCAACAGGCGGTTGGCCTGATGTCATCTGGTTGCACAGCGATTGCCTATGAAACAATTACGGATGCACAAGGCGGATTGCCGCTTTTGGCGCCGATGTCTGAAGTTGCGGGAAGGCTTTCGGTTATTGAAGGGGCTGCGCATCTGTCCGCACATCAAGGTGGTCGCGGTGTTCTTATTTCAGGCGTTCCGGGTGTTGATCCAGCCGATATTGTGATTATTGGTGGCGGTGTCGTTGGCACAAACGCTGCAAAGATGGCTGTTGGGATGGGGGCAAAAGTGATGATTTTTGACCGGTCCTTGCCGCGCCTTCGCTATCTTGATGATTTATTTGGCGGCGCTCTAACAACCCGCTATTCAACAGCTGAAACGCTGCGTAAGGCTATCTGCCGTGCTGATATGGTTGTTGGTGCGGTACTGATACCAGGCGCAAGCGCACCAAAGCTTATTCAACGCTCCATGCTGGCCGACATGAAAACAGGCTCAGTGCTGGTTGATGTTGCGATTGACCAAGGTGGTTGTGCTGAAACATCTCGTCCGACAACACATGAAGACCCAACTTATGTCATTGACGGCGTTGTGCATTACTGTGTTGCCAATATGCCTGGGGCTATGCCGCGCACCTCGTCTGAAGCGTTGAATAATGCAACATTACCGCATGTCATGGCGCTGGCGAACAAAGGCATTGCGGCACTTCATGATGATGAACATCTTGCACGCGGCCTAAATGTTGCCAAAGGTGAGTTGGTTCATCCGGCTGTTAAAGAGGCTCTTTCATCTCTTTCAGCTGCTTAAGGGAGGCATCAAAAGGCTCTTTGGTTCTTTTTCAGGCTAAAAGCAGTCTGTTGGGGTAAAAAGAGGCTTGACCTTCTAAGGTGTTTCGATCATAAACACCCGACCGTCTGGTGCCGCTATTTTTTTTGGCGGCATCGGTTTTTTAAAGGGTAAATGTGGGGCCATAGCTCAGCTGGGAGAGCGCGTGCTTTGCAAGCATGAGGTCGTCGGTTCGATCCCGTCTGGCTCCACCACTCCCCTTTTTGTTTCAGTTTATATCTGCTTATTGGCAGATTTAGCGATATACAGGAGCGGACCATGGCAGTCCCAAAGCGTAAAGTCAGCAAATCAAAGCGCGATATGCGCCGTGCACATGACTCGCTGACTAATGATGCCTATGTTGAAGACAAGGTAACGGGTGAATTACATCGCCCTCACCATATTGATCTGAAAACTGGCATGTATGGCGGTCGTCAGGTTCTTAAAGTTAAGGACCGCTTTTAATCTCGCATAGAAGCAATTTATGACTTTTCATCCTAAAGTTGCGGCTTTGCCAGTGTTCTGCATTGGCGATATTGTCCGGCACAAACACTATCCTTTCCGGGGCGTCATTGTTGATGTCGATCCAGAATTCGATAATACTGAAGAATGGTATGCCGCCATTCCTGAAGATGTGCGCCCTGTTCGTGAACAGCCATTCTATCATCTCCTTGCCGAAAACTCCGATAGCTTCTACTCAGCCTATGTTTCTCAACAAAATCTGACTTCAGATGACGAGAATGGTCCTATTGGGCATCCTGATATTGACGAAGTTTTCGATGGGATGACAGATGGCCGGTATAAGCTCCGCCGAGAGGCCTTTAACTAGGCCCCGGTTTCGCATCCTCCCTATTTATTACGCCCTCGGGTGAGTCTTATCATTGCGGCGGACTGGCTTTTGCCTGCGTCTGCTGACCAATCCTATTATTTTGCGGTAATTTTATTTTCTTTGATGCAGAAAATTTTTCATCTTACAGACTTGTTTTATAAACGGTTTCCCTTATGTCTCACGTTACAGGACTAAAATAGTCCTGAATATGATAATCATTCGCAAAAACAGTGAGATATCTGTGTTACACAATGGCAGATTTCTTCGTTAGTCATGATAATAGGATAGAATATGTTACGGCTTAATAGGATGACAGATTATGCCATTCTTGTGCTGGGCGTTATGGCAGCGCGGCCGGGTGAGATTCTGGCCAGTGCGGCAATTGCACAGCACACACAGCTGAATCAGACAACTGTTGCCAAGGTAACCAAGACGCTGGTTGCCGCTGGGCTTGTTGTGAGCACGCGCGGGATCAAAGGTGGCTACTATCTTGACCGTTCGGTGATGAATATAAGCATTGCTGAGGTTATTGAGGCTGTTGAGGGGCCCATTGCGCTCACCGCCTGTGTTGATGGGGTTGAAGACCCCTGTTCGGTGCGGAATGGCTGTTTTATGGGTGGCAACTGGAACCACGTAAATTCTGCGATACGCAAAGCATTGAGTGAAGTTTCACTCGCAGAATTATTTAATCCGGAAAGTTTGTTTCAGGTGCCGACGGCGGCTTTGGGAACAGGCAATGCCGAAGTACTAAAATCCTAAGAAGGGGATAAATCGCATGGTTGCAACAACCGAAACGATCGCCGCTGTTGAAGATGCTACTGGTAGCTACAAATACGGGTTTGTTACTGACATCGAAACAGAAAAAGCACCCAAGGGACTGAATGAAGATGTCATTCGGTTTATTTCAGCTAAGAAAGATGAGCCTGAATGGATGCTTGAATGGCGCCTGAAGGCGTATCGTTATTGGCAAAAGATGCCAACCCCGAATTGGGCAAAACTGAATATAGCGCCCATCGATTATCAGGATATCTATTTTTATGCTGCGCCAAAATCTGCTGAAGGGCCAAAGTCACTTGATGAAGTTGACCCTGAATTGCTGCGTACCTATGAAAAGCTCGGCATTCCTCTTAATGAGCAAAAGATGCTGGCAGGGGTTGCGGTGGATGCCGTGTTCGATTCTGTGTCTGTTGCAACAACATTCCGTGAAGAGCTATCAAAGGTTGGCGTGATTTTCTGCCCCATATCTGAAGCTATCCGCGAATATCCTGATCTGGTTCGCCGCTATATGGGCTCTGTTGTGCCTGTGTCTGATAACTACTTTTCTGCTCTTAATTGTGCTGTCTTTACAGATGGCTCGTTTGTCTACATCCCAAAGGGCGTGCGCTGTCCGATGGAATTATCCACTTACTTCCGGATTAATGAGCAAAATACAGGACAGTTTGAACGCACGCTTATCATTGCCGAAGATAGCTCTTATGTAAGCTATCTTGAGGGATGTACTGCGCCGCAACGTGATGAAAACCAGCTGCATGCAGCTGTGGTTGAGCTGGTGACAATGGATGACGCAGAAATCAAATATTCTACGGTTCAGAACTGGTATCCCGGCGATGAAACAGGCAAGGGCGGCATCTATAACTTTGTAACGAAGCGCGGGGCGTGCCGTGGGGACAGGTCAAAGATTTCCTGGACGCAGGTTGAAACAGGCTCTGCTATCACGTGGAAATATCCGTCTTGTGTGCTGTCAGGCAAAGATTCGGTGGGCGAATTCTATTCCGTTGCTGTAACCAACGGCGCGCAGCAGGCAGATACCGGAACAAAGATGATCCATCTTGGTCAGGGCTCCCGGTCAACCATTATCTCAAAAGGTATTTCGGCCGGAAAATCCCAAAATACATATCGCGGTCTTGTTGAAATGAATAAGGGGGCTGAAGGTGCCCGCAATTTCACTCAATGCGACTCTCTTTTGGTTGGCGATCAGTGCGGTGCGCATACAGTGCCTTATATCGTATCGCGCAATCCGTCTGCTAAAATTGAGCATGAAGCAACAACGTCCCGTATTTCTGAAGACCAGCTCTTTTACTGTCTTCAGCGCGGCATGACAGAAGAAGATGCCGTATCACTGATCGTGAACGGCTTCTGCAAGGAAGTCATGAAGGAATTGCCAATGGAATTTGCAGTTGAAGCACAAAAGCTCATCGGGATTAGTCTCGAAGGTTCAGTAGGTTAAACAAAAAGGAAAATAATATTATGGCGCTGCTCGAGATTAAAAATCTGCATGCTCGCATTGGTGATACAGACATTTTACATGGTATCAACCTTACTATAAACCGTGGTGAAGTTCATGCCATTATGGGCCCTAACGGGTCTGGCAAATCGACACTTTCATATGTTCTGTCTGGCCGTAATGGATATGAGATAACCGAAGGCGATATTCTGCTTGATGGCGAATCTCTTCTGGAAATGGAAGCTGATGAGCGTGCCCGTGCCGGTATGTTCCTTGCCTTTCAGTATCCGGTTGAATTGCCGGGTGTTGGCGGCATGGCGTTTTTGCGGGCAGCGGTTAATGCGCGGCTTCGCGAACAAGGCGAGGATGAAGTTGATCAGCTCGGCTTTGTTAAGCTTGTGCGGGCTAAGGCAACTGAGCTCGGCATTAAAGATGACATGCTGAAGCGGGCTGTAAATGTTGGGTTTTCAGGCGGTGAGAAAAAACGCTATGAAATCCTGCAGATGGCGCTTCTTAACCCGTCAATTGCTATTCTTGATGAAACAGATTCAGGTCTTGATGTTGATGCCCTTAAAATTGTCTCAGAGGGTGTGAATTCCCAGCGAGGCCCTGAAATAGGTATGGTTGTGATTACCCATTATCAGCGTCTTCTGTCTCATATCGTGCCGGATTTTGTTCATATCTTGTCTGCTGGAAAGATTATCAAGACCGGCGATAAGTCACTGGCTCTTGATGTTGAAGAAAATGGCTACACCGACTTGATGGAGAACGCGAATGTCGCCTGATACCATCACGCTATCGTCGGTGCAGAACCGGGCTCAGGAACGCTTTACTGAGAGCGGCTGGCCGGCTAAGAAGTCCGAAGCGTGGAAATATACATCGCTTGACGCGCTTGCATCAGCATCACCGCAGCCCGCTAATGATATCTCTGGCGCTGTTGCAATGCCTGCAGGGATTGCTGGCCAGCAAAGTCGTCTTGTGTTTCAGGGCGGCCTGTTTCGGGATGACTTGTCTGATGCGCTGCCTGCGGGTGTTCAGCTTGTCATGCTGGGCGAGGATGAACGCGCGCTTGCTGCGATTGATGAGATTGGCGCAAGCGATAATCTTGTGCCGCGTCTTACCGTGGCCAAGATGACAGCTGGTATTTCGCTTCGGGTTGCCCAAGGGATTGTTGTTGATAGGCCGATTATGCTGCAATTTGTAGGCGGTGCGCCAGCAACAGCAAGTCATCCGGTTATTCATATCGATGTCGGTGATGCAGCTCATCTTGCCTATGCAGAACATCACGAGACAGATAATGGGTTATCGGCGCCCTTTATTGTGGTGCGTGTTGGCGGAGGCGCTACGCTCGACCATATCAAATTACAGCTTGAAAGTGCGACAACACAGCATCTTGGTCTAACCTGCCTGTCGCTTGGTGAGCGTGCAGACGTTAACAGCATGTCATTGTCTCTTGGCGGCGCTCTGTCTCGTCTTGAAACTCATGTGCGGCTCGACGGCGAATATGGCGAGCTTGGCCTGTCATCGATTTATCTTGGTAAAAATAACCAGCATCATGACATGACAACCAGAGTGGCACATGAAGTTGCCAATTGTAATTCTCGCCAGATTATCCGCGGTGTTCTTGATGATAAAGCCCGCGGTGTGTTTCAAGGTCAGGTGAGGGTTGCGCCTCACGCTCAGAAAACAGATGGTCAGCAAATGAGCCGTGCGCTGCTTCTGTCACGTGATGCTGAAGCAGATGCCAAGCCAGAGTTGGAAATTTTTGCTGATGACGTTGTTTGCTCGCATGGGGCAACGGTGGGCGAGCTTGATGAGACACATCTGTTTTATCTGCGAAGCCGCGGCATTGACGAAGCAGAAGCCCGTGCCATGCTAATTGATGCTTTTCTGATAGAGGCTGTTGCAGAAATTCGCCATCAAGGGTTTGCAGATCTATTCAGCCCCTTCCTGTCTGGCTGGCAGGTACCACGTAAAGGATAATGTCTATGACGGACACTTCAGCGCACAAACCTGATTTTGCTGCTCTACGGAACCAGTTTCCTATCCTCTCGCGAGAGGTTAATGGAAAGCCGTTAGTGTATCTTGATTCAGCTGCGTCGTCCCAGAAACCGCAACTTGTCCTTGATGCGGTTCATGCAGCCTATGCAGAGACCTACTCTAATGTGCATCGGGGCCTGCATTTCCTGTCAGAAGCCTCAACAGATGCCTATGAAGCTGTGCGGGGGAAGGTTGCTAACTTGCTTGGTGCGCCGTCTCACGATGAGGTTATCTTTACCTCAGGGGCAACGATGTCCTTAAACCTCATCGCTCAATGTCACGGCCCGCTTGTCGTAGGGGAGGGGGATGAAATCCTTATCACGGTTGCAGAACATCATGCGAATATTGTGCCGTGGCAAATGCTGGCACAGCGGGTTGGCGCAAAAGTTGTTGCTGCGCCTGTTGGCAAGGATGGCAGTTTTGATATTGAACTTTTCAAAACCTATATAAATTCTCGCACCAAGCTGATTGCCCTGCCGCATGTCTCTAACGTGCTCGGCACGGTATTTCCCATCACTGAGCTATCTGAAATCGCACGTAACGCTGGGGCAAGTTTTGTTGTTGATGGCTGTCAGGGCTGTATTCACATGCCGGTTGATATGGCAGATCTGGGCTGTGATTTTTACGTGTTTTCTGGCCATAAACTATATGGACCAAGCGGGATTGGCGTATTGTGGGGGCGGGCTGAGCTACTGGCTGAAATGCCGCCTTTCATGGGTGGCGGCGATATGATCGATGTTGTTGAAATTGAGCGATCGACTTATGCCGCACCGCCGCATCGCTTTGAAGCTGGAACACCTCCGATTGTAGAGGTTATTGGTCTGGGGGCTGCGATCGATTTTGTCCAGTCTATCGGTATGGACCATATATACCAGCATGAAGCCGCGCTCATTGCTTATGGGCATGAGCGTTTGGCTGATGTTAAAGGATTAAATTTTATCGGTGAAGCTGACGGCAAGTCAGGCGTCATTTCCTTCACTCTTGATGCAGCGCATCCGCATGATATTTCAACATTAATTGACCAAGACGGTGTTGCTATTCGCGCCGGGCATCATTGTGCTCAGCCGCTGATGACCTTTTTTGACGTGAGCTCTACAGCAAGAGCCTCTATTGGTCTTTATAGCCAGGAATCTGACTTTGACGTTCTTGCGACCTCACTTGAAAAAGTAAACCGTATTTTTGGATAATTGTGGGTTATAATGAGGGTGATATTTATGATGGAAGGTAAGTCGTGATGGGAGATAGCTTCGATACGCTCGCAGACGGCCCGGGACTAGCAGATTTTCTGCCTGACGTCTCGCAAGGCTTCACAGCCCATGCTGGTGCGCCGCTGGAACAAAATGCCTCTCAGAGCGATGAGCTTGCTGTAATAGATGCGTTGCAGACTGTTAAGGACCCGGAAATTCCGGTGAATATTTACGATTTGGGTCTTATCTATGATATTATTAGGCATCCAACAGGCGATGTGGATATTACGATGTCTCTGACAGCGCCTGGATGTCCGGTTGCAGGAGAGTTGCCGGGACAGGTAGCAGAGGCTGTTGCCGCTGTTGAGAGCGTCGGAAAAGTTGCTGTCTCACTCGTGTGGGACCCGCCATGGACAACAGAGCGCATGAGCGAAGATGCTCGCCTTGCGCTGGATTTTTGAGCAGGGAGCGCATCATGCAGGACCAAATTTTATCTGATGGTATGGCTATGAATACCCCCATTGTTACGCTGACTGAAGCAGCGGCTGAGCAAGCTAAAAAGCTTATGGGCCGCGCTGAAGATGGTGTTATTGGCTTGCGTGTTGGCATTAAAACAGCTGGCTGCTCAGGGCTGCAATATCAGGTGGAATACGCAACAGACCAGAAACCATTCGAAGACCGGATTGAAGATAAAGGTGTTACCATTCTGATTGATCCAGCCGCTGTCATGTTTCTGATTGGGTCTGAAATGGATTGGACAGAGGATAAATTTGCCTCATCCTTTACCTTCAGCAACCCGAATGAAACAGCACGCTGTGGATGCGGTGAAAGCTTTACTGTTTCCTAATGGCACCCCCTGAAAAGGCCGAGGGGTCACTCAATATTATTGCACTGTTAAGGCAGCTTTTTAGCTATGCGGCGCCGCGTGGTAATAAGCGGCTTCGGGCGCGAATATGGGCAGCTGTGCTCTGTTTGCTACTGGCAAAGGGGTCAAATGTTTTCACGCCTCTTCTCTACGGTAAAGCTGTTGATCTAGTGAATCAGGATGCTGGTTTCTCTATCTCTATCCTGCTTTATTTGCTGGGCGGCTACGCGCTAGCACGCCTCGGCCAGCAGATTTTTGCCGAAGCTAAGGAATATCTATTTAGCCGAATAGCTCAGCGTGCAGTGCGCGGTGCGGCTCTTTCAGCGTTTCGTCATTTGCACGCGCTCTCTTTGAAATTCCATCTTGATAGGCAGACAGGCGGCGTATCGCGGGCAGTGGAACGCGGCGCAAAGGGCATTGAATTTATCATGACCCGGGCAACGTTTGATGTGTTGCCGTTATTTGTTGAAGTCTGTTTTGTCAGCTTATTACTCTGGTTCCTGTTTGGCCCGCTTTATGCCGTGGTAACCTTCTGCACCGTGATGATTTATGCGTGGTTCACCATTCAGGTAACAGAATGGCGTATGGCGTTTCGCCGGCAGATGAATAAGGCAGACGAAAAGGCAGCAACGCGCGCTATCGATAGTTTGCTGAATTATGAAACTGTTAAATATTTCAATGCTGAAGAAGTAGAAGCCGAGCGCTATAATAGCTCAATGCGGGTCTATGAAGATGCGGCTGTATTGTCTCGCACATCGCTTGCTGCTGTGAATATAGGGCAGGGCTTTATCATCGCGATCGGGTTAGTTCTTATCATGGGGCTGGCGGGTCGTGATATTGCCTCAGGGCATCTGAGTATTGGTGATTTTGTTGCGGTAAATACCTATCTTATCCAGCTTTATTTGCCGCTTAATTTTCTGGGATTTGTTTATCGCGAAATCCGTCAATCTCTCATTGATATTGAACAGATGTTCAATTTGATGCGCGAACATAAGGATATTACTGATAAGGATTGTGCCGGCCCACTCCAGCTTGGCAAAGGGAATGTTGAATTCCGCAATGTTGTTTTTGGCTATGGCAATAGAACTATTTTGAATGGGATAAGCTTCTTTGTTCCTGCAGGTAGGAAGGTTGCGATTGTTGGTGAAAGCGGGGCAGGTAAATCAACACTCTCGCGTCTTCTCTTCCGGTTTTATGATCCGCAAGAAGGAAGCATTTTGATTGATGGTCAGGATATCAGAGATGTACAGCAATCATCGGTGCGCGCAGCCATTGGTGTGGTGCCTCAGGATACTGTGATGTTTAACGCAACTATCGGCTATAATATTGCCTATGGCCGGCAGGGTGCGAGCGAGACTGATGTGCGGGAGGCAGCACGGCTTGCCGCTATTGAGAGCTTTATTGATAGTCTGCCGAATGGGTTTGATGAGCGGGTTGGTGAGCGCGGGCTAAAGCTATCTGGCGGCGAGAAACAACGAGTTGCTATTGCCAGAGCGATTTTGAAACAGCCTCATATCTTTTTGTTTGATGAAGCAACATCTGCGCTCGATACCCGCACCGAACGGGGAATTCAAGAAGCCCTTAATGATGTGTCGCGCAGTTCAACAACACTTGTAATTGCACACCGCCTCTCGACAATTGTAGATGCAGATGAAATACTGGTCATGGCAAAGGGCGAAATTGTCGAGCGGGGCACCCATGAAGCCTTGCTTTTGAAAAAAGGGTTGTATTCTGTGATGTGGCAGCGCCAATCACGTAGACCCGATACAGAGCCGCCTATGTCACCACTCACGGAGGGGTCGGAGGCCGACGTTGCATGAGTATGCCGCCAGATTTACCAGACGAGCCAATAACAGGCGATGAGAGCGTTGAGCAAAGTCCGCTTGATAAGCTCCTTGAAGAATCAGAGATATATACACGAACTGTGCCGCGGCCAGAAGCAGCCCCTAATCTTACCGACATAGATGGGCTGTCCGAAATTCTTGGCCTTTTTGATGAGGCAGAAGCAGACGGTGCGGAAAAAAGACTTCTTGGTGAAGATGTTATTATTAGTCCGGAGCGATATCTAGAAGCGCCGGTGCGCGGACATCACTGGAGAGCGATTACCAAAGGTGTTGAAACAAAAGGGCAGATATTGCTGCTGCCGGGCTTTACTGAGTTTTGCGAGAAATACGCCTCTGTTGCCGACCTGCTTGTCTCGGCAGGGTATGATGTGTTGATGCTTGACTGGCCAGGTCAGGGACGCTCAGGTCATCTGGGGTCTGACCCTCTGATTGTTCATAGTGATAATTTCGAAATTCATCGCTATGCGGTAATGCGCCTGCTTCAAGAAACGAAAATGGATCAAGCCCCTTTCCATGTTATCGGACATTCCATGGGGGGGTATTTTGCATTGCATGTAGCCCAGCGTTATGCCCGTAATGTGCAAAAGCTTGTATTATGCTCACCGATGTTTTTGCCTAAGTCGCCGCCATTATGGCTGGTAAAGTTGCTTACGACTGTGCTGGTTGGGATTGGACGTGGGCGCCACCACCCGCCCTTCAGGACCTATCCTGATTTTGACTATATGAGACGCTTCCGGTTAAATAACCCGCTTACCCGGGACTTAGAAAATTATGAACGCCCCTTCAAGCTGTATGACCATGTACCCGGCCTGTTTAGAACATCGCCAAGTGTGGGCTGGATTAAAACAGCCTTTGAAGAATGCGAGAAATACACCCTGAACCCTGTATGGTTAAGTGATATTTCTGCCTCAACTCTGCTCTGTCTGCCAGGTGATGAGCGTGTTGTGGATTCAGCTGCAACAATATCTATGGTAGCGCATCTGAAACAGTGTCGCACAGTTCATTTTCATGAAGCCCGCCATGAGCTATTTGCAGAACTGCCTGAAATTCGCAGGCGGCTTATCGCAAATATCCTCACCTTCCTTGAAGAAGATGAGCATGTCATACCATCACCCCCGACTATATCCCAGCAGATAGACGATATCGAAGAGGGTGATTTTGGCGAACGCTAGGGCTGAAATTGCTCGCTGATAATTCTATCAGACAGGCTGCGGGCCTTATCATGAAGAAGCGTAATTTTAATATCTGAGGCTTGTTTTATTGTCACGGTTGCAATGTTCCGGAATTCAATATTATCAGCGGTAACAGATTGGGGGCGGAAGTCCGGGTCACGCACTTCAATCCGCACCTCGCTATCGGCTGGCAATAAGGCGCCGCGCCACCGCCGGGGTCTGAAAGCAGAAATAGGTGTGAGGGCCAAAAGATCGGCTCCGATCGGCAAAATAGGGCCATGAGCTGATAGATTATAGGCAGTAGAGCCGGCAGGAGTGGCAATCATTACACCATCACAGACAAGCATTTCCATCTGCTGAACATCATTCACAAAGATAGATGAATGAGCCGCATTATGGGTTTGACGAAGCAATGATACTTCATTGATTGCGAGTGCCTCATGCTTCACGCCATCACAGTCTGTTGCGACCAGCGTAAGGGGATGCAGATGTGCTTCAATGGCAGCGTTTACACGCTCGCCAAGGTCGGTGCTAGCATAGTCATTCATTAAAAAGCCAACACGCCCACAATTCATCCCAAAAATAGGTTTGTTGTCACGGATTGCGTCTCGCATTGATTGCAGCATCTTACCATCGCCGCCAAGAACAATTATTGCATCTGCCTGTTCACTGTCATGCTGACCGTGCATCGCTATTAATTCTGCAAGACGCTCACGCGATTCAGTATGTGAAGAGGCCGTAAAATGAAACTTCATAATCGTATCTCCTCGAACAAGGTAGGAATAGGTAACAACAGGCCATAAGAAAATTGCAAATTCCACACAGTATTTCAACCATACTAACAGCTTTTGTTGGCAGTTATCTGGGTGAACTCATATATTTCAGGCTAATTAAAGCTTGCCCGCTCCTTGCCTTATGGCTGAGACTGCGAGTTATGACAATCAAGAAACATAATATAGAAAAAGATATAGCAGCTATTGTGGTGCCAGAACCTGATGCTGAGGGGCTGACAACCTTGCTAGAGGGGGTTGATGCAACCGGTGCGCCGGCGGTATTGCCTGTGGTAACCGAGCGCCCGCTCACCATCTATCTGAACCGCCAGGAAATCGTTACCACCATGACAGTTGGTGACCAGCCGCAGGAAATGGCTGTTGGGTTTCTGTTTAATCAGAATATGCTGCTGAGCGCTGATGATATCAGCGCCATTGATTATGATGATGAGCTTGGTGTTGTTGTCGTGAGAACCGCACATGAAACTGATTTCGAAGATAAGTTGCAGAAAAAAATCAGGACATCAGGATGTGCCCAAGGTACCTTATATGGTGATATTATGACGCGGTTTGACGCTGTAAAACTGCCAGCTGAAGGCCGAATTTCAACCCGTCAGATTATCCAGCTCTCAAAAACTGTTAATATGATGCCAAGCTTGTATCTGAAAGCGGGCGCTATCCATGCATGTGTGCTGTGTTCAGGCGCAGAGCCGTTGATTTATTGCGAAGATATTGGCCGGCATAATGCGGCTGATAAGGTGGCGGGTTATATGCTGCTGTCTGAAATATCAGGTCATGACAAAGTCTTTTATACAACCGGCAGGCTTACCAGTGAAATGGTCATCAAGACGGTTTTGATGGATATACCAATTCTGATTTCGCGTTCTGGTTTTACTGAAGCAGGAGTGCGGCTTGCCCGTCAAGCTGGCTTGACGCTTATCGGGCGGGCGCGTGGCAGCCGTTTTATTGCTCTGGCGGGTACCGAGCGTATTGAATTTGATGCACCCGAACCAGACATGCTGGATGATGAAGAGCAGATGTCTGCCCAGCGCAAACTCTATGGGGCCAAAAGATGACAGTTAAGCCACATTGCGAGGCAACTGCCATTTGTTTTCTGGCAGGCGGTCAGGCCCGCAGAATGGGCGGCGGTGACAAAGCTTTGATTGATATTGGGGGGCATTCTATTCTGGCGCGGCAGATAGCAGCAACCAGCCAGCATCCTGTGCGCTTTATCAATTCTCATGGGCCAAAAGACAGGTTTTCTGATTATGGCCTGCCGGTTATTCCGGACTATATCGATGGCTTCCTTGGCCCTCTTGCTGGTATCTTAACAGGGCTTAAATATCTCGCCCAGCATCACAAAGAAATAGACTGGATGGTGTCTTGTGCAACTGATATTCCGTTTTTGCCGCAGACATTAGCCGAGGCACTGCATATGGCGGTGGCACAAGAGCAGGCAGATATGGCAACCGCCCGGTCTGCTGGGCGAACACATCCTGTCTGTAGTCTATGGCCGGTGCATCTTGCCGCAGCTTTGCGGGATGCGCTTCTGGGCGAGGATATTCGCAAAATAGATAGATTTACGGCGCGCTATCATGTTGCCTATGCTGACTTTGACGTAGCGCCTGATCCCTTCATGAACGTCAATAGACCTGAAGATATTGCCGCCGCGCTTCTGCGGATAGCTGATGATGAAAGATAACTTCTTCTTTGGTTATAAAACTGATAATAAAGCGGGGTAGCGTACACTGCGCTTGTGCGGTGAGGACAGGATAGGGTTTTTAGGATTATGGCAGCAGATAAGCTGACAGCGATTTCAGAAATGTTTCGCGTCTATCATAGCGCTCTTGATGTATTGGAAAGCCGTCTTGATGGCGCGTTTGATGCGGCTGTTTCGGCGATTGCGGATCATGATGGTACTGTGATTGTTTGTGGTATGGGAAAGTCTGGACTGGTCGGGCGGAAAATTTCTGCCACGCTTTCTAGTACCGGAACACCGTCTGTCTTTCTGCATCCTGCTGAAGCGATGCATGGTGATCTAGGGATTGTTCGCGAGAAGGATATTGTCATTCTGATCTCTCATTCTGGCGAGACAGATGAAGTTGTCCATTTGCTGCCCGCATTCCAACGCCGCAACGTCACCTTAATCGCATTAGTGGGCCGGCCTGCTTCGTCTCTTGGCCGGGCTGCTGATATTGTTTTGAACGCCGCTATTGATAAAGAAGCCTGTCCCCTTAATCTGGCGCCAACAACCTCAACCTTAACAGCTCTTGTTGTTGGCGATGCTTTGGCTATCGCGCTAATGGATAAGCGCGGCTTTAAGGCAGAAGATTTTGCAAAGACACATCCAGGCGGTAAGCTTGGCAAGAAACTGCTGACACGTGTTAGTGATCATATGCAAAAGGATGCCCTGCCATTTGTTGCTGCTGACGCGCTGATGTCTGACGTTATTGTTGCAATGACCAAAGGCAGGCTAGGTTTGGCTCTGGTTGGCGATGCCGAAAATCTGGACGGTGTTATTACTGATGGTGATTTGCGCCGGATGCTTGTTGATGGCCGTGATTTATCACGCTGTGTTGCCCGCGATATTATGAGTGCTACGCCGCTTACGATTCAGCCTGATGTGAATTTTGGAGAGGCCGAAGAAAAAATGACAGAAGCGCGCGTTCAGTGCCTTATTGTGATGGATGAGGCGCAAAGAATATGCGGTGTCATTCAGATATTCTAGCTGACCTGCAGACCATGACGGTTTTTCTCTTATGACAAAACTTTTGCAAGATTACGATTATGTCCTGCCGCCGGACTCTATTGCGCAGGTGCCCGCATCTCCGCGCGATACAGCCAAGATGCTTGATTGTTCAGGTGCAATATTACAAGACAGGCAGATATGCGATCTGCCAGATATAGTACGGCCGGGTGACCTTATTATTGTGAATGATACCCGTGTCTTGCGGGCACAGCTGACAGGCTATCGCGGGATAGGAAAAATACGTTTTACGTTGCATAAACGGGCCTCGGATTCTGTTTGGCATGCGTTTGCTAAACCAGCAAAAAAATGTACCCCCGGAACAGAAATCAGATTTTCGGACGACCTCCATGCCACCGTCATAGATAAGCATGAAGATGGCGAAGTTGTCTTATCTTTTTCCTGCCATGGTGAGGCGCTTGATGAGGCAATAGATGCAACCGGCCAAATGCCACTGCCGCCCTATATCAAGCGCGCTGAGGGCGGTGATGCAGAGGATACGCTGAGCTACCAGACCATGTTTGCCGATAAAAAAGGCGCCGTTGCAGCGCCAACGGCTGGCCTGCATTTCACCCCAGAGCTGAAAGACAGGCTTCTAGCCGCAGGTGCAGTGTTTGCCCATGTTACCTTGCATGTTGGGGCAGGCACGTTTCTGCCGGTAAAAGTAGATAAGCTGTCCGATCATAAAATGCATTCAGAATGGGGACAGGTAAGCGCAGAGACCGCAGCTGCGATTAACGCTGCCAAAGCTGAGGGCCGGCGCATCATTGCCATTGGTACGACAGCAATGCGGATATTAGAAGCTGCCTATCAAGCGTCCAATAAGCAGGCTGATGCCGCAAGCAACCAAAAGTATTTTCTTGCCCCCTTTTCAGGTGAGACAGATATTTTTATCACGCCGGGCTATGTTTTTGGCGTATGTGATATGCTACTCACAAATTTTCATTTGCCTAAATCAACGCTCTTGATGCTGATCAGTGCGTTTTATGGCTTTGATGACGTCAGGGCGGCATATCAGCATGCCCTGTCTCATCATTACCGATTTTTCAGTTATGGGGATGCATGCCTTCTTGCGTGCCGGACAAACGGAGATAAAGATGGCTGATACAGCTGACCGACCAGATTTTGGATTTTCGCTTCTGGCGCGCGATGGTCAGGCGCGGCGCGGTGTTGTGCGCACAGCATGGGGCGATGTGGATACACCTGCCTTCATGCCAGTAGGAACAGCTGCCTCTGTCAAAGCAATGATGCCTAATGACGTTAAAGGGACTGGTGCACAAATCATTCTCTCCAATACCTATCATTTGATGCTGCGTCCGGGGGCTGAGCGCGTTGAGCGTCTTGGCGGCGTTCGCAAGCTAATGGGGTGGGACGGCCCGCTGCTAACAGATTCAGGCGGCTTCCAAGTGATGTCTCTTGGTCCGTTGCGGAAAATTGATGAAACAGGGGTAACATTCAAATCGCATTTGGATGGCAGCCAGCATATTCTGACTCCTGAAATCTCAACTGACATCCAGTTCAAACTCGATGCAACCATCACGATGGCGTTTGATGAATGCACGCCCTATCCCTGCACTGAGCAGGAAGCTGAGGAGTCGATGAAGCTGTCGATGCGCTGGGCAGAACGCTCACGCTCAGCCTTTGTGGCGCGCACAGGTTATGGCCAGTTTGGTATTGTTCAGGGATCGGTATTTCCCCATCTTCGCAAACGCTCCATTGAGGCGCTTACAGATATCGGCTTTGAAGGGTATGCGGTTGGCGGTCTGGCTGTTGGCGAGGGTCAGGAGTTGATGTTTACAACGCTTGAAGATACCACTCCGCATCTTCCCGAGGCAGCGCCGCGTTATCTGATGGGTGTTGGCAAGCCAGCTGATATTGTTGGCGCTGTGATGCGCGGTATTGATATGTTTGATTGCGTTCTGCCCACCCGTTCTGGGCGAACGGCACAAGGTTTTACCCGCCGCGGCGCTGTTAATCTGCGTAATGCGCGGCATAGCGAAGATATGCGCCCCCTTGATGCTGAATGTGCCTGTCCTGCCTGTACCAGCTTTAGCCGCGCCTATCTGCATCATTTATTTCGGGCTGATGAAGTGCAGGGTCTTATGTTGCTGACATGGCATAATCTGACATATTATCAGGATTTGATGAAGGGACTCAGGCAGGCCATAAGCGAAGGCGGACTTACTGCCTTTGCTGAGGCGTTTCATGCCCGTCAGGCTGAAGGGGATATTGAGCCATTATAGACCTGCTTACATCAGCAGATAAAATATCTGCCTGGCTGAAAACAGACGCATCACACTATGGCTTTGATGTGATGGGTGTGACCGATGCGCAGCTAACAGATGCGCGGGCAGGGGCGTTAGACGAGTTTGTGGAAGCTGGCTATCATGGCGAGATGGGCTGGATGGCACAGACAAGTGAGCGGCGCAAAAATCCGCGCACGCTGTGGGCTGATGCACAAAGCGTTATCATGCTTGGCTGTAATTATGGACCAGACCATAACCCGCTTGATAGTCTGAAACAGCGCGCCAGCGGTAATGTGTCAGTCTATGCGCGTGGGCGTGATTATCATGATGTCCTGAAGGGCCGCTTAAAACAGATTGCCAGCCGCCTTGCTGCCCGTACAGGCTGGCAGGTGAAGGTTTTTGTTGATACAGCGCCCTTAATGGAAAAGCCGCTTGCGGCGGCGGCTGGTATTGGCTGGCAAGGCAAGCACACAAATCTTGTCTCGCGTGACTATGGCTCATGGCTTTTTTTGGGGGCAATTGTAACCGATGGCAGGCTTGTAGCAGATACGCCCTCCACCGATAGCTGTGGTAGTTGTACAGCTTGTCTTGATATTTGCCCCACAAAGGCATTCCCTGCGCCCTACAAGCTGGATGCACGGCGCTGTATATCCTATCTTACCATTGAGTTCTCAGGCCATATCCCGCGCGATTTCAGGCACAGCATGGGAAATAGAATATTTGGCTGTGATGACTGTCTTGCTGTCTGCCCATGGAATAAATTTGCGGCGGCATCAGCTGAATTAAAATTTGCCAGCCGGACAGAAACAGATATGCCCTCCCTTAGCTGGTTATTATCGCTGGACGAGCCGGCATTTAGAACAGCTTTTGCTGGCTCTCCCGTGCGGCGCACCGGATATATAAAAATGATGCGGAATTGCCTAATTGCAGCTGGCAATTCTGGTGATAAAGACCTTGCCGGCACTGTTTCTGGCTTTCTTACTCATTCCGATGCCCGCCTGCGGGCAATGGCAGTCTGGGCGCTTGGCGCGCTATTACCGGCAGAACAGCTATTGGCGTTGCGAAGCGAGACAGAAACTGATGATGTTGTTGTAGCTGAATGGGAGGCAGTTTTGCCCGCTGCTCTCTAACGCCTTTATTCTACCAACCGAACTGCACAAAAAACCCCGCTTTCTGCATAAGAAAGCGGGGTTTAATTATCGCTTATTGAAGCTGACTAGCTGTTATGATAGCCCCGCTCGCCATGCTGGGTCAGGTCAAGACCTTCTGTTTCAGCATCGCTGTCAACACGCAAGCCGCCACATACCGCAGCAATCTTGAAGATAATATAGCTCGCAATCGCTGTCCAAAGAACAGTAATGCCAATACTTGCTGCTTGAACACCAAGCTGGCTTGAGATTGTTACACCCTCGCCAAGGCCAGCACCCGAAAAGGTCTCTGTTGCAAGAACAGCTACCAGCAAGCTTCCCAAAACACCGCCAACGCCGTGGACAGCAAACACATCAAGCGAGTCATCAATTTGAAGCTTGCCACGAATGAAATCTACAGCCACATAACAGACATATCCGCCCGCAAGTCCAAGGATGATACCGCCCGGCACGCCGATAAAGCCAGATGCTGGTGTCACAGTTGCAAGACCCGCAACCATACCTGTTACCATGCCAACAACTGATGGACGGCCGAATTTCCGCCATTCAATGAACATCCACACAAGCGAGGCAACAGCTGCTGAAATATGCGTCACAAGAAGGGCCATTGCAGCGCCCTGACCAGCAGCAAGCGCCGAGCCGCCATTAAAGCCAAACCAACCGAACCAAAGTATGAACATCCCAAGGGTTGCCAGAGGCATATTCGCACCTGGTAACGGATTCACCTGTCCATTGGGACCGTACTTGCCTTTTCTAGCACCGAGTAACAAAACACCTGCTAGTGCCGCGGCGGCGCCACACATGTGCACCACGCCAGAACCCGCAAAATCTAAGAAGCCTGCTTCCTGCAAAGGCCCGCCACCCCATTTCCAGAATCCTTGCACCGGATAAATGAAACCCGTCATCACGACCGCGAAGGCCAAGAACGCGAATAGCTTCATTCGCTCTGCAACCGCACCCGAGATAATTGACATCGCGGTGGCAACGAACACAACCTGGAAAAAGAAGTCTGATGCGCTGGAGTAATAGACATCGCCCTCAGACGCTAAAACCTCACTCACCGAGTTATCGCCACCACCCAGGTAAGTGCCAATGCCAGGAATCCATCCGGACCCGTCGCTGTACATGATGCTGTAACCCACAATCAGATACATGAGGGATGCGATCGCAAACAGCGCCACATTCTTGGTTAAAATTTCACTGGTATTCTTAGCCCGAACCATCCCGGCTTCGAGCATGGCGAATCCAGGCGCCATAAACATGACCAATGCCCCCATCACTAAAAAGTAGAGCGTATCTACCGAATAACTAAGTTGTATTAATGACTCTTCCACAATTTTCCTCCTCGGATAACG
>ENA-ORDA01001422-ORDA01001422.1-marine-metagenome-genome-assembly--contig:-NODE-1422-length-20153-cov-4.309872_pt1 | contig 20153 bp, 14 predicted proteins | sample MGYA00237778_ERZ508506 | MGnify/ENA primary metagenome ERZ508506 (study PRJEB26177, sample SAMN06267891) | marine metagenome | isolation source: Monterey Bay, California, USA | place: Pacific... | reverse complement strand
GGGTAACGATAATACAGCCGTAACTCTTGTTGTGACGGTAGATACTACCCCACCTGATGCGAGTTTGGTTACTTTAGATCTGATGGATGCTTCTGACACAGGAGGTGATCCTACAGACCCAACAGACCCTTTGACGATTGATAATCTTACGAATGTAACGACTCCAAATATTCTTATTTCTAATGTTTCCGTCACAGATTCAGTGACTCTTTATAATGATGATGTTAACAATTCTGTAAAAGCACGAGGACTTCCAGCTGCTTCGACTATTACTTTAGCACAAGATTTAACGGCAGCAGCCGATGCAGCTATTACTTTTTATGCTACATTAAAAGATGCTGCTGGTAACGAATCGATAGCTTCTCCGGTACCTTTAGTAGTTACCTTAGATACCACAGCTCCACTTTCTGGTACAACTCCACCACTACCAGATTTAACAGATGCAACCGATACTGGTGAGTTTCCTGCAGATAATAAGACTTATATTCAAAATCCTAGTTTTGATCTTACTTTAACTGGCGCATTCCAGCCAGATAGCTTAATTCTTTATGCTCAAACAGGTATTACAAAGTCCATTGTTGGAAGATCCATAAAAGTCCTAAACCAAGAATTCGGAACTATTGCTGTAGCTTTAGGTAAAGAGCTTGCTGAAGCTGCTGATTATACGATAACCTATAAACTTATTGATGCTGCAGGTAATATATCGGCTGAAAGTGCTCCTTTGACACCTCTCCAAGTTGATTTGACGTTTCCTGATGTTCCAGGTGATCCAAATCTAGAGCCTCTTTCTGATACAGGGAAAAGTGATTCAGATAATATTACTAATGCTAGTACCATATCTATTGACATGCCCGGAATTACTTCTGGTCTTATTGGAAAGCTCTATACTTTCACAGACGTAAATGGTGATGGTATTTTTGATTTTGATGATTGGGGGCCAGATGGTATTCAATCAAATGGCGATTTTGGAGAGGGGAATGGTGCATATGATGAAGGAGAGCCATCTACTGAATCACCCACAATAGTAGTTGCTGATTATAGCGATAATAATGCAGAATTTGAAAATTGGTATTTAAATGATTGGGCACTTTCAGGAAATGATGCTGATTGCGGTTGCTTGGATGGTAGTTTAACTTATAATTATGCTACAATTGCTGATGATTCTCTTGCCATTGGGTTTTTCACGATTCATGAAGATTTAGTTGGACAAAGAAAGCAGTCTGCAAATGCATTGATTGTTCAAGCAGATAGAAAAACACCAGTCCAGAATGTAACTGTTGCTTATTCAGATGCTGACTTTTTAGTTAATTCTTCATCAGGTACACTCACCTATACATTTACGTATAAAGAAGAGTTAGATTCTCAGTTAGAGCCGCCTCGTTTCAATCTTAGGTTTCCAACTAGTGCTAATCTAGAAAACCAACCTCTTGTTTACACTGGCGCAAATAACATTTGGAAATATGATCTTGTATTAGATGGTTATGCCAATGATAATGGTCTGATTATAGCTGAGGCTCATTTTGCACAAGATTTAGCAGGTAATGATATAGCAGCTCCTGTATGGTCAGATGTAACGATTGATAATCTCCCAGCGGATTTTACCAACATAACACCTATTTCTGGTTCTTTTAATAATATTTTAAATAATTTTGGATGGACTTTAAATGAAAATTTAGACCCTCTAGCTGTGAACGCTATTAACTTTTATCAAGATGATGCAGTCGTCGCCACATATCCTTTTTCAGTAGCTGAACTTAGTTTAGGGGTTCGTGCTAATGGAAATTTAGGTGCTGGTTTCGCACTTGCTGACGGTGTTTATACAGTTTCTTTTGAAACAACTGATATTGTTGGTAATGTTGGCAAGGTTGATATTACTAATTATTCCTATGATACTAAGAGTCCTTCAGTAACAATGACTTACTCTAGAGAAGTTGTAACCGCAGATTCACTGGTCACTATTACAGCCACTTTTGATGAACCTGTTACAAATTTTCCAATAATAGAACTTACAGCCATGGACAGTTTAGTTGCTGGCGCGAGCCATGTTGCTGTACCAATGACTCTTCCTGGAGGATGTGAGTGTCTGGATGATAATGGTGATGTAATACCAAATTGTGAACCTGAAATAGATGAAGCAACTTGTACAGATATAAATGGTTTTAATGGTACTTGGGACCTTGATTATTTTGGAGTTACTGATGGGAGTGTTTGGATTTATCATTACATTGCTCCAGGAATCGATGATGTTGATCTAAGTATCACAAATTCCGGTCCACTTGATGTATTTATCAGGTCTACTGATTTAGCTTCAAACCCTCTATATATGGTAGATAATGCAGTGAGTGGCATAACCAATGGATTTGACAACGCAAGTCCACTTTATATTGATAATGATAAAACTCAAGCCACATACAGTTACTTAAATCTTTCAAATAGTACAATTGTTGATGCATCTGGGAGCCCCACAACCTATGCGGGAGCAGGTGGTGATACGATTGAGGTAACCATTACCCTAAATCAACCTATCCTTACAAGTAACCCTGTCCCTGAACTTCGATATACTTATGGGAGTGGAACTGGAACCGGTATTTCAGGTATCTCGTTTGTTTCAGTTGCTGATATTGAAGACGGAGTTGATGCTTCTTCAATAGACCCGTTAACTGAAGCCAATTTAATTTGGAAATATAATCTAATTATACCTGACTTAGCTGAGTGGGATGGGGCCATTGATTTTAACTTTTTAGCCAGAAATTTATCAAATGTTCTAATTCTTGAGGAGAATGAAATTACTGATTCTGAATTTATTGTTGATAATATTCATCCTGCAGATTTTGAAACTGGTATTGTTACCGTTTCAGGTGTCAATCCCGTACAAGGATATATAACTGGTTTTATTGATGTGATTAGTTTAGTTGTTCCTATTCCAGGCCAAATTGAAGATCCGACAATTATAAATGGGGAAGTAAAAGTAGAATTCTTCAATCTTAATAGAGGTGTAGATTGGGTCACTATTGGTGCAAACTCGTCTATTACTGAGGTTGGTGAACTACTTTTCAATAGAAATATAGCAGATGTATATACGGCTATGCCACAGGGAACTGAAATTATTACAGGCGACCAAATTTCTGTTCGAGCTAGTTTGATTGACCGAAATGGAAATATTACGATTGGAAGTGAAAGTATAACGCAAATGGCTTATGATCCAACGTCTCCGGTTATGGGAACGGTAACAGGTGGTAACTTTTCTGGTGAGCTGTCCCCGCAATACTCAAATGACTTAGTGAGTTTGGAGTGGTCAGAGTTTCTTGAAACGGATGAAGGTGAGTCTGGTGTTGAAACGTATGAGATTTTGATAAGAAAATTAGCTGATGGTGATTGCGATTGTTTAGATGGTGATGGTGCGATTATTGCTGAATGCGAAGCTTCAGTTGATTACACAGTATGTGTTTCAGCTGTGGAAGATAGTGGATTTGCAAGCACATGGTCTTTAGCGGATGTTGCAGATTCTGTTTTAATTGATTGGACAAATGTATTACCTCCAACAACAAGCTTCGAGTATAACCCTATTTTAGAACATAATCAGAAATACAGAGCTTTTGTAAGAGCTACGGATGTAGCGGGAAATATTTCAACCACTTTGTCTTCAGATATTCTCTATAGATTGAATTCTAGCCCTATAATTTCATCTCTAGAGCCTGCAATATTAAATGAAGATTTCTTCTGGTCAGATACCCTCCTTTTCACTGATTTAGATTTGAATATTCAGCAAGGTGATCAGTTTACTTTTGAGGTTATTACATCATTACAAGAAGGTGCTACTCCATACTTAGAATCTGGATCAGCTCAAGGTGGAAGTGTTTCAGAAATTATATTAGCAAGTACTGCTAGCCCTCAAGATAACTTTTATAATGGTACAGTTATTAAATTAGTTGACGAACTTGAAGATAGCCTAAGAACTATTCTAGATTATGATGGAACTTCTAAAGTGGCTACCATTTCTGATGGTTTTAATGATTGGTCAAATCCTCCTGTTAATGGTACTTCTTATGAGATAACTCGTGGCTCCGTATCCATCGCAGCATACACTCCGGAAGAAGGTGATTCCGGAATAGAGCGTTATGCAATTTTATCATGGAAACCTTCACAAATAGATGTGAACAGTTATGATTTATCTATTAGGGTGAATGATGCATATAATCATTCTGATACATTGCCATTAATCCTTTCTGTAAATGCCGTGAATGATCCTCCTAGCTTTGACATCCCAACAGAAAAAGAGATCGTTGAATGGAATGAGGATCAAAGTGCTATTTCTCCGGTCACTTTTAATCTAAGTAGATATTTATATGATGTTGATAATGATATCTCTACTGAAATGACTTGGCAAGCTATTATATATGACACATCTCAAATTGACGAGGGATTTCCTTTTGGCCAAGTTATCATAGGCCCTGGAACTCCAAAAAGCATCCATGCGAACCTTCTCAAGCAGTATATAGGTTTTGATATTTACAATTTTGATTCTAAAAAAAATCAAATCTCTAACGGAAATGGAATATCGCAAAAAACAATAAACTTAATGAATTTTTCAGCAGAAAGTGACCCTTTACTAAATATAACTATTGATGATGTTCAATACGGAAATGGTGCACCTGACTCTTCAATTGCAACTTTTTTTAGTGCTGCTGATTATTATGGAAGCAACCATATGGTTGAATTTGTTGTTCAGGATCTAAGTGGCTCAGAAAAAAGAGACACTGTAACTGTTAATGTGTTGCCTGAAAATGATCCTCCAAAAATAGATGTTCTTGAAAATAAATTTATATCAGAAAATGACTCTCTTAAATTAGAGTTTGGAAGTTTTACAACAGATATTGATGATACGTCCTTAACATTTACAGTGAAAGCCCTAAGAGTTAATAGGCAGTCTGGATTAATAATTACTGATGAGTCAGGAGAAGAGGTACTCCAAGATAGTATAACCATCACACCCAATAGTTTTTCTTCCAGCAGTCTTTTAGATTCTGTTTTATTTTCGCCTGATAAGCTTTGGTCTCACAAAACAATGATAAGAGTTATAGCATCAGATGGTGTTTCATCAGATAGTTCAAGTTTTATGCTTGATATTGAACGAGTTCTTCGTCCGCATCTTACGGTCGCAATGATTCAAAACACAGCTTTCAGTAGATTCTTACAGGTTATTGTAACAGATACCGCATCCAAATCAACAAGAATATCAATGGAAATCCAAAATCAAGATATGGATATAGACACTATAGCTGCACATACATATGTAAGTAATCTTAGTTTTGAATCTTCCGGAAATTATTCGGTCGATATTTTTGCAAATGCATCTGTTGGAGATACAACAATAAATGAATTCTTCTCTTTGGTTGCTGGACGTGCTTCTAGCAGGTGGGTCGGGCGGAGTTATGACGGGAATTTCGGGATTTCGGGAGATCCTGGTGCTGTTAGTTATGATCAACCTTTTCTAATCGCTGATTCTACTCTTTTTGAACAAAATTTCCATGATAGAGCATCCTATATCTTCGGAAATGAAGAAGTTATTTTTAATAAGCCTGTTGAAGTAAGACTTTATAGTAATAGAAGTGATCTGGCTATATATAGGCGTAAAAATGGAGTTGTCTGGGAGGAATTACCTTCTCTAAATATAGAAAGTGAAATTTTCACACTAACTACTCAGGGTGGTTATTTTAAATTAGGTCCTAAGACTATCATAGTTCCTGAAAGAACTAGTATACATCAAAACTATCCAAACCCTTTTAATCCAACTACAACCATAAACTATGATATTGGTCTAATGGACGGTTTAAGTCAGAATGTTTCGATTGATGTATATAACCTGCTTGGCCAACATGTTAAATCATTAATAAAAGAAGTTGATCAAATTGGACAATTCTCTATTAAGTGGGATGGTCAAGATACTTTTGGACAGCAAATGTCATCAGGTGTATATTTTATTCAGTTGAGTACTGAAACTGGTATAATAAAAAATAAAAAAATGATGTTATTAAAATGATAAAAAATTCAATAATAACTATTAAGAATGTTTTGTTTTCTCTTGTTTGTTTAATGTTGCTTAGCTGCAGGGGAGAAGTGATTGCGACAGATGCTGACCTCTCAAATTTTGGATGGGCATTATATGAAGATGGGAATTATCTTGAGGCATTAGATTGGTTCAAAGAATCAATAAAAAAAGATCCTTCACACTATGATGCTTACAATGGTGCCGGATGGACAATGGGACAATTACGCCAAGCGGATGATGCTATAAACTTTTTTAATACTTTTTTACAACGAGATAGTTCTGATTTTACAGATAGATTAGACTTTTATGCTGGACTAAGTTTTGGCTACAGTGCGGTTGGTAATGATGCTAAGGCACGAGAATATGCCCAAACATATTTTTTTGGTAATCAAAATTCTGATCTTGGTGATCCAAATTGGTGCTTTTGTCATAAAACAGACATTAACATGTTAGATGTTCGCTTGGTGCTAGCTATTTCAGAATTTAGACTAGGGCTTTTTCAAAATTCTCTATCATCTATTAATGATTTATATAATGATTTAGAGTATGCTGATGGTGATTCTTTAAAAAATGGAGAATTGAAAGGATCTAGAGAATTAAACGATGAATATCCTTTAGAATATGACTACACTACTATCTCCGGAAGAACGTATTTAGCAAATCATCTAGAGATATTACAGCGAAAATTGGCAAGTGCTAATGGTGAAAATAATTTAAGTTGGAACTGTTCTGAAGGCGATGTAATAGGTGGAGGTTATTGCGACCAATAGCTTTTTGACAGAGTTTCTTAAAACTGATTCGGATTGGATGCAAGTTGCATTAAATCTTGCTGAGAAAGCATACTCTGAGAACGAGGTACCTGTTGGATGTATAATCGTTCAAAATAATATTATAATTGGGAAAGGTTATAATCAAACACAATCCTTAAAAGATCCCACTGCTCATGCTGAAGTCTTAGCTATTACCGCGGCAGCAGCATCTATTAAAGATTGGCGCTTAACAGATACAGCTATTTATGTTACAAAGGAACCTTGTGCCATGTGCGCCGGAGCAATCATTAATTCTAGAATCTCAAAGTTAGTTTTTGGAGCTTATGATGAGCAGAAAGGTTGCTGCGGATCACTATACCAATTGTGCGGAGATCGTCGCCTCGACAGTCGTACTTCAGCACACGGCGGTGTATTAGAAGAACGCTGCGAATCGCTTCTTAAAGAATTCTTTCTAAAGCAGAGAAAATCGAGTTCTGGAAGGTTAGCTGAAAATTAGATTTTTTCTTTAATTTTTTGTAAGAGCAAAGTTTTCAGATTTAAAAACACCTTTAACAACTTTGCCATCAATATCTGCTACCCTTACTGCATTACAGAAACCGTCTTTTGCATGTGAATCACCATGGTCGTCTATTTTGCTACCTTGAACAGAATAAACTTCTTCTCCTACTTTAATGGCCAAGCTACAAGATCTCTGATTTTTCATTCCAAAGTTGCACATCCCGCAAGAGGCAAGAACAAGACCTTTTAATGATCCGTCTTTTGCAACAGATGTTTCAAAAACTGGAGAAGCAACTTCTACCACATTTTTTTTTGAAACTTTGCAAGATCCACAACCGGCATAAAGTGATTGAAACGAGAAAAGTGTTAATGCTATGAAGACAAAATATTTCATATAAAACTCCTTATTAACTAATTGGCGTTCTTTATTATACAAAAAATATATCCCTAAATAAAAATGATTCTTTTAGGATTTAGTTTTATAAAATATTGTAACAAAAACAGTGTTTTCTCTTAAGTGTTGAGATTGAGATGTACTAATAATTTCTTTAATTAAATCCTCATCAAGCCAATTTTGTATTGTTTCCTCAATTTCTACACTTAATGGGCTTAAACCACTTTTAACAATTTCAAATACTTTTACTTTAATCATTTTTTTATTACCTTGTATGATGCATTATACTAAAATGCGGAGAGAGAGGGATTCGAACCCCCGATACTCTAGGAGTATACTTCATTTCGAGTGAAGCGCATTCAACCAGGCTCTGCCATCTCTCCAATATTTGTATTAAATTAACTATAGAAATTATTATGATAGCAACAGAATCACAAAGATCAGAATTAGAAGAATACCTTGAAACTATTCTAGACCTTTACACAAAAGATGAATATGAAGATATGGTTGAGAGTATTGTTTTTCAGTTTTGTAAACGTAAATTCGGTTGGGAAAGAGAATTCTCCGTTAAATTATTTTATGAGATTGCGAATGAATACAATAAATGATCTAATACTTCAATTCCATTTAAAGCTTTTAGACATGATAAAAAGAAAAGATATATTTTTAATCTCTCTTTTTGTATCTTTAGTGGCACCTTCATTAAACGCAGAATCAACCAAGCTTGAGGATGGATTTTACTTTGGTTCTACATTAAAGGATTCAGTTGACGTATCTAGTTCAAATGAAAATCTCGTAATAATATTTAGCGATGGCTCAAAATATAGTTTTGATCGTAAAGATAAGACCGCTTTTTATAAGAAAAATATCTCAAATGATGGGGAGACTCTCATTCAAGTAATCGATAGCGAAAATTTCAAAATATTACATAATCAAAACACAGAAAATATAAAACCATACTCTAAATATACTTTATACAAGAAACCTGGATTTTTGAATAAGGTTATCGCTGCATTAGTTACAAGTGCACTTTTATTCTCTCTTTTTCAATTTTATTTAAAATTAAATAAAGTTTGGAAGAGAAGAAAAATATCTGAGGTTGCCAACAGTATATCTATTGTTGCTTCGTTACTTGGTTTTGCAACATTAGTTCCATTTTTACTTAATAGTATCCTCATAACCGCAGACTATCCATCCAGTGTAAAATATATTCTTGGTCTTATTTTAGCTATAGCATTTAGTCTAATTAGTATGGGGTATTTTGTCGATGAAAATAAGGGTGTTGGCTTTTTCACTTTACTAGGCAGGGCTCTGAAAACTGAGGGTCAAGAATCTGGTGATTTAATTAGCGATATGCTTAGACCAAAAGGTGCTACAAAGATAATCGATATTTTAGTCAAGTTAGCAGCAATAGATGATGATATTGCAAAAGAAGAAATAGATTTAATTAACCAATTTGCTTCTAAATGGGACATTAAAATTCCAGAGTTAAAACCAGGTAAACCCGACCAAGTAACTAATCTTGTGGAATTGAAATCTTTGGTACAATCTTATCTAGACGAAGGTCCAGACATAGAAGTAACCGAGGGACTTGTTGATCTTATTAACATGATGGCCGAAGCTGATGATGAAGTCACAAAAGAAGAAGAAATGGCTGTTGCCGAGTTTACAGGGATGATAGCACACTATGTGGGATCCGAAAAAGGCGGAAAGATGAATATGTACGAAGTCAATATTGTTCCACAGGATGATAAACAAATTAATGCAGTAAAAGAAATATTACCGGAATTAGACGTCGTAATAGATCGAGGAGGTAAGGTATTTAAAGTTGGAAGGTATTTTTCTGAAGATTATGCAGAAGCTGTTTGTGAAAAGTATATTACACTTGGTCTTTATTCAGTGACATCGAAGGTTGTTGTTGACCTTAGTAAGGACTGATATACAAGAGAATGAACAGGCATTGAATAATTTCATTCAATTATATAAATAACTTGAACATATAAACAAAAATAAATGGAATATTTTCTCTTAGGGGTTCTTGCTCCGATCCTGTTAAACCTAATGCATTTACTTGTGGGAATCTATATTATTGTGAAAAGAGGATCCATTATATCTCTTGGCTTTACTGGGATTGGCTTTTTAACAAAAACTCTAGGAATGTTATTTCTTACGTGGCTGGGTGTCGCTTACTTTGAACTTGATTTTAGAATTTTTGTACCGCTTCTTACTTTCTTCTGGTTCTTCACACATTTGGTCGAAGCATTTGTCATTCAGCATTATATGAGAAAAAATGAAAGTAAACTGATTAAATCTATTCAGATTTAACTTTTACATAGTAAATCATGAACTTTTTAATTTAAAATTATTTATTTCTTTTTTTCGTTTGGTATTGATTGGATTCTCAATAAGCTTTTCTCTGTAATATTTGTTATAAACAACCACTTTAAACATAATCTTTATCATTATTTATAGGAATTTCATGAATCAAAAATCAGTCAAGCTTCTTTTTTTATTTTTATTTTTTTTGGACATATCATTCGCATCAGATATCTATGCTCCAAAACCACTTTCAGAAATTTTGCAGGAGCCGACATCATCAAATTGGACACCAAGTCCTGTAAGTATGATTGAGAATAGATCTCATGTGGTCTTTATTGATGTTACAGGTTCATACTGCTTGCAAGTAAACTCAACACTTGTGGGAGAATTGACAGTGGGTAACGTAAGCTCAATGGAAAATGGAACTGCAACCTATGGTGAGGTTCTGCAGTCCATGTTTCAATTGTTAGACCTAAATGTTGCTTCCTTATCTACAAATCAGTTGACAGGGACATATACAATTCATCCTGAATTGGCTTCATATCACTCACTTGATTATGATGGGGGAGTATTCGTAGTGAAAGATAAATCATCTTTTTATCATACTGAGCAAGCGAATTCAGCCTTCTTAGTATTTAGTTTGGAAGGGACCCCAGAGAATACAACATTGCAGGCCTCTTCGAGGTATGAATACGATGCTCTTTCTAATTCGTATGTCTTGGATAACACTTGGCAGACCCATTGGGTAGTCCTGGGAGAAGATCAAGTACTTACGCTGTCGGATGCTTCTACAGAAGCAACAGAGTGGATGGTAGCAGACGCAAGAGAACTAATTGAAATAGGAGTTGATGCTGGGGATGACTTTAATCCTGGATCGACATCATGGCAGACAAATTCTTTTGCTGCATATCCAACGGACGCAAATACAGGAGAACTCTCCGTATGGGATTATGATGAAAGTCCTCTGAAAACTTCACAGTTTTATAATAATGTTGATGATGATTATCAAAACCAACTCGGACACTCAGCTCAAGCGAGTGCCGTCGCTTCTAATTTATTGGATATTATCAATCAAAACCTATTGGATATGGGGGAGAGTATGCGTTACAGTAAGGAAACCTATGTTACTTTTAGGGAAGCGCTACTAAATAATTATTTTGAAAGTGTAGATTTATATAATGCAGTTCTTGGAGAAAGAACAGTTGAACACGTTTACTTTACCAGTTCTTATGATAACGATGGTGAGTATCATCCTTTTATGGTGATAGCAACTCACAATGCACCATCGGGACCCCAATTCTTAATTGATGTTGCACGTCCTCCAGGCGATGGAACACCTGGGCTGGGGTATGATGATCAAACAGTCACTAGAAACTCAGTTCTAGAACAAAAATTAATCAAGATCCCAATACGCGATTATGGATTGACAGCAAATCTAACGGACAATGATTTATCGGAATACAATAGTTTGGCCTTAGACGAGGGTGTAGCAGAATCGGGTTGGACAGTTGATAATCATACGAGCACTTCTTCAACAGGGATTGCGATTGATGGTGTCATCGTATACCCTGCATCGAATAACGTTCTTATCTATGCTTCACTTGCTGCCGAAATAACATCAACAGGTATTCATGTCGGTAGAGGTATGGGGTTCCATTATCATGCGGATGGACATGCATTCAACGAGAATGGAATAAACCTATACAATAGTGGTGACTATGTCGGACGCACTCATCCACCTCTCATTGCATTTGTTTTTGATGGTATTGCTATCTATGGTACTTATGGTGATGATCAAAGTACGATGGATGGAGCCTCAGAAGACTTAGATGACTATGGCGGACATGACCATGATGATTATGGATATCACCACCATGCTTTTAGCGAAGAAGTTGAGCAGCAAAATGGACCAAATACATACACATTTACTCAAAACTTTCTACAGAGAGGTGCTTTCAAAGGACGTATAAATGAGATACCAGGATTTTTAAATAATAATACAAATCAGTTTATGGACAATGATTTGAAACAGTATGTTGGCGGATCTGGTACCTCTCAGCTTTTCATTAAGACTGGAAAAGGCTACCTCCCAAACCAAATTACTGTTTCTCAAAACTATCCTAATCCGTTTAATCCTACAACAGAGATCCGTTATAATTTAAAAAATAATGAATCTATAAATATTAATATTATTGATATTAAGGGTAATCATATAAAGCAATTAATTGATTCTGATAAGTCAGCCGGACAGCACTCTGTGCAGTGGGATGCGACCAATGATCTGGGTCATTCTGTTTCTGCAGGTGTTTACTTTTTTACGATTGAAACAGAAAGTGAGCATCAGACTCGTAAAATGGTTTTATTGAAGTAACTGCTTCTATACCTGTCTTATGATTTTCTTATGATCAATTCATAAAGGAAGAAAAAACAAAAACAATAGGTAATCCACCAAATTAGCCCAATTAACTAATGTTTTTTAGTTAATCTTTCCTTCTATTTAAAATTCTGTTTTTGTAATTCATGAGTAGAATACTCAGATATAATTACTCTTCTATTAAATGTGAATAATAAGATCTAATATCATTAAATTTATATGAATTACATGGGAACCATAATTTGGACAAAAAAGTTAAATATGATTTAGTAGTCTATGGTGCAACAGGTTTTACTGGTAGATTAGTTGTGGACTATATTATCAGAGAATACGGTATTATAAATAAAGAGTTTACTTGGGCAATAGCTGGTCGAAATAAAGACACTTTAACCGGTATAGTGAGCTCTTACAAAGCCTCTGGTGCTAAATTAAAGAATATCCCTATCATTATTGCAGATAGCAATGATCCTCTGTCTCTGGACCTAATGACGTCTATATGTAATATCATTATTTCAACTGCAGGTCCTTATATGAAATATGGTTTACCTCTAGTTAATTCTTGTGTTAAAAATAATACACATTATTGCGATCTAACCGGAGAGGTTCCTTTTATTAAGAATTCGATTTTGAACTATGACGCAGAAGCCAAAAAAAATAAAACAAAAATAGTTCATTGTTGTGGATTTGATTCTTTGCCTTCCGATATTGGAGTTCATTTACTTCAAATAAATTCGGTAAATAATTATAAGATACCATGTAACGATATAACGACTTATGCTTCTACAAAAGGTGGTTTGAGTGGCGGAACCATAGCCAGTATGATAAACATATTTGAACATATGAAATCTAACCCGGACTTGAAAAATGAATATAAAAGTGTCTATTGCCTTGATAATACAAATACAGAAACTATTTCTATTTCTAGGAAGAACTTAAAACGTATTAAATGGGATAAAGAAGAAAATGGATGGTTGTGCCCCTTCATTATGTCTGGTATCAACAGTAGAATAGTGTACAAAACAAATTCTATTTCTGATTTTAAATATGGTACAGACTTTATGTATTCGGAGGTTGCTTATTTTAAGAAAGGATTATCTGGGTTTTTTAATGTATTAAAATTGTATTTTAGTTTATTACTTCTAAGAATTTCTCTTACTTTTTCACCCTTACTTTTCGTTCTTAATTATTTTTATTTTCCCAATCCTGGTAATGGTCCGGATAAGAATACCATGAAAACTGGATTTTTTAAAATGAGAATAAAAGGAACTACTCCAATGAAACAAATTTCACAAGTCACGGTTTTAGGTAATAGTGATCCTGGATATTCTGCCACAGCAAAAATGATAACAGAATCAGCACTTTCAATTCTATTAAATAAAGATACAATCCCGGAATCGCATGGGGTGCTAACACCTGCATCTGCACTCGGTCTTAATGTAGTAGATAGACTTAAAGATAAAGGGATCACTTTTAACGTGGATAAGTAAAAAGTCTATTTCCATGAACTCAATTAGTATTTTTGAAATTTTTAAAATCGGCATTGGTCCATCCAGCTCCCATGCAATGGGACCGTGGAAAGCATCAACAGATTTTTTATCTAGAATTAAGATTAAGAGAAAGTCTTTAAGTGAATGTATATCTATAGATATAGAACTTTTTGGATCCCTAGCTAAGACAGGAATAGGTCATGGAACAGACAAATCTATAATGATGGGTTTGTGTGGTTATAACATGGAAGAGTTTGAAACAAAACAATTAAAAGAAAATATTAGCACGATAGAAAAGAGTCGATCTATCCTTTTATTGGGAGAAAAAAGTATTCCTTTTGATCCTAAATTAAATATTATTTTTAATTATTCTACTGTCTCATCTACCCACTCTAATATGATGCAATTTCAAATAAAATTTGAAGATGGAAGTAAGGAAACAGAGACCTACTATTCCATTGGAGGTGGCTTTATTGAGAGAAAGGGAAGCTTAAATAAAAGTATAACAAAACCTGAAATTCCTTTTCCGGTTCAAACGGCATCTGAAATGATAAATTGGTGCGAATCTAACAATATGACGATTGCTCAAATTTCTAGAGAAAATGAATTACAATGGAAAAGCTTGAACCAAATAAATTCGAGAATAGATAAAATTTGGCACGTAATGCTAGACTCCATTTTTGAAGGATGCACATCTCCAGGGATTCTTCCTGGTGGTTTAAATGTTGAAAGAAGGGCAGCTCAGATGTGTTCTAACCTTCTTGGACAGAGTGAATTCCTGTCGCAAGATGAATGGCTTAACCTAATTTATAAAATGCCAAATGAAATGGAATCTGTAACAAATTGGGTTAGTTGCTTTGCTTTAGCCGTAAATGAAGTAAATGCTTCATATGGTAAAATAGTTACAGCACCTACAAATGGAGCTGCGGGAGTAATACCCTCTGTTTTATTGTATGATTGTATTTTTAGAAAAAATAATAGTAAAGAAAAGATTAGAGAGTTTCTTTTAGTGGCAGGAGAGATTGGTATGTTGTTTAAAAAAGGCGCTACTATTTCTGCCGCAGCCGGTGGCTGTCAGGCGGAGATAGGAGTCTCCAGCGCAATGGCAGCAGGGGCGTTATCTCATTCAATGGGTGGAAATATTCATCAGGTTTTAATGGCCGCTGAAATTGCAATGGAACATCACTTAGGTCTTTCCTGTGATCCTGTTGGTGGCCTTGTTCAAATTCCATGTATTGAAAGAAATACAATGGGCGCTATGAAAGCAATTACTGCAGCTCAATTATCTTCCCATACAGATCCAAAAAATGCTAAGGTTTCTTTAGATACTGTTATAAAAACAATGTGGGAAACATCCAAAGATATGAACAGCAAATATAAGGAGACTGCTGAAGGTGGACTTGCTGTACAAATATCCGTAAACCAACCAGAATGTTAGTCTATAGCTTCTCGTTGAAATTAAAACTATTATTCTTACTTGTAATTACATCTCACTATGTTTTATCTCAAAATAAACCTATAACTGGATATGTCTTTAATGATTTAGGTGATGCTCTTACAGGAGTAAATATTATATCAGAACCTTCAAAATCAGGAACGCAGACTAATATTGATGGACAATTCTCTTTTTTTGCGCCTGTTAATGATAGGTCTTTAGTATTTAGATATATAGGATATGAAGAAAGAAGAAAGAATATAGTATTATTTAAAAATGGAGATAAAATTATTTTAAAAAGAGCACTGGTTGTGATGGACTCTCTAGTTGTTGAAGAAAATAAAATTAAACATTTTGATGATAAAACTGAAAAAAATAACATTTCCTACATTGAATCTCAAAACTTAATACAAAAAGGTTCCTCTGATCTTGCTGAAGGGATTTATTTTGACCAATCTGTTATTTTAAATGAGACAATAAATGGCAGAAAAACGATGTCTATTCGAGGATCGGCTTCAAACGAGCTCACAATTTTTTATGATGGTGTGAAGATCAATAGACTGGGAGACCCGATTGTTGATTTATCTGTTTTTCCCACAACAAGTTTTACAGGAGTTGAAATTTTAAAAGGCTCTCATGAAACTGCATTGTACTCATCAGGATCCATTAATTTGATTCCCAAAATAGAATACAGGAACAGTATCTTTTTTAAGCAACAATTTGGGACTTATAATTATGGTGGATATGATGGAGTAGGTTCTTTAGGGTTCAAATATGCTTCTCTTAATTATGGAATATCAGAGTCGCAGTATTCTCAGTCATACTCAGATACTTCTGCTTCAGATCTTAATACGGTAATTAAAAGAAACTTTTTTAATATTGGGCTTAGAAATAAAAAAAGTTTTGATCTCAAATTTTTAGGATACAACCATAAAAAAGAGTTTATTAATTTTAGAAGTAATGACTCGATAGATTTCAATTCGAATACATATATTCTGAAATTATCCCAGTTTAACATTGTTAATAGTCAGATTTTCTTGTATGGTATGTATCAAAATCAAAAGGGCCAAGAAAGTCTTAATCTATATAATCGTGATAAAATATCTGAAAATAGAGAGCTGGGTTTTGAATTATTTAAGCATGTGAAAAATGCGGATTTACGGATTTCTTCCCAAACTTCATTTATCAATTTTGATTGGAATATTGATTCTGAATCTGTTTCAACAGAAAGGCAGAACTCAGTACTAACAGGAAGTTTTGAATTGAATAAACCTGATAGGGAGGACGTCTTATTTTTAAAAGATATTAAATTAGTTTTAAGTAACCATAGAATTACAGATAAATCTGATACATTAAAAGGAATTAACCTACCGTATCATTACTGGGAAAATAATAATTTTAATTTCACCATGTCTTTTTTAAAAAGGACAAATCAGAAAAGAGCTTTTTATTATTTGAATTTTTCTAAAACATATCGTCCTCCTAGCTTGTATGATTTTTTAAGTAACTCTACATTTAGTTTATATGAAAATCAGTTAGATCTAGAACCCGAGCACAAGTCAACCTATGAAATTGGATATAGGCTCAATAGAGTGGCAGTAATAGGGGAAGCCTCTTATGATTTAAACACTTCATTTTTTAATTATAGTTATTTAAACAAGATGAAAAATATAATTGTGGAGGGTACTCCCGCTCAATTTACGGTTAACTCAGGAGCAGCAAGTATTTTTGGATTGGATGTTAAATTAGAATTGAGCCCTACAGTATCATGGATAAACTTTAAGTTTTTACTATCGAACTATTATTTTTCAGATTTTCAATCATTTCCCATGCAACCAGATAAGATTTTCAAAAATATAATTACACTAAAAACTCGCTGGCTAAACGTTGATTTCATTAATAGAAATGAGGGTGAGAAAGTATTATCTACTTATTCAAATGATGGTGAAATCATTCAGAATAAATTGGAACCTAACATTGGGTTTGATTGTACGGTTTACCAAAATATTAATCTTCGTTTTATTAAATCTTCCATAAGTATAAGTGGGAAAAATCTTTTAAGCAAAGAGACATCACTTGGCGGTATCTCTATCTATGATAAAAGATATTATCTATCTCTGAATGTATCGATATAATATTTTCTTTTACAGCATCTCTTTTTTCTTGTTCAGTTGTACAAGTAATCCTTTTTGGGAGGATCCAAAGACTATTGACCGAACATTAAAAGGTACTATTTCCTTAGTAAATTCAAATTATTCTCATCCTATTCTTCTGTGGGATAATTACTCTGAAGAGATTTCTGAGACTGACAGTGCGGGTAATTTCTTATTGAACTTAAGTAGTATCTACAATCAAACCAATGTGGGCTCTGGTGAATTGAAGTTGTACTTTTTCGCACTTAATTATTACATAGATTCAGCTTCTGTTTACCTAGTAGAGGGTCTATTTTCCGATAATCAAACTGATTTTGATAGGGAAGGCAACCTGATTAAAGATATATCATTAAGAAAAAAAGTTGATGGGGAGATCATTTTTAATAATGAATTGTTATCAGAAGATACTCTGGATCTTAAATTTGTTTTTGAGATTTTTGAACCGCTTGTTATAAAATCATATGTATATATAGACCCAAATATTGAATGTGCTTCAGGTTTATTTTTTTACAATATAGATAATGAAGAAGTAACAATATATCGTCACTCAGCTATCAGCGATGAAGGTATTTTGGTTCAAGATCAATTAAAATATAATGATTATGAAGTAAATGATACCCACCTCTGGAATTATATTGTTGCGATGGACAAAGTTAATCTGAATGCAGGAAGATATATTATGAAACCATATTTTTTGATATTGGATAACTCTCCTAAAAATACTTCAGATTTATATTCATTAGAATTTGATAAAAACTATTTAAATATTCCATCGGATATAAAAAGTGATACACTTTATATTGAATAAAAATAAAAGAAGATTTTAATTCCTTGAATTAAAAAAGTTGACCTAAGTTTAGATCTAATTTTTTTTAATTATTGGAGCAGTTAGTACTATGGCAAATAATGTACACGAGTTTAATGATGCAAATTTTGAAAATGATGTAGAGAAATCAGATATACCAGTTCTCATTGATTTTTGGGCAACTTGGTGTGGTCCATGTAAAGCAATAGCCCCATTAATTGAAGAAGTTGCAAGTGAATTTGAGGGAAAAATAAAAGTTGGTAAGGTTGATGTAGATCAAAACCAAGGCACTGCAATGAAATTTGGTGTAAGGAGTATTCCCACACTTCTAGTTATTAAAAATGGGGAAGTAGTAAATCAGCTAGTCGGAGCTGTTCCAAAAAACAACATTACCGACATATTAAATGAAGTTTTATAAATAAAATAATCGAAAAGGAAAATGAAGCGGAAAACAATTATCATCGGCTCCGGGCCAGCGGGTCTTACAGCAGCAATTTATTTAGCTAGAGCCAATTTAAGTCCATTAGTATTTGAAGGAACTCAACCGGGTGGTCAGTTGACTATTACAACCGATGTTGAGAATTATCCTGGGTTCCCAGACGGGATTATGGGACCAGATATGATGGATCAATTTAGAAAACAGGCAAAAAGGTTTGGTGCTGAATGTGTATATCAAACAGTTGACAAAGTTAATTTATCAGGCTCAACTTTTGAAGTTTTTTCTAATGACCAAAGTTATTCCGCTGAATCAATTATTATTTCAACAGGCGCCTCAGCTCGACTACTAGGCTTGAAAAGTGAATCTGAACTAATGGGCAACGGAGTTTCTGCTTGTGCTACATGTGATGGATTCTTTTTTAAAGATAAAAAAGTTTTAGTTGTTGGTGGTGGGGACTCTGCAATGGAAGAAGCATCTTTTTTAACAAAATTTGCTTCTGAGGTTACAATTGTTCATCGAAGAGAGGAATTTAGAGCATCAAAGATTATGGTAGACAGAGCTCTATCTAATCCAAAGATAAAGGTTGCTTACAACTCGTCAATAGAAGAAATAATCGGTACGAAAGATACTGGTGTAACTTCTGCCATGATAAAAAATACCAAGACTGGTAGAGTTGAAGAAAAAAAATGCGATGGAATTTTTATGGCAATTGGACATATTCCGAACACTCAGCTATTTGATGGAGTAATCGAATTAGATAATGCTGGATACATAATTACAAAACCTGATTCAACATATACTAATGTAGATGGAGTTTTTGCTTGTGGTGATGTTCAAGATCATACATACCGTCAAGCTGTAACAGCTGCAGGGTCAGGATGTATGGCTGCTCTTGATGCTGAGAGGTGGTTGGAAAAATAATAATTTGATTTAGATTATATCCTTTTCTCATGAACTTTAAGTTCAAAGGAAAAAAAATGAATCAAACAAAAAGACTTATCTTTAAACTAAGAGGTCTTGAAAAGCACATCAGAAATGAGAGCTTTTTAAAAGTCAGTAAGTTAGAAGTGCATCCAGGTACAATCTATGGTGTTGTTGGAACAGTAGGTAGCGGGAAAACAACTCTATTAAATATCTTATCCGGTGTCGAATCTCAAACAAAAGGAACTATGCATTATGATAATAGTCCTTTTGAAAAAAATTGGTTCGGTAAAATTATTCCTCACGATGATGTATATTATTCAAAGAACAATGGTTTAACGAAAACAAGTCAACGTATTTCATCATACATAGGAAAATATTTCAAAAGAAAAACAAACGTAATAAAGAAAAGTTATTTTAACGAAGGTAGTTTTAAAAGTCTATGGTCTCGTAAGATAAATGAACTCTCTCCTGGTGAATTTAACTGGCTTGGAACAATATTAGCTTGT
>ENA-ORDA01001419-ORDA01001419.1-marine-metagenome-genome-assembly--contig:-NODE-1419-length-20182-cov-4.805521_pt1 | contig 20182 bp, 11 predicted proteins | sample MGYA00237778_ERZ508506 | MGnify/ENA primary metagenome ERZ508506 (study PRJEB26177, sample SAMN06267891) | marine metagenome | isolation source: Monterey Bay, California, USA | place: Pacific... | reverse complement strand
TACCTTCTGCCTCTAATCTTAAAGCTGTTGTTGAGAACAGAGATTACTTACGTTCCTTTGACGAAGTTATTTTGTTTATTGATACCGATGAAGCAGGTGATATCGCAGTAGATAAGTTAGCTAATGCTATTGGCTTCGATAAAGTAAAAGTAGCTCGTACCCAGTTTAAAGATGCATCACAAGCATTAACTGAAGTAGGCCACATGGGAGTGCTGAGAGGTGTATGGGATTCACAACAGTATAGCCCGCAAGGTATCTGTACTGGGGAAGACCTATGGACTAAACTAGTAGAGTACAATGATGTTGAATCTTTACCTTATCCTGAGTGCTTTTCAGGGCTGAATGAAAAGATTAAGGGTATGCGATTAGGTGAAATTGCCTTATGGGTTTCAGGTACTGGCGCAGGTAAGTCTACTATGCTGCGTGAGATTGTACTTGATATTATTGACAAGACACAAGACAAGATAGGCATCATTGCTCTTGAAGAAAGTCCCGCTGAAACTACTCGTAAGCTAGCAGGCATGGTAATCAGACGCAATCCTGCTGCTGACAAGATTGAATTAGATGATCTTCGAGTAGGCTTTGATACATTTAAAGATAGAGTAATGGTGTTAGATCACTGTGGTTCTATGTCTAACGGTATTATCTCTCAACTAGAGTACATGGCTTTATCTGGCTGTAAGTACTTGTTTATCGATCATATTACTATCTTGGTATCAGAAGGTTCTGATGGTTTAACTGGCAACGAAGCTATTGATAAGGTAATGAATGACTTACTGCGTATATCTAAACAACACAACGTGTGGATCGGTCTGGTGTCACATCTACGAAAGATGTCTACTACAGGACAATCATTTGAAGAAGGACGACTCCCAACTGTCGATGATATCCGAGGCTCCGGCTCAATCAAACAAATATCCCACGACATCTTAGCCTTTGCACGTAATATTACTGCTGATAAAGAAGAAGAAAGAAATACTATTAAGTTGTCAGTATTAAAGTCTCGATACACAGGTAAGACGGGGCCAGCAGGTACATGTAAGTATGATTACGATACAGGTAGACTACATGACGGACTATATGATACTATGTTAGGTGAACTTAATATATAATTGTAGTCCATTATTAAAAGGGAAGAACTAATGGAAGATAACATGAAAGACCCTCTCAATGAAGTGGTGGATTATCTAATAGACAAAGTCTCTAATGTAAATATGAATAACCCTAAGGCAAACAAAGGAGCACAAATACTACGTACTATTTCTAAGTTTAGAGATAACATCCCCAGCATTGTTCAGGTAGCTTTCGATAAGATGTCTTCCAACTTTACTCGGGAGTATCCAGAGCAACCAGTAGGTCTTGCTAAGACTACACAAGTTAGTGTTAGTATAGGGGAGCATGTGTTTACTAAATACTTTAATACTAAGTGTAGCTTCCATCAAGCAATACGAACAGGTGACCTCGTGCTAGAAGCATATGTGCAGTCAGGATTTATCATTGTAAAAAGAGCAGAGGGGTTTGGTGCTTACAATGCCCAAGCTCCTTACATGATTGAACCAACAAGTCGCTGGGAAGATATAGGTGAATTTAAACTTATTGAAAGCAAAGGTTTGCTCATATATACTGTGGATGAAAAGCCAGAAGATATTAGTAACATTATGCAACCTAAAAATTACCCGCTGATTAAGCGTTGGGGTATCTCTGCTCCTCAGTCTCAGAAAGATGCTTTCAATAATATCTATATTGATTCTCCTTTTGTTAGAGCAGTTAATAACTTGCAACAAACACCTTGGAAGATTAATGCTAAGGTATTAAGCGTATTAATAAATAACCTTAATAGCATAATGCCCACAGATATTCCTATGTACAACAAGGCAATACCTAAGAGCTTACTTAAAACTGCTTATGAAAAGTATCAAAAGAATCCTTGTACCGCTAACAAAAAAGCTTACAATGTTATTGCAAAAGAGTGGGAAAAGACTTTACGTCCCCTCCAAGTAAGAGCTAAGCGTGCTGAAATTAAAACTACTATTGGCAAGGCTAAACAACTAGTGGAGTGGGATAAGTTCTACTCTCTAGTAGATCTAGATTACCGGGGCAGAGTGTACTATAAAGAGCCTTATATGAACTATCAGGGTAATGATATTGCCCGTGGTCTTATGTCATTCAGTGAAAGCAAAGTAATTGATGATGAAGGTAAACGTGCATTAGCAATACATACTGCCAACTCTTACAATGAGAAGTACGATGTAAATAAAATACCTGACTGGGTAGAGGAAGACTATTACTCAATGCTGGTTGCAGAAGGTATTGATACCATTAGTGTAGATAAGTTTTCACTTGAAGACAGAATTAACTGGTTTAATAATAACTGGGATCTTATAGAAACTACTGCAGATAAAGGTATACTACATGACTGTGAAAAAACAGTAGTGTTTCTGGCCTGTTGTATTGAATGGTGTGATATTGCTGATATGGAAACACAAGGCCTCACACCTACCTCCAGTATACCTGTGGCTATTGACGGGACCTGTAATGGCTATCAACATTCTGCTGCTCTATCCCGTGACAGTAAAACAGGTAAGCTTGTTGCACTAAGAGATAGCTCGGTGCCACATGACTTGTATGTTAAGGTAGCACAGAAGTTAGTTGAACTTGCACCTGACTTCTTTAAAGATAGGCCTATGTCTTATGCAGAGATACGCAAGTTAATTTCTAAGAGGGCTACAATGACCCGTGCTTACTCTGCTGGTGCACAAACAATTGCAGAGTCTATGTATTCGGACTGTGTTCAAGCAGGCGCTGATGAGTTATATAACATTACTCAAATTGATTGTGACGAGCTTGCTGTTCATATACTTAAGGCAATTGAAGAGGTGTGTCCTGGTTCTCAAACAACCATGAAGTTCCTACAGGACTTAGCTCAATGGGAGCTAGGTACATTTGAATACCAAGACAAGGATGGTAACAAAGTATCTCATGCTACTATAAACAAGTATAAGAAGCTAGCTAGAGCCGCTAACAAAGAGCAAAGAGCTAATCCGACTATCGAGAATACTTTAGCGTTAAATGAAATTAACTCTAAGATATCTGCTTGTAAGCTAGTATTAGTTAAAGGTCATGCTGGAGAAGATATTCGATGGATGACTAAGTCTGGATTCCCTGTTATATACAAGGTAAATGCTACCAGACAAGACACCTGTAAGTCTACTCTACGTGGTGTAATAGGTGGTGCGTCTAAACAACCCGGACGTATTAATCATGTTGCTAAGATATACTTAGACACAACAAACAGAAGAGAAGCGAGTGCAGGTATCTCTCCTAACTATATTCATTCACAGGATGCTACTCATATGGCACTAGTGATTGATGATTTCGGTGTTAACTTCGGTGCAGTACACGATAGCTTTAGCTGTCATGCATCTGATGTTAATAAATTAAAACAATTAACACAAGATAAATTCGTTGAGATGTACAGCGACGATAATCCCTTGGAAGCAGTTAAACGTTATATTACTAACAATAACTGCACTGTAGAAGTACCAGAGTTGGGCGACCTAGAAATAGAAAACGTCATTGGCTCTCGTAACTTCTTCTCGTAGGTAAAACATGACAAACAAAATCCATTACAATTGGTTTGCGTTGCGTGATCGGTATCTACTTAGTAAGAACAAAGAACCACTGATGACCGATGAACGTTATTGCGAGATAGAGGGTATTGATCCTGATATCTACGCTTACAACAAAATTAAAATGAGAGATTACTTTATCTCTAAACAAGAGAGGCCCAATGAGGGTGCAGAACAATACGACTTGTTTCTTGCACACAATGGTATCTTAAACAAAGAGGAATACTAACATGATTATGACATCATTGCTTGCTTTATTTTTTATTGCATTAGTATTTGGAAGAGGCTCACTATAATGACAAACAGAAGTTATAACCCACAAGCTTTGGCAGGGCAACTAGATTACTCTGATTCAGAGTTTCAAACAGATATGCGTAAGGATTATAATATAGATATCCCAGACGAGCTATTATATTCACCTAAGATGAATCATTTTGTACTCAACAAAGTATCAGAGATAAACCGTAAGAACATGAGTAAAGAAATAAACCCCGACACTGGAAATGTTTTTTCTGACTCAGAAGCAAGAAAGTATGCTGAAGAAAATTATAAACGTAGGAAAGAAGATTTTAAAAACATGAAAGGCTGGTGAATAAAAAATACCCCTAGATTCTCATTAAGAGATATCTGGGGGTATTTAAGTTTTAGTTCAAGAAACCTTTGAAAACTTTTCTGGCTTCTTTTTTATTAGCTTCGTACTTGCTTACTCTGGAGTACAAATCTTCTTTATATTTGTTTACATTGTCCATGTAAAACAAGGCTTTAACTGCAGGCATAGTTATTTGAGCAGGATCACCTGCACCGCCTCTGCTAATTGTCACACTAGACTTTAACATTTTATCTATGTCTAAATTAAAGTTAAGCGTAGGATTATCTGATGTAGCTCCTCTTTCTTCTGGAGAAATCCAACCCATTGCTCTAAATATTTTATCGTATTGCTTAAAGTATTTATCGCTTTCCCCTAACTCCTGCCGTTCTAGCATCTTACGATGGTTAGCATCCGCATCTGACATGAAGTAAGAATACGGTCCATTGCGTCCAATATCAAAAGGAGTTTTTTCTTCATACATTTTTCTAAGCATATTATTAATCTTACTTACGTTCTCTGAGTAATTGTCGTATATAGACTTTAACTGGTTGAACTCAAAAGACTGGTCTACTGCACCTCCGGGTCTATTAGCTGCAAAGTAATAGTTACCATAAGAAGAACTAGAGGCATTAATGTTATCAAAGATCTGATTAGCAGGTGCAGTTAACTTATTGTTTATATCGGGATTAACTTCTTTAAACACAAGCCTAACAATATGTGCTTCTCCTCTCTGACCAGTAATAATAGGCATACGTAAGATAGAAAGAGAACCTTCTGGGGAAGAGTACAAGATAGTATTTCCTGATGCATCTTTAACTTTTTTAGATTTACTGTGCCTCAATAAATCTTTTCCTCTTTCTTTATTAGGTACTCGTGTCTCGTTTCCTTTAGCATCCGTGACAACAATAGTCTGTCCTTCCGACATGACAGTCAGACCTTCTGAGCCAACAGGTATGCTAAGGCCAAGCATGTCTTTGGGAGCTAAGAACTCACCAAATCTTTGTACTGACTTCATTGCTCTTTTCACTCCAGTGTTAGTGGCTTCTACTCTATTATGAGATAATACAGCCGCAAACATATCTGAAAAATCTTCAGACATAGAAGTAAGATCTACTTCCCCCTGGAAAGTATAGAAGGGAGCTAAAGCTTCATAAATATCAGGATAGTTTTCTAGTACATTTCTCGCAGTATTACCGTGATTGTTAACCGGAAAACCATAAGCATCTATCGTCTGTGGACTCTTAGCAATCGCCTTGGCGTCTGCTTGACTAAGTTTAGCAATTCCTTCTTGCATAGACTGTGCAGCCATTGGGATATCAGAGAAATTAACATTGGCCCTTTTAAATAGCTTGTTTCTTCTTCGAGAATCGCCTAGGTAATCATCTAATACCTCAACGAAGTATTGACGAGTATCTCCTAGCTCAAGAGTATTAAGTGATTCAGGGTCTACAAGGATACCTGCATGGAGTGCATTCTCTCTGTTACCCGCCATAAAGTCTACAACAGTCGGGCCACCTGCATTAAGATCCATATCATTAACACCAGTAGGTGTGTAATAAGTGCCATTAATTCTGGCATCATTCATGTTAGCAAGGTCTACTAAAGTAGATATATGAAAGCCTAGTTCCTTTAGCTTAGTATTTTTTACTAAGTTAGTTAAGAACTGAGCCTCATCAGATGTTAATTGAGGCATTTCAGATTCCATTGGAGTAATAATAAATTCTCCTGAGTTTTGATCATAAGGTAATTTACCTCTATCATCAAGGGTAGGAGAGAATCTTTTTACTGCTTCTATATTAGACAATCCTGTTTCTGGATTAGCCAAGCTTAACTTCTGAGTTATACTTTTAAGCATATTGCCTCTATTAACTGCTTCGTTAATTATTTCAGGAGTCATTCTTTTAAGTCTTTCTTTGGGTACAATGTTCCTGGATTGTTCTCCTAACACAACTGAAGAAGCAGCAAATAAAAAATGTGCAGCTGCTAGTTGAGGATCGGCAGGTACTCCTTTTGAGGTACCTCCTTTTAACATATACTCACTGTACTTATCACTAATATTAGCTAAATTATCAAATGCGTTTTTAGGTATTCTAATCTTAACTTCGCTTTTAAAGTTTTGTAAGGCACGATTATATGGATTTGCTACATCTACTCTAGTATTTGTTTCGTAGAACCTTAAAGTAGTTGCATCAACAGACTTACGACCATATTCTCCTTGCCCAGAAGAATGTATTTGTGCATAATTTAATAACGCCCTTATAGCTTTTTCTTGTTCTTGCGCTAGGTGGCTCTTAACTTTTTTATCACTAATACCAGTGGCTTTAAGTTGTTTTACTTTGTCTGTGCCTATGCCTAAGGCGTTAGCGAATACATCTGCACCTTCAAAATCAGAAGTACCAAGTCTAATTAACAAGGACATTATGCCTACTTGAGCAGGAGTAGAGGTGTTACTTACACGATCTAGTCTTACTCCATATTCATTAACTTCCTGGTTAGCCTTAGTCTTTTTGTCTAGTTCTTTAATACGTTTTTTAGTAGGCTCTCTTGCAGTTGAAAGAAAAGCAGGTAAAAATTCCTTACCTTTAACAGCAGGAATAGTTATTCTGGGTAGCTTAGTAGGGCCTACTGTAGCTACGGCATAATTAACATTAGCACGAATAAGCTCACGACCAACAGAAGTAGGGTAGACAACATTTTCACCCTCCTCATTTTTTATAATTTTAAATTCAGATAAATCTAGAGCCTGTTGACCTACTAACGAACCCAAAAGTTCAGGATCAGCTGCGTCAATAGAAGTAGTAGGTTGACCTTGCGCTAACCTGCTATTCCTTAGCGCTTCTTTAACGTAACCACCTACCCTTGAGTTAAACAATTCTGGAGTCAGACCATAACTTACTACTTGTGGGTCTTCGGTTTCTTCGTTAACTAAAAACTCATCAATACTTAATTCACCTGATTCATTAGGTTGATAATTTTGCGCTTGATTTCTAGCCTCTTCTCCTAGCATTTCATAAGACACAGTAGTGATTGCATTAACAGAAGCAGTAAGCGCCTCTCTTGGATCTACCTCTGAGCCTAATACAGAAGAAACTGCATTCCAACCTGACTGGTTAGGCGAAGTATTTTCTGAAGTAGTATTTAATACTCCTCCTGACTCTGCTTTAGTAGTTGTCTGAGCTAGTTTGTCGCTAAGTCTTACCGCAAAATCTTGTACCTTACCTTGATCTGAGGAAGGAATAATGCTACCAACCATGTCTCTAATATCTTTACTCTTAGTAAGATCAACATTGATATTAGGTCGAGTTACTGCTTGGGCTGCAGCTTCTGTTTGAACATCGTATAACCTTTGTTTTTCTGCAGGATCAGTAACAAACTGTCCCTGTTCATTTTCAAAAGGAGTGTTAGCATATTCTTCAGGAATAGTAGGCCGCAAAGATTGTTCACTAGGTCCAACAAATGGTGTTCGACTGTCCTCGGTGGTAGCAGGTATAGCAGAAGGGGTGGGAGCAACATTGACCCCTAAAGATTCTGCAGGAGAAGAGTATTCAGTTGGCTGTACTGCCGCAAAAGCAGCAAAGGGGTTTGCCTCTGCTACTCTTGCTTGTCCGCCAGGGGCAGCGACTGGTGCTAGCCCTGTTTCTTCTGGGTAAGGATAAGTTTCAGAAGCTCTTTGAAAAGCTTCTTCTTCAGACATTTGTCCTGCTTGAACACGCAGTCTGTTAATCTGATCATTAGTTAACTCAAGCCCTGAGCTACCTACATTTCTTGTACTAGTTATTTTTGCCATTTAATTTATTCTCCAAATATATCATTCACAGCCAGCTTAGTTTGATTAGCTTTTTCTGTGAAGGGGCCAAGTCCAGGAGCAGCTTTGAATGCGGCCTTTGCAGCATCACCTGTTGTCTCTCCAAAGAGAGTTTGGTATCCTACATTACCTATCTTAGCTGCGTATCCTAGGGCAGGTACGTCCCCTACAGCGAAATCAATTACACTATCGAAAAAGTTGTCGCTTCGGTTGTCATACACTGGATTAGCAATATCTACGATCCGTTGGGCAGAACCCAATAATCCGGATGCGCTTACTGCGAGTTGAAATTTTTCTTCATCTTCTAACCAATCAGGCATTTCTCCATACTTAATTAGAGATTTTAAATATAGTACCATGAATCCCATTGCCATTAAGAAAGCAATATTCCTGACCCCTTTAATTCTGTTATCAAGAGTACCATTAAAAGGTTGCTTTAATATTTGAGGTAGTATTCGAGAAGTAAAAGTTGCAATGAAGCCCTGGAATTGAAACAACATAGCGGTCTTTGGATTCTGATAAAAGTTAGGTCTTGAAGTTTTAGTTGGATGTGCTACTGCATCATTAACAAAATTAAACTGCATACGTTGCATGTTAGCATCATAAGTTTTTGTATCAGCCTCGGACATGGGGCCTATTTTATTTCTAAGCTTTAACATAGTATCTATGTCTCCACCTAAATGTATTATCATTTCTCTTGATTGTAAAGATTCTACGGTAGGTGTGTTACTTATCTCTGATTCTATGTTTTTAAATGCACTATCAATAGAATCATAAGAAGCACTTAAGGCAAGATTACGAGCAATATTAGTAACGGAATTTAATTGACTATACCTAAAGAAACTATTGAGCAGTTGTTGTTGCCTAGCACTGCCTTGAGCATCTAGTCTTGCTGTTGCCGATTGAGTCTGAAGTTCATAACCTAAGTCCTGTCCTTTCTTTTTAAGTTCATTATACTTAAACTTCTTTAACTTAGTAACATCTTTACGCTTAACCTTACCTTTAGTAGCAACAGCAGTAGCATGATTCATGGTGTCATACAATTCAATTGCAGCTCCCTGTGAAAAAGGAACTATGGTTTTAAATATATCTTTAACACTCATAGTTTTAGTGGCTAAGGCTACTTCTAATAATCCAGATACAGGAGCAAGAGTAAGTGAGTTAATAGTTGTTGCCGTAGTCATAAAATTCTGTGCAGTTAAGAGATACTCGTTTTCTACACGGTTTTCAGTGCCTGCACGCCTACCCATTAACGCTCTAAAAGCCTCTGCAATCTCTGCTCCTTCATTAGGAGAGAGTTCGCCTGCAGCTATAGCTTTTTTAATAAAGAAAGCAGGCCTAGATCCATTCTGGCCTAAGTAATTTTTATTTGCGGCAAGAGATCCCGTTCTACTATTGTTAATCTGAGTGTTAGCAAACATATCCTGCTCAAAATAATTTTCAAATGCACGTAAACCCATAATGTTTTTTACCTTTAGTTTTTCTTCACTAGTATAATCTAGGTCCAGAAAAGAATCTCCAAAGTCTTCAGCAGACTGTACTTCAGGTAGCTCTATTAAGTCTCTATAAACATTGTTAGCACGCCTAGCACTAAACCCTAACTCTTTTTGCAAAGCATTAGTAAAACCTTCTCTATCTTCTCTAATCTTATTTTTATTTAAGTTTTTAGTATTCCTAGAAAATCCAATTGTTTTTGGTTGCTCTAAGTAATTAGCCCGGAGAGTGTCTGCTTGATCTAATCTGTCTGCGTAGTCAAGAATTGCTTCTTCGTTAAGAGAATACTTAGCAGGAAAAGAAATATTTCTTTCACGATAAACTTGTTTGATAGATCCTCGTTTACTCCTGTCTTTTATTTCAGTGAGCTTATTAAGTACTGAATTAACTTCGGGGTCTTGCATAATTTTATTAATTTCATCTAGGTTTTTAGCACTAGGAAATATGTTTAATACTTCAGCATCAGTACCAGTAAACTTAGCCATGTTAGAAGTAACTAATTGTTGGTGTGTTTCTAGCCCGTCTCCAAAATAAACTTTGTTTCCCCCTGCTAAGGCTAAAGCCTTCCTAGTATTAACTCCTTTGCTACCATATTTATTATTGTAAAATTGAAAGTCACCTACAGTAAGAGATCCTCTAAATACATTCCCTACTGATTCAAATACTTTGTCCCGTATTCCTTTATTGTCTACAGAACTATTGTCTATAATAGATTGTAAGTCAGAGTCTGAGGATTCTGATTCACTTATTATAGATTCAATATCAATTGATTGATTATTTTGTATTAGCTCTTGCTGATACTTATAATCATTAGATGCACTTGCAACGTTAGCTTTACTTTGTCCATGTAAATAGTCTGCAATATTCAAAGCTTGAGAAGCCTGACCTGCTGCACCGTAAGTTGCACCAAGTACTCCTCCCGCTACTGCAGAGTTCAACATTATGTTTTGTAGTTCATTGTAATCTTCAGAAGTTAAGTTGCCTAGTTTATCCCAGTTTTGTCCAGCATAGCCTACGGCTTCTTGTAAGGCTTCTGTTATAGATTCTGCTGCACCTGAACGGACGGTAGCTCCTGCTACGTTAGCTGCAATGTACTTAGATTTAAAGCTATCAGCAAGTTGGTCTTTCATAAACTTACTTACCTTACCTAGCTCTTTAGCAGTTGCAGAGGCAATAAACTTTTTTGCTTCTTCTACATTACCTTTAAACTTGGCATCTGCAATTTCTTTTATAGCAGCATCTTTAGTTTCACCTTTAGCGAGTAGTCCTGCAGCCAATCTAGTTCCACCTTTAATACCTATAAGATCTAAGGCACCTTGTACTGCACCTGATACCAAGGCAACAGGAATATTTTGTTGATCCTGACCAGCATAGGTTTGTCCGGCATATAATAAGGCAGGAACAGAAAGGGAAGCACCCATGGTTGGGCCTGCTGCTAATGCGGAGGCAATAGATATACCCATGTAGGGTGCAGATATAATAGAGTTACCAATTATATAATTGTAATAACCACCTATTCCTTCTAATGTCCAATTACCTTCTTCATCAAAGGCGTTGAGTCCTTGCATAGAAGGCATTTCTTGTGCCTCTATTTTTAGCCTATTAAGATTACGTTGACCTAAATTGTCTTCTGAACCAAAGGCATCTGCAGTAAGATCCCATATACCCCACATCCCTTCTTGTAGGCCAGTACCTGCAAGGGCTAGTGCAGATCTAGCATAGCTACTTGCTTCGTTAGTAAGCTCTCTGTCACTGCTTCTATATTGTACTCCGGTTCTAGAAAATATACCTAAGTCTTTATTAGCTTCTAACTGTGCTTCATCAATTGCAAGAAGCTTGGGAGTTAACTTTTCTCTAGACCTAATTAGGTTTTGTATTTCATAAACCTTATTGTCTAACTCTGTAGATTCTCCCGCCAATTCTCTTTTCTTTCTCTCTAATCTACCAAATAAAGCTTGATTAATTTGTTCAGTAGTAGAATAGTTAGTTAAATCGGATATGCCTGAAGTTAAAGCTATACCTGAGAGAGTTTGACCAGTAGTAGGGTTCCTCCAGTCTACTACAGTTCTAGAGCCAGTGGCGTCTTGTTCTTCGTATTGTACTCTCTCTGTAAGACCGTTTTCTTTTGAGAGTAATTGGAGGAGGTCAGCTTGTTCTTGTGCACCAACCTCCCCTGGATTATACTGTCCTGAAACAATATCTATTTTTCCGGTTTCACGAGTATCAATACCCCTAATCCTTTCTCCTTGTTTAGTGACAGGATTATAAGTAGTATCTCCATCTTTAAAGATGGGACGTAATTCTTGATCGCCATCAAATATATCATCATTTCTAAACGACATTACATATCTCCAATACTAGGTATTACCTAATTTTTGTTTTACAAATAAATAGAAACCATTTCTACCTTTAGCAGTACCATACTTTCTTTTTTGTTCTGCAGGCATTTCCGCCCACTCTAAAGCAAGCTTTGCCATTATAGCATTTCCTGTGCTATTTTCTTTCTGAGCAAATTCTTTTAAAGGTAACTGAAGTTCTTGAATATATTTAGAACCAACATATTCAAATTTATTTTCATCTTCTTCATCAGGATTAAGTACCCAAAGATTAGAAGTACCTGCAGTCCAAGCTTTAAGTTGTTCTTGATTTAAGAAGCCCTCAAGTGTTCCAATCTTTTTATCAGGGTTACTTGCAGCTTCTTGCTTCATAGCCTGCAAAGCTTGGCCGTATAGGATACCAAAATCATTTGCTGTTTCAGCATTCGAAAGATCATAACCATTATTTTGACCCCAGCTAACTGCACTACGAGATATATTTTCATTGGATGGAATGTTAACAAGTCTATCTTCTCCTGAACCAAATAAATCCCCTGCTTCGTCTTCTGCTGTAGTTCTAAAAGTGTTATAGGCTTTAGCAATATCTGATTGAAGAGTTTGTTGGTTACCTTTAAGAGTTGCCGCGATCTTAGCTGCAGCTAAAGCATCAGTTACCTTATACCTAGCGTCGTCTCTATCATAACCTTCTTGCCTAATCTCTGCCGCTAAATCCTCTCTTCTTTTTTGTTCGGATAAAGATTTTTCTTCTACTCTTCTTTGCTCTGACTGTTTAAGCACAGCAGTACCTGCCCACCGCATAGAGCCTGCATGTGAAGCGCCAGATAGGCGAGACACTAGATAGAAACCAAGAGCACGAATCATGTCTTGATTTTCTAATCCAAACAAAGACTTAAATATAGGACCTAGCTTGCCTCCAAGTTCTGACATTGTTGTACCAAAGCTATTGGCTTCTTCCTCTCCTGGCATTTTTACTACCTTACCATCAGGGTCCGTTACCTGATTCATGTCGTTAAGAGCTATTTCTCTCCTGACATCAGCAGGATCTTCTGGTTTAACCGCAGGCTTATCTTTTGGTTTAACCGCAGGCCCATCTTCTGGTTTAACAGTGGGTACGGCGGGAACTACTTCAACAGGAACCTCTATCCTCTTTTTAGCTTCTGCTTCTGCAATCTTAGCCTCTTCAAGATTTTTATTTTCCTTTTCTAACTTAGATTTAAGGGATTCAATCTCGTCATCAACAACACTGCTACCGCCTAAGGTACTTGAAATATTTTCTAATTTAATTATTTCATCTTCGATACTGTTAGCAGTCTCTTGCGCACCGTAGACTCTTGCTTCTATTGCATCTATAGGAGCAAGTATGGGTGTTTCAAGATTTATAGGATCTATTACAGGAGACGACATTTGATCCTGTTCTTGGCTTCTTTTTATTTCATTTAGTTTTTGTTGCTCAATAGCAGCATCATCGCCTCTCGAAGCAAGTAAGGCTAAATCTGACTCACTCAATAGAGCATAGTTATCCATATTTATAGGAGCAAATCCAAGAGAACCGTAACCTTCCGCCCCACCTAAATTACGAGGGTCTGGAACTAAAGGAGGCACAACAGGATTAAAGGCAGACATATCCGCTCTGTTTTCTTGTGCGGCCTGAACCATTTGCCCAAGACTGTTTCTAAATTGACCTTTAGGATAGCCTAACATATCTCCAGGTTGAGGTACGTAAGCAGGAGCAACAGGATTAAAGGCAGATCTATCAGCATTCATTTCATTAAATGACTGAGATATCTGTTGATCAGATAAGCCTGCAAATCCTTGAGGAGAACCTCTCATATCTCCTGGTACAGGTTGGTAATTAGTTTTAAATAAATTTTTAAAGTAATCAACATAACTAGTGCCATCTGCATAAAGACGAGGTACTACTTCTGAAGTACCTTGATTATATCTTCCAGTCTTTTTATTATCCATATAATTAATAATAGGAGGAGGACTAAGATACACCTGTTGTTCAGGAACACTTGCAGACATAACTGCTTGTTCTACCGATAATGGTTCTGCTGATTGACTAGTAGGCCTCATCTGAGGTCGGAGACTAGTATTCATTGGCGGCACCTGTTCTGTTGAAGCAGCTATTAATTCAGGAACCTCTGCAAAAACAGGGGGAGCAATATCTTCTGGTCTAGGCTTGGGTTTTGAACTAGCGTTAACTGCAGGGTTCTTATCAGTAAAGGCCTTATAATATTTGGTGCCGTAAGTACCAAAACCATCTTTGCCAGACACGCCTGTTTTTAACCACTTTTTTGCACCACTTGCGCCTTGGTTGTGTGCGTAAGCAAGTGTACCCATTTGCTGGTCGGTACTCATGCCTGCAAAGTTAGGGTCTTTCATTAATCTGTTATAATTTAATTTTGTAAAATCTAAAAGTGCTTTTTCTTGAGCAACACTGTCTTTTCTAAATGCTTCTCTTTCTTTTTTAGTATGACCTAAACCTAAATCCTTTTTTGCTATAGCACCAAACTGATAACGACCATCATAATGATCATTCTTGCCTCCCACTGCACTATAGTTATTAGTGCTTTCGATATGGCCTAATTTTTCTCTGTAGTTATTCCAGAGACCTTCTGAAAATATCTCACTCATAACTTACTCCTGTGATTGACGCATAGATAACATATACTGCATTTTACTTTGCGACATCTTTTGATCGAAAGCTTGTTGCTTCCTCTGTTCTTCTGCTTCAAAAGCTTTCTTTTTAAAAGACATATCTTGTAGCAATTTCATTTGTTCTCGTTTAACTTTACCAGACAAAGGACCAGCCATAACAGTCATATCTACTTCGGCAGGCATACCTTCTGCCATGTCGTTAGCGGCTCTGCCTTCATTAATCATAGAGTTAATCATGGGTTTATTAGCTGGGTTCTGTGCAGCGGGAGCAGGAATTACTGCTTCACCGGGGGTAAGCATAGACGGGACAGTGTCAGTACCATTAGCATAAGCCATGTTGGTTGTAGGCTTAACGCCCATTGTACCATTGTTATACTTTCTTGCTTTACACGAAGCACAATTACAATTCATACCAGCACAAGAAGTTCCATCTTTAAGACCAAGCGCCCCACCTAATGCCATAATAGGAGATACTTGCTTTAACATATCCATAGGATTACCGCCACCCGCAATCATTTGAGGGATAAGTCCTCCGGGAAGATTGCCTTGCGCTGCTTGTCCCATTGGAGTTGCGGCTAAATACTTATTAACATCAGGAGTACCATTGTTATACCCTTTAATAAAAGGATCAGGGCCATAGTTTATCTCAGGAACTTTGTTTGTTCCGTTGTTAAGTAAGAAGGGCAAGGCCATTAAAGCAAAAGGCCCTGCAGCTGCTAACGCGGGAGCCATCGCTGCGCCTGCTGCGCCTGATGCTCCAATAGAACCTATTAAACCTGTACCTGCGCCAAGAGCAGCCTCTCCTGCAACTGCTTTGCCCGCTGTACCTAATAATGCTTTTGAAACTGCAGGGGCTGCTGCCATGCCTGCTTTGGTACCAAGATCAGTTAAAGGAGAACCTTGGTCAAGAGTTGGACCACCTTGTATTTGGCCTGCTCTGGCTATTTGATTTTCTTCCATAGGATTTCTTGCTAGCATAGACATTCTATTTACCTCCTGAAAAAGACTTTTGCTCTGTGGAGGCAAAGTCAGATCTTGGATTAATTTCTTGGTTAGTCATTCTTAAGTTTCCAGTTAAGGAAGGAGAAGGACGTGCAAGTTGGTTAATTCCAGACTCTAAAAAAGCGGTTGTGGGTACTTCTGGTAGTCCTAGTTGTTGTTTCATCTTTGTATTATAATCTTCTTGATCTGAAGTTTTAGAAGAAGGGAAAGGCATTTCTGCCTTACCTGTAACCAGTGATTCAGGTGTATCAATACCAGAAAGAATTTGAGGTAGCGTATTTTGACTGATCGATGGTGAATTTCCGCCCATCTACTTCCCTCCTGAAACAGCTTGTTGGCCTGGTTGAGGAGTACCAGATAATAAAGAAGCAAATCTACTTAGACCCTGATAACCTGCATCCGCCTCTCTTTGTGCTTGTTCTTGTTGAGTGCTGCCTGCACTACCTAAATACTCTGCACCTTTGCCTGCAAGATTAGTCATGCCTGTTGTAGAGTTTAATAAGCTAGTTGCCCCCTGGGCCCTAGACGCACGATCTGCTGCCTGAGCATCATAATCAATTCCTGCAAGGGCTGAAGCCAAGTTAGCATCTCTTTCTTGCCCCATTAGTCCAGCACGAGCACCACCTATTTGTCCTGAGGAAGCAAGTTGCGCTCCTGTATTTGCAAAGGCACCTTGGGCATCACGTATAGCTTTAGTTCTTAAGGCCTCTGTACTCTGAGGGCTGAAGGCTCCTGTTCCCTCTGCCTGCGCTCGCATTACGTCCTGCCCAGCACCTCCAATATCGTATTGTTCTCCTGCCTGTTTAGCTGCACCCTCAAGGGAACTAATGGCCCCCAGTTGATTCTCATTCATTCCTTCTACGTTACTAAGCCCACCTGACTCGTAAAGAGTTTTTGCTGATGTTGCAGCACTTTCTATGAAAGGTCTATACCAATCTGGAATAGTATCTACTGTTGTTGGTTCTGCGCCTCCCCCTCCTTTAAATTTCATTAATCCGGAAGAGCGAGGGTGGATATACCGCATAGGCGAGAATGGGTTGTATAAACTGTTACTCATTTTTTAACTCCATTGAGTGTACTACATACACCTTTTTGTATTTTTCGTTTTTAGAGCCTGTTAGTTTGTCCAGCACTCTTGACCATCCTTTGCGACCATACATCTCTATGCGTCTACATCCTTGATCACGGGCGAATTGTTCTATTGTATGGTGGGCTGTTTTATAGGAGTCCCACCGTGCTCCGTTAATTCCTGTTGTAGTTACTAAATGAAGAGATTTGTGAGTAGCATAATTATTAATCTTAGTTATACTTATGTTCACAATAATCTCTTCATTTTGAACTGCCCAACACTGATAGTGAGTTGGGTCTTGTAACCATGTAAGGTAATCGTAAGTAGTAGACTCACCAACACTACTTTCAAGTGCGCTAGTTATAGCAGGTTCTATTGTCCGCCAATGTTCTATTACTTGTTGCGGTGTTAGTAAGATTACTTTGTTATCCAATATTTTTTCCTTATGATTATTCATATTTAATTACTGAGGGGGTTCTGGCCAAGCTATATTGTTAGGGAAACCTTCTGTCTCGGTTATATCTAATAATAACCGTCTGTAGTTTACCCACTCTTGTTGTTTTTCAGATGAAAATTCAGCCCACCTTAAAGTATTGCTAACTATTGGGTCAACTTGTTTTTTTAATTTTCTGTTTCTTAAAAGCCTAGCTTCCTCGCTTGCAATATTATCTAGCCAGCTTTGTTCAGGCGCTACCCAATTTGAGCCATCGTAAGTATAACCTACTCCTGGACTTAAAGGTACCTCTACAGTACCCTCAGGCCAGGTTAGCCTTGCACCTGCATCTATCTTTTTAGAGGCCTGCCAGTAACCTACGCTTGGGTGGTAAAGACCTGTTTCTTGTGACATACTTAAGACTCCTTAATACATTTCAATAATTGGTTGGCTAGATGGATTATTTATTCTGTCGAACCAATAGTAATAATCTTTTGGAATCATAAAGGTAGAGCCTCCATCAAGATCGGAATCAGCATCACTCCAATCAATTACTCTAGCTGTGCTTCTATTATTTACATCGTTTATAAGTATCTTAGCGCCGCCATAATAGTTTTTGTAATATATACCAATTGGCTTGCCGTGTGTATTTTGGTAGGTTGCTGTAGTAGTTCTTGTTACAGTATTCCATGTGCCAGAACCAAGTGCTAAGTCACCAGCGGTATATTGGCTCATCCCACCGAGTACAGATGCAAAGGTTACAGCACCGCCGCCACCCAAAGAGCCGCTGTAGCTGCCTCCAGTAGTAGGTACTCCTCCTGCCCCTATCGCATATACTTGGACATAAATTTGCTTGGTATCAATGTAACTACTGGTATCTACAGTTATAGTAACTACTTCTCCAGATTCTCCTCCTCGTCCTGCTCCTCCAGAAGCATCAAAGAATTGAGGGCCGTCTCCGCCAGCACCTCCTCCCCCGGCGGAAAGACTTGAGGAATTGTTTCCTCCAGATTGAGCAGCACCACCAGCCCCACCTGGACCAAATATCGATGCTTCTCCTGCTTCTCCCACCCAAGGAGAACCAAGTGATGCGTTTTGACCACCAGCACCACCAGCAGCAGTAACACCGCCTGTTGGAGTAAGCTCAACGGAACCTGAGGCTCCTGGAACACCTGCCCAAATTTTTACGGTTGTTGAACCACCGGATCCCGAGTAAGTGGTAGCATATCCATTATCATTACCATAACCCCCGGCACCTCCACCACCATAAATAGACACGGTTATGTTTTGCCCAGCATCACCTGCGTTAACATTAGACACAGTAGTAATAGTTGAGATACCACCACTAGACGAGCCACCTGTATATATAAGGGGGTTTAAAATTTGCAGACCTTTTTCTTCAGAGTGAATTACTCCTTGAATTTTACTGTTAATTACTGAAGTATGGCTGACTTCAAAACCAATTAAAGTAGCAGTTCCACTACCAGAGCCTACCCCTGTTGCCTTAAAGGTAGTGCCTACGTTGTTATTATCAGCACCAATTAGTTCAAAATCGGTGGTACCAACACTAACAATAGCATACTCTAATCCAACAACAAAATTCCCCGCGCTAAAAACATCTCTTGCTTCTCTGCCAATATAAAATCCATTAGCATTATAAGTAGATTGATCTGTTCTGCCAGCAATAAAACCAGAGTTGTCCCCGGTTAGACGTAAATTTTTAGTAACATTAACTTGACCAAGGTTTGCTTGAATAGCAGAAAGATTATCAACTTGTATTTTAGAACTAGTGATTGTTCCTGATACAAGTAAATTACCATCAATAACCTCTGTTTGTTGTATCCAAGCACTTGTCGAGGAATCATAAATCCATACGGATTGATTCGTAGGGTTTTCTATTGTACCTGTATAAAACCATGCTTGATCTAGGTTTACTGGTCCTCCAGTAATACTGAAAGCAGCGTTAGCAGCAGATGAACTAGTAGGTAAAGAGTTAACGGATATGTGCCATCTACCTGCCCCTCTGTTCAAAGCCTTTTTGTTTATTTCAAAAGTTACCGGCTTAGGATCTGTAGAAAGAGGAACTGTAACAACACTTGATGAATCTTGAGTTACTGCAAAACAATAAATAAGATATCCCGGGCTAAGCTCATGTACAAAATCTACGTTGGTGACAGTAAAAGTTCTACCACCATAGGTTAGCCACTCAAATCTTATTTCTGAGGTTGTTTGCACAGTTTTTAACTTCTCAAATTCAGAGGCGGCAGTAGTATTATCTTCGTCATGACTCAGCAAGATTAAGTGGGTTACAGGAAGGTTACTGGCGCTACCTCCGTGTACAAAATTATTAGAAGAACCTGCAGGAAAAGCTACATTAATACCTGTAGAAGTAGTTGAGTCAATAGTAAGGGCTCCACCTGAAGAGGAATATAGAAGCATGTAGTCTCCTACTCCATATCCAAATCCTGTATTAGCATTACCATTAAGACTAGTGTCTATTCCAAAGGTATTACTAGTAGATAGTTGGTTATAGTATAGGTCATCGTATGAGAGTAAGCCATACTCTTGTGCGTGTAAACCTTCTGCTCCTTGTTTTGACTTACTGAAAGATTGTGTTTTAGTAAAACTAAAGGTAATTCCGCTAGATCTTTTACCTGTTATAGTATAAGTAATTGTTGCGTTATCTAAAGTCATAGCAGAGTGATCGCTAACTGTAGCAAAATTTCCGCCGTCAGTTATTGTACCTGCAGTGATACCGGAGGCAGAAGCAGTTACATTAAACGTGCCGTTAGAATTCCCAACGCCATCATAAAGTATTGGGGTTATTCCTTCAAATAAAGTTATATCAGTGCCAGAACTTCCGTAACTTGCTACTATACCTAAGTTATCTGCTGCAAAGGTGTGGCTTTCATTTGATAATATAAGAGTTAAGGCGTCAGACCCTGCTGCTCCTGTAGCCCCATCCTTTAATCTATATATAGTAAAGGTGTCTGATACAGCAGAATCTGCAGTTGCTGTAACTGTAACTGAGTCATTACTTCCAAAATTTGCTACCGATAATGTTCTAGTGTTACCTACCGCTGGATAAGCGGGGTCTATAAGAGTTACAGAAGGGTTGGTAGTAAAAGTTGCAGTACTGGCTACTGTGTATTCTAAAAAAGCAG
>ENA-ORDA01001417-ORDA01001417.1-marine-metagenome-genome-assembly--contig:-NODE-1417-length-20189-cov-3.907816_pt1 | contig 20189 bp, 29 predicted proteins | sample MGYA00237778_ERZ508506 | MGnify/ENA primary metagenome ERZ508506 (study PRJEB26177, sample SAMN06267891) | marine metagenome | isolation source: Monterey Bay, California, USA | place: Pacific... | reverse complement strand
ACCGACTTGATATGACCGAGGCATTCGGGGTGGGCGCACACGGGTATCACGACTACACCGCAATCTTGGCTTCGCCAACAGCGGGACGAGCGACCATAGCAACGCTTCTACGCAGTAACAAAATTCTCCGCACTAATTACGCGATCAACGCTGGCAGTGAAGAGGGTCTGTTCAAGAAGAGTTTTGATCACAACGTATTCATGTCACCCTTCAAAGAAGAATACCCTGCGCTTGCTAAAGCTGACGAGCTAATTGCTATGGCAAAGGCTGGTGCGTCTTCTCGCGAGATAGAAGAAAGCATTATGCAGTCTCTCGACGCTGCGCTGACGGGCACAGAAAACGCCCAGATAATGCGGAACAATTTTAAAAAGAGAGCAACAGCAATCGCCAACGCCTTGAACGACACGAAAGGTTTGACGGTTCTCACTTCGGCAGCCAACGTCAAACATGCCAACGGCTTTTACAACGCTGCTGTGCGCCGCCCAATCGAGGGGATGCACGGGCTTTATGCGATGGCTGACACAAGTAAATGGCTGCGAGGGATCAACGCTGTCACCCTTCTGACTTACACCACGCTCACATCGATACCTGACCTTGTACTCCCGCTCGTCCGCACAGGTGACGTGAAGGCGTACACAAAAGCGCTGACGAGTTACATGAGCCAGCGAGAAGGCGGCAAAGCCTACAGAGAGATGATCCGCAATATCGGAGCGGCTACCGAGAACGTGGTGCATCAGCGCATGACGATGGCTCACGGGGTCGAGAGCACCCAGTTTATGAGTGGCTTCTTTAACTCGACATTGCTAACGCCTTGGACTGACACGATGAGAGACATTGGCGCGGCGGTTAGCTACGAGCACCTCAAGGCGCAATCGCGGATTGCTCGAGAGTACCCCAACTCACGAGCGGGCCGCATAGCTAAACGCATTCTGAAAGAGGAAGGGCTGGAAGACCTCTATCAAGAGGGCGACATCGATATGATCATGCAGACACGGGGATCAGAAAGAGAAGACCCGAGAAGTAAAACCATCTCGTCCTCAGTTATCAAGCTAACGAACAAGATGATCTTCACGCCCAATCCAAACGACCTTGTGCTGTGGGGGCAGACGCCACTCGGGGCCATTGTGATGCAACTAAAATCCTTCCCGATTATGATGGGCCGCTTGATTGCTGGCACATTCGGTGAGGCGTTCGCTGGTGAGGGTGCAATCAATCGGACAGGGAACTTCGCCAAAGCGTTTGTCGGTGCCTCAGACAACCGCCTAGCGCCTCTCGCAGCCCTTCTGACAGCGGCTCCCGTGGCTGGTGCAGCGGCGGTCGCCCTCAAGGATAAGGTGCAGGGCCGAGGCGGTGAGGAGAACAGAGAACATGCGCTCCGCGACCGTCGATTAAGCAAGACTGTTTACGCTGGGTTCGAGGACAATGAGAACCTTGACCGCGTATTAGGTCAAACATTCGACGGGTTCATGGCGTCTGTTGGGTTTGGTCTACTCGGCGACTTGATGTACGAGGTCGCAACGCAAAGCGACAACGGCGCATACGGTCAGCGCAGAGTAATGGAAGCGGTAGCTGGCCCATCCACAGGATTGTTCTTCGATGCTCTCACAGTGGCAGAGGCAACCCGCTCCTACCTTGAGGGTGACGAAGCCAATGGGATCAGACGTGCGGGTGTAAGAGAGATAGTGAGCCGAGGCCCATTACCTAAGTCGGTTGTTGAAAATATTGTTGACGCTGCTGCGGGTAAGAAGGGTGCAGGCTCGGGCGGCGGCAGCGGCTACGGCAGTGGCTACGGCAGTGGATACGGCAGCGGCTACGGTTGATCCTCGTCAGCCCAAGGCATGTCCTTGAGCGTGACGGTCACTCCCTCTTTCGAGCGAGCGTAAACGGAACCAGCTTGGGAGCTTCTAAGCTGGTTCTTCATTTGTCGTATCTTCTCTTGTTTCTTGGCGTCATCATCTTTTGCCATTCTTAGCCCCCTCGATCCGCACCGCTTCCCAACCCACGGCGGCATAGCCGCAGATATCCACATACGTGTCGAACTTCGTGGGTGACGTAACCATCCTCGACAGCTTGACCGCCATCATGATCATGGTGACATGCTCTGGCCCCAGCTTCGCACCCTCGGCGAGTTGAGGCTTGAGCAATTCGTTAAGCATGTTTGCAATCGACATAAAGTTCTCGTGAGGCTCGCCGTACTCGTTATTGCGATCCTTGTTGATTATGAGCGAGGCTTCTTGCAGCGGCATGTCTCGTGACTTAACCATTCTTTCGCTCCCTCAGTATCTCGCACTCGAGTATGACTTGCTTGCACTTGAGTTCGATCAGCCTGTCTCGCTCGTGACGCAGCTTGGTCTCGGCCCTGTGAACGTCATCTGTGCTGGGTTCTTCCATCCCGTCAAGCCGCTCGTTAATGCTTTCGATGTCAGCTTCCTTGCGTACCACGCGCTGCCGCACATCGGATAGTTGGTCATAGATATCCATGTTACACCTTTGGTTCTGGCGCGAATTGCTCGAACTTATCGCACGGCTCTCTCGCTTCCTTGCCAGATAATTTACAGTTCCATCCGCCGTTCTCGTTCGCAAAGCTATGCGAGCAAAAGTTACAAGCGGGGTTGAGTTTGGTTGGGCTCCAACAGCTATCGACCTTGAAGCAAAACTTGCATCGCCAATCCTCGGGCTTGTCAGATACGCGAGTAGCTTGCCCGTCGAGCGCAGCTTGTATCTTGACGTACATTCCATCCCATTCTTCCTGATCGAACGCGACCAGTTCCGCATGGTACTTGCTCGTGTTCTTACAATAGGAGATGAAGAACGCTCGCTCGATCTGGAACATAGCCATCATCATAATCATCTGACGATAGTATTTCCGATGGCTCGCCTTGACGCCAACTGACACAAACTTCTTAAAGTTCGCATCGTTCATCGATTTGATCTCGAGAATGGCTGGGCCATCCCCGTCCTCAAAATCAATCAGCCCGTCAGCGTGACACACGACATGACCATTAAGCCACTCGCGCCTATGCTGTCGGCCCGTGAAGTCATCCTTCTCCCACACGCGCACGTCAGCTTTCTTAATCAGGTCTTTAACCACCCAATCCTCAATGCGGTGCCCCGCAAAAAATATGCGCTTGAGCGTGGGGTCAGGTTCGCGATCAGGAAAGCCACGCAATGACAGGGCCATCTGCGCGATGCAGTCTGTCCCTGCCATGCTTGCCCCAATGTACTGTCGGGCTTCTCCCCGATCTTCTCCCGCGTACCCCGCGTCTATTTGCTCGACTATTTTTTTTGCTATTGGCGAAACAGGGTGCATGGTCGTCTCCTAAAACGGAATTTCATCGTCTCCGATGTCACCCGCTTTTTCGCTCTTGGTGTCCTCGGAAACAGTGAAATGATACTTCACTTTGGTTGATGTCTTGCCGTTATAAACTTCGTCCTTTGCGACGATGCCCACCTTTTTACCCACAAAGTACGAGGGGTGCGGCGTCTTCTTTGCGTCATGCCCGAGACACGTAAGCAAGCTAACGATCTGCTCGAGACCAATGCGTGTCGCGGCCTCGCTGCCATCGTGGTATTTGTATATCCACTGGCGGATCACGCCATCATCGTTCTCGTAGCCGAGCACAAGCTGGATGGTTTTTTTCTTTTCATCCTTCTCGACTTCCGCGCTGTTGATATTAACAACGTGACGACCCGCACCCAAGATGCTTTGACCGCCTCGCACTTCGACGCCTGATAAATCTGCGCCTTCAAATCCCATTTCACTGAATGACATTACTTCGATACTCCTTGCTGGTGCTTCTTGAATTGCGCTTCGGTCATGTAAATTCGGCGCAATAGTTCGGTTACATCGTCACACTCCTCGAATGCGGCGAGGCGTCTATGCGGGTCACGGGTTTTGCCGTGCCATCCGTTGATCTGGTCTGTGACGAGGTAACGCTTCACATCCAGCTTTCCTTTCGCCTCGCTCGTCTTGCGTACGAGGCAGAACACATGGTCGTACAAAGCTGGTATTAGCTTCTGCACTTTCTTTTGCACGAGCATGGGCCAGTAGTTTGTGACACCATTGTCATCTTGTTCTTCACTTGCGAGAGCAGTGATCAGTACGTGCATATCCAAGTCACGCACCCACTTGAGAGCAGCGGTAATCTTGCGCTCGTACACGCCCCATTTTTCAAATCCATTCGCGTTATTGGCGAACTCGACTTCGACATCAGCGAAGCAACGCTGGCTTAATTCGGTCGCGCTATCGATTGCGATCCACTTATATTCCTGCTTGGCAAACTCGGGTGACATGACGTAAGCGCACAAATCTTTGAACGAATACTCGCCATCTTTCGTCGGGCGGTCGAACGAACTGAACGGGAGATAGTCGATCTCCATATCGCTGATGCTCGACAGTCCGCTCTCTCCCGAGAGCACGAGACCTTTACCAAACGCCTTGTGGTATTGCCCGATCATCGCGGTCTTACCTGCGCCGTGATGCCCATATAGCAGTGTCTTGGATGCGCCCGAAACCGAGCCATCGTTCGTTTTTAGTGGGGTGATTTTCATTTACTAACCTTGATTGTTGGGAGCCCAAGTTTGATTGTGAGGGCGGGTGAGAGTTGCTGTCTTGTTTGCTCGTCGGCCTTGTCGAACTTGGCTTTCGAGACGGTGTATCCTGCGGTTACGCAGTCGGGCAGGTTGTCATTTAGTAATAGATCGGACAAAACTTTTTTGTCCCACTCGTATTTCTCGCCGAGCTTAACCGTAACGCTGCCGCCACCATCCAAATGTATGGGGTATTCGCCGACCTCTTCTGGCAGATCAGCCAAGAGTTGGGCTTTTAAATAGTCCAAACGCAGCTTAGTTTCTTCTTGCTGTTCAAGGCATTTGACGTACGCCATCGCCGTTTCCAAAAGGCGGTCGGCTTGTGGGTGCTCGGGGGCGAGTGTTAATAACTGGTCGCCAAATATAATGTCTTTGTCCATCTGAACTCCTGATTAGTGACGGTCTCTTTGCACAACGGGGGTTGTGGTAAAGTTGTCTATACGCTACACAATCAGCACAAGCAAGAGGAAAAATAAAAAATGAAGTTCGACATAGACAAGATGGTCGCTGATCTTGGCGGCGCATCCAACATCGCAAAAGGCATCGGGGCTAATCGTTGCGTCCCGTATGGCTGGATGCGGCGAGCGTCAGTGTCGTCTCTTTACTTGTCACAAATCAAAGAGGTGTGGCCCGCGCTAGACCTCAATCAATATTTCATCGGAGACGAAACAAATGACAGCACTCGACGCAGCACTCGAATATCTGGACAAGGGTTGGGCACCTCTGCCCATCAACCCGCAGAGTAAAAGCCCACTTATTACTTGGGGGCATTATGTTGATAACATGACCATGCCCACGACCGCTGAGGTCGAGGGCTGGTGGGCCGAATGGCCTGACGCACAGGTAGCAATCATCACTGGCCCGTTGTCTGGGCTGGTGGTGGTTGATTGCGACACAGACGATGAGGGCAATCTCCCCTCGGTTGATGCAGCCAAGGCGGCGGGGCTGACCCGTACACCCATCGTGGCGCGTACCAAAAATGGGTTTCACTACTATTTTAAGTTCCCCCAAGATGCGGGGTGGATCAAGAACCGCGTGGGAAAAAACGTCACGCGATCTCACGAGTGGCCTGCGGTAGCTGGGTTCGATCTGCGAGGCTCGAAGGGCTACGTCCTAGCTCCCCCATCCCCAGGCAAGTCATGGGCCATTATGGATGGCTGTGACTTCGACGATATGCCTATCTACCCGATGCCCACCTTCGACACTCCCACCGCCGACAACGTGATCTCGTTCAACGAGATGAAGTTCGAAGGCATGTCGCTCACCAACGTCAAGCGGCACGTTTCGGTATGGGCATCCACTGCTGAACTGGTCGAGCAAGTCGGCAAGCTACCTAGCGGCGGCGGCAACGCCCGAGACGACAGGTTATGGAAAGCTATCGCCGAACGCGCAGCCGAAGGCTATCGAGGCGGCGATCTGGTGGACGAAGCATACAAGTTTATGGCTGAGTTCTTTGTCGAGTATCTCGATGCCGCCAAGGTCGCTCAGATGTGTAACCGCGTCGAGGACATGGAAGCCAAGAACCATCCTGATCGGTTGAAGGAAGAGGAGCCAGAGGAAGCTGACGAGCCGCGCAAGTTCACTCCGATTACGACCAAGGATATCCCCGAGCTTGAGGCGCAGATCGGCAGCGTCGAGTATTACATTGACCCCATCATCCCGACCTCTGGCACGATCATACAAGTGCATGGGTTCAGCGGTCACGGCAAGTCAATGTTCCTGCGTCACATGCTGTACGCGGCGGCGGCTAAACAATCGAGGTTCGGGCCGTTCAATATTATAAAAACACCCAAGGTTCTCTACCTCGATTTTGAAAATTCGAAGTCGAACGTGGCAAAGTTTTTAGCTCGAAGCAAGCGCAGCTTCGGCGATGCGGGTGACAAGTTTATGATCTGGGCTCCGTTCCACGATCACGAGGATATGAACCTTCGCACCGAGAGCGGTCTCAAATTGTTCTATCAGTGGGTCAAGGCAAACAAGCCTGACATTGTGGTGCTCGATACGGTGAGGAGCGCGTGGTCGGGCTTAATGGAGAACTCGGCAGAGGAATGGTCGAACATCAATCGCCTTATGCTCAAGCTGCGTAACGCTGGCTTGACTGTCATCCTCGTACACCACAGCAACAAGCCTTCCGATGGCAGCGTGTCGGGCCGTGAGGCTGGCTCGAGTAACCAGCTTACCGTTCTCGAAACCCAGATAAAGATCACGCAAATATTTGAGGATAAGGACAGTGCCGACATCAAGGCTGGCCTGTGGGATGGCGACTTGCCTAACACGCCCTTCGCAACCATGTCATCGCCACAGCACATTGACGATGCAGAGAATATGGACGTGATGATGGACGTGCGCTTCGGCAAGGTACGCGAGTGGTCAGACACGCACGAGCCATTCTATCATGTGGGCTTTGTCAGCAACCGTGACGCCGACACTGTAAGGATCATGGCCCAGCGCACACCACAGCAACGGGCGCAGACGTTTGCTCAAGAGTGGGAGGATGCGAAGGGCATCACTCGCCCAGCCTTGTCGGACGCAGAGATAGCTTCACGCTTACATAAACAAATCGCGGTGGTGCGTGAGTGGACGCAACCGATACGGGCGATGTCACATGCCAGTGCTATTGCGAATGCTCAGTGATTAAGCGGCCCTCGCTGTAAGAGATTAAGCTGCGATGAGATTAAGCTGCGAGGGCCAGTGCCGAATTGCGTCGGAGGACGATCAGCACAACTAAAAACTAACTTTAGATTTACCATCGGTCAAGGGGGTTATTGACCCCTCGTCGCAGTGCGTATCCTAGCCAGAGGGGTCGTGTGAAGGCAGCGATTAAAACTAAGTTCGACCCAACTGCGTCTCGGGCTACCCTCACAATTCATTGATAACAAATCTTTTTATTGGTAGCAAATTATTTGTGGCTCAGAAGTTGTTACCCTCGGCATCACGCCTACTATCCTCGCCTGCATGAGTTCCAACTCTGTTGGGAACTCATTTGTCTGCGCCGTCTTCGCTCCTCCGAGGGTAACAAGTTTGTCGAGAAAGTCAACAGGTAGATGTAATAAAAAACAACTTTAGTTGTGCATCAGTTTGCCGTGTGGTACAGACGCCACAAAGAGGTGAGTATGGCTAAACAACGAGAGCTTACGAAGAGGCAACGCAACTGGCTGCACAAACGCCACGGCGACCTCGATCATCAGACAATGGCAGACAAGCTGGGATGTTGTGTGGACACACTCAAGCGCATTCTCATGCGCGAGGGCTTGCAGTATTTCGCTGGCGCAAAGTACCAATTCAAAATGCCAGAGACGATGTGGGACAGGCCATGCACCTTATGCGGTGATCAGAAGAGGCGACCTATCAACCAGTATCGATGCACCTCATGCCACGAGAAAGAAGCACTCTCGTCTCGCATGAGCTTCGGCGAAGAGGAGGAAGGCTATCGAGAGCCATCGCTCCCCAAGCCACCGTTCGACATCAGCAATTTCTTTTCATGGGAGCAAATCTATGGGTAATCCACAGAAGGCGAAGGGCGACAGGTACGAGGTTGATCTCGCGCACTGGTTCAACGATCACGTCTTCGGCGAGGAGCGGGTGCAACGCGCACCTCTCTCGGGCGGCGGCAAGGTTGGGCTACACGCAGGCGGTGCCGACCTTCTCGGCACCCCCGAGATATTTGTCGAAGCCAAACGAACCGAGCGGCTCAACGTACGAGACGCACTCGCGCAAGCGGAGCGCAACATAAGCGACACACGCTCGACAGAATTTCCAGTGGTCATCACTCGCCGCAACCGCGAGGCGTTGGACGACAGCCTATGCGTAATCAGGTTAAAACATATGAAGGAGTTATACGCAGCCCTGCTACGTGAGCGAGGGCATCTCAAAGGATGACCCATGATCGATCCTATCAGCGCTTTTACGGCTGCCTCGGCGGCCTTTACGCTCACAAAAAAATTGATCGGCGCGGGCCGTGAATTGCACGATGTCACAACAACTTTGTCGAGTTGGTATGAAGCCTGCGCGGACGTAACAAAAGCTGAGAGCCAGCGGAAGAAACCAAAGCTGCACGAGAAGATGTCGCAAGGCTCCGACAGTATCGAGCGAGAAGCGCTGCAAATTATCACTCACAAGAAAGCACTTTTAGAGCGCGAAAAAGAGATAAAATTTTTATTGAATTATCGTTACGGGCCAAACACGTATAAGGAGATGACTGATCTCCGCAAACAAATTAGAGAAGAGCGAGAGCGAACTGTGTATCGGGCGATGGAAGCGAAACGAGAAATGCAGCAGAACGCTGTCATCTTCGGGCTCGCCACTTTAATTATGGGCACCCTCGGCGGAGGCGTGTACCTAATCGTAATAGCTTTATGAGCTTACTCGCATCCATTGTTCTTGCGGGTTTACTCAATCCCGAGACTGTCGAGTGCCATCTGTGGAAGCGCATCGAGATCAACGAGGTCAAGCATTGCATCTATCGCGGGCCGAACCGAACGGTCTACACGCACTTCCCCACGCACAGATGGAGCGAGTGCCCCAAGACCTTCCAATGTCCTTACTCGTCAATGAAAGACAAGAAGCCGACTGTTCACGAGATGTTGAAGGGGCTGCGCGAGGGCTTCGGAAATTAGCGGTGCAGCTACGCTGGGGCTTCGCTGCACGAAAGGACGATGATGCCGCAAACTCGCGGTAGTGTCCTCGTGATTGGGGGCTCGTGTGGAACATCCAGAATTATTGTCATTGGTGATTGCGCTCATAGGCAGCGCTGGTTTTTGGAGTTTCATATCTATGCGCGAGAAGCAAAAGTCGCTTACACAATCCGCTTACACTGACACTCTCGTTCAGCAGGTCGAGCGCCTTGCCTCCCGCGTAAATAAAATGAACGACGACAAAGAATTACTACTGCGGGAGATCGCCGAGCTACGCGCTGACCTCGGCGAAGCGCAGACCACAATCAAACATTTGGAGGAGATGCTTCGGCATCGTAACAACACATGAGGAAGATCAATCAACTCATCATCCACTGCTCCGCCACTCGCCCAGATTGGTACGAGGGACAGACAGGCAAGGCCCAAGTCGCGGAGATCGACCGCTGGCACAAAGACCGAGGCTTCGACCAGATCGGCTACCACTACTACATCACTCGCACAGGCGAGGTAGTTGACGGCAGGCCCATCGAGATCGCAGGGGCTCACGCAAAGGGTCACAACTCGCATAGTATTGGGGTGTGTATAGCCGGTGGCTTCGGTTCGGACGCAGAAGATCGAGCGAGCGAGCACTACACTCCCGTCCAACTCGATGCGCTTCACTCGCTCGTGAGAAACTTACAGTCCCAATATAATATTTCCGAGCCCAACATCATAGGGCACAATCGAGTATCCTCGAAAGCCTGCCCAGGGTTCCGTGTCCAACGCTGGCTCTCGGGCCGCAAGGTCATCGAGGCTCACGAGGCCAAGCCCGAACGCACCAAGGCCACGCAATCCAAAACGGTCAAGGCATCCGCCGCAACAATGGCTGCCTCTGCTGGCTCGCTCGTCAGTGTCGTGTCGGGCATGGATCAGATCGCACAGTACATAATTATAGGCACCGCAGCAGTTACCCTGTTGCTTGGACTATATATATTACGCGAGCGCGTACGCTCGTGGGCAGATGGATGGCATTAAAAAATGGCAAAACTACAGCTATATGCGCTTATCGCAAGCGGATTTGTTCTCGGCCTCCTTGGTATATACTCCGCAGGCATGGCTCGAGGCCAAGACAAAATCAAAAGGAAGATCGACGCAAGGCGGTTGGACAATATCAATATAAAGAACGAGGTCGAAGATGAACTGGACGCGGCTGACGATACCTACCTTGCTCATCGTGCTGCTCGCTGGATGCGGCGCAAAGATTAGCGGTGATACCTATTGCGACCTTGCTCGACCGCTACTATTCGACAGCAAGGATACTGTAGGTTATCTGCTCAAGCATGATAGAAATCTGCTTGTAGATATATTAGTTAGCAACGAAACCTCTGCGAGAGTGTGCAAAGAGTAATCCACAAACTGTTGCGTCGAAGCCATTGATACATTATAAACCCCTTGTTGTCGTTTAAAATAAGGGGTTTATTGAGTTGCGTAGTACGTCCAAACAAAAACTTTCTGACACCCCATTGACAACTCTGTGGTCTATGCGCTACTCTGACCAGCAGAAGGTACACCCTTCGATCAACCCGCAGCTACCGCTGCACTCAACTTCAACCGATCAGGATATCAAAATGCAGAACGAAACATTGCGATACGATCTAGCGAGGCTCGAAGCCAAGCTGGATATAATTACCAACCTACTCCTAACAAGCTCTGGCAACAGCCATGCGTCAGAGAATAGCGGTTCTATGGCGGCAAAACTCAACGCAGCCGAACTCGCTCTGTTAAGAAGTCTAACTCCCAAACAACACGCCGCAAGCCAAGGGCTCATCATGGGATGGATGAACAGAACAATCGGCGAGGTGATGGGCATCGGCGAGAACACGGTCAAGCTGCACGTCCGAGCGGTCTGCAAAAAGATTGGCTGCAAGACACGAGGCCAAGCCGCGATGGTGCTCAATGACATCATCGAGAAAGTAAGCGACAAAGACTATCGCCAACTCAGCGGAGGCATCCCCGCCGATTGGGCCAGAAACTACAACTTCGATGCCGAAGACCAGTACGCTCCCATATATAAAAAGGAGGGCACTGTTTAAATGGCTTACAGAAATACAGATAGCATTTTTCACTGGAGATGTTTGTACCGCAATGGCACTTTGACAGGCGGAAAGAGCACGGCAGCGAGACGCTTTATAAAATACATCTCACGCAGAGTAACGACAGTTCCATCATCGGATTGGGTCGAGAGCCATATATTCTCCCCAACTCCCCCGCCCTTCGCATCTCTCCGCCCGTCAACCTCAACAATAGGAGATACATAATAATGGGAATGCTCTCACTAAAACGTCGAGGCACTCGCAACGGCGTCTGGTACGCCAGCGGTTTTTTCGGCCCCTATCGAGTACGACACTCGCTTGCTACGAAGGATCGCGACCTCGCCCTCGACCGCCTCGCTTGCTACGAGGCTGACTTGATCTCAGGTAAGATCGATCTTTCTCAGCCATCGCCAGCCAAGCGCAAAAATAAATTCAAGAATGTGGCTCGGCGTTACATCTCGTCACCGCGCACTGGCAATAGCCACTCGACCAAGCAATACACGTTAGCTCTTGCCGATCACTTCGGCGACTTCGATATAGACAGCATCGACGAGAACGACATCGAAGAGTACATCGAGGTGCGTCACATGCAGAAGGGCAACTCGAACAATTCAATTCGTCGAGCCCTCACGCAACTGCAAAGCATACTGAACTTTGCTGCCAGCCTCTCACTGCGAGAGACTATCAAGATCAGGAAGCCAGCGGAAGACCCGCACAAAACGGACACGTTCACAGACGAGGAGATCGAGGCAATCTTCTCTGCTCTTCATCCAGACGTTCGCCGTGTCTGCATATTCTTGCTCAAGACAGGTGCTCGCCCCTGCGAGGCAACGGCTCTCGAGTATTCGGACATCGACTTCACTAACAACTCTGTCATGCTCAAGTCGTACAAGGGGGCTGGCGGGTTGCAACGCGGTCGCCGAGTACCTCTCCACCCCGATGCACTCGCGGTGATACCAAGGTCAACACCACTTCCCACGACCAAAGTGTTCCTCAAAGAAGGAGCGGAGTATGCTGACACAAAGCAAATTCAGTATAGCTTTAGAGCGGCAACCCGACCGCTCGACATCGACAAAACGCCTTATGCGTTGAGACACACCTTCGCTACCAAGCTGGCGCGTAAGGGTGTACCACCCAAAGTTATCGCTGATCTTCTAGGACACAGTGACTTGAAGATGGTAATGAGGTATATGAACACGACCTTTGAAGATCAAATCTCGGCAGTCATGTCATTGTGACAGACCCACAACTCACGACCACAACCTTAGACGTTCACTTAAATACGAGCACAACTAAATGAAAACCAATGCAGCCCAAGCACTTACAAGAATTTCGACACCGCTTGGCTATAACTGCAAGCTGGCTGCAACTCCCCATATAGGGGAAGCTGCCAGCATTTTAACGTCTAATGGGTGTGCAAGCCAAGGCACTCGGCGGTCACGCCGATGGCTACCCTACCCCCCCGTAAATAGTTCAAATGCACAGGAAACAAGATGCAAATTAAAACAAAAACTACTATCCACATTACCAACCTCCTCGATACAGGCGCGGCGTTTGGTGAAACAGGTCTTGGCGGAGATGGGTACATCCCTGTCTCAATCTCAGGGAGATACGATCTACGCCTCGGAGATGTCCTATCAGTAACCGTTGTCGATAATTTCATTGACCGACAGCAATCGTGCCCACATCTTGTAATCTATATAGACGAGGAGGCACCCGAGACAGAACTTCTGGACGACGAGGTGGAAGTTGTGGACAACGAACAGCCAGCCACCCAAACCGTGACAGCCACACCGTTCGCGGCGCGTGTAAGGGATGCAACTTGCACAACGCTGGTTGAGTGCCCTCGCTCTGAGGTCGATGAAATGATACTGGTGTTTCTCGAGGATGGCCCCGCGACCTATCCGCAAATTTTTTGGGGGGTAACAGGCATCGAGAAATTCTCGACATCCGATATGTCCGAGGCTGTACGCAAGGCGTATGATTTAATTAACTCGCGGGTCAACTCTGCATACAACGCTGGTATGCTCGTTCGCGCAAAGTACACCCAAAAAAATCCAAAGACTAACGGGGAAAGTTGCAAGGTTGTGTGGGCGTTGGATCGTTGTCATGTCGATCCCACGCTATCCACCGATTAACTTGAAGGCTCTCGTGACACGAGCGGTGGGCGTCTGCGCCCCCGCCATCTCTTTCTCGACACGCTCGACCAAATTCTTTTTCCATTTCTCATTCCTCAAACTCAGGTAAAGCCCGAGCACGAGCATGTCATTCTCTCGCATGTCGCTCGACAATCCCACTCGCACGTACCCATCTTCACACACGCTCAAGGCTGGCGTCTTGCCCGTGACACTCAACCGCTTGCGCGTTGATTTCAAATCCGCTTGGTCATCCACGCTCATATCTCGCACTCCCGCTTGAAGTAAAACGGCAGCACATCCTCGATACTGTATCCCGCTGCGACATCGCAGCCGATCCCATAGATATCCTCGAGCCCGAAACGGTGCCGCCAGCACACCTCGATCTCTCTCATTGTGAGGGGGCAACCGACGTGCCCCCATTTTGCGAACTCAGTCTGAATTTCTTTCACGCTTGGCTTACTCATCCGAATGCTCCCTCGTCTGTGCTGTCATCTTCCTGCGCGTAAGCGCGGTACTGCACATCGGGCTCTGCCGCCTCGATGAACAGGTGTTGCTTGGCTATCTCGAGCGCTTCCATGTATGTCGCGCACTCAATCTGGTCTTGGTGCCGCACTGTGCGGGTGATAATAAACTTCGCCATCTTATGTCTCCTTCACATGAGAAACGTATTCCTCCCACTCGGGTGACATGCTCCCCCACTCTTGCTCGTCGAGCTTATCGAGCGCATCTTCGTATGTTTCGCACTCAATTTCTTCCTCGTACGTTTCGATCCGCGTCAATATAAACTTCGGCATCTCACTTACCCCTCATGGCTGCTTTGATTGCGTCGATCAGCGAGAGCATCTCATCGCAGTCGTGCTTGCGAGGATGCCCTATTGCCTTGAACTCGAGCCGCATGAGGCCAGCCTTGACCTCCAATCGTTTCAGCGCTCGAGCCATCGTCAGTTTGTTATCGTCTGTCATATGAGTGTACCTTTCTGTGTAACTCAGGCTCTCGATCTTCTCGACCGAGGGCATCGATGTGTTGTGTGGTTCTGGTCTCACGTACACGTCACGCAAGTGCGGCATCTCGCTGTCGATCAGGACGCAGACCGCCCTAATTTTCTCAGCGTTTCTGTGGTTGATCCGCTTAACTCGGATGCAGTAGGCCACATGCCACCACCATCCGAACGGTCGCCACTCGGGCCACATCGCTCGCCATGTGCCCTTCATCGTAGGCGAGACGCTTCTGTCGAACCGCTTGGGCAGGGACATCTTACTCATGCCCGTGGCCCTTGCTAATCAGCAGCTTCTCGATCTGCCCGAGCAGCGTTTCACCCAGCGCTTTCTTGTTCACCCTGACTGAGTGGTCATCGCCAAAGATATTAGCGACCTGTTGCTGGATGCCGATCCCGTACACCTCGATGCCCGTGGCACGAATGTGCTCGACAACTCTCCTGCACATATGCACCTCGGCGTACCCCTCGTTAGGCTCGCCATCGGTCAAGAACAGGATGATCTTCCTGCCATGCGGGTGTGATGACACCCTCGTGTAAAGCGAGGTCAGCGCCGCATAGGTCGGCGTGTCACCACCAAAGGCGAGGAAACGGTTGAGCTCGCGCTTGACCCTCGGGCTGTTGTGACGCTCGGCAATGCGCTTCATCTCGATCAGCACGTTTAAGTTCGGAATGAGCGCAACTTTCTTCGGGCTCGACCTACGCATCCGAGCCGATGCACCCGTCCACGCAATCAACTCGAAGTCCACGCTGGCCTTGCCGAGACAATCATTGAGAGCCATGAGCGGTGGCAGCGTGTCATCGATCTCCATCGACCCGCTCATGTCCACCGCAGTACACACCACCACATCGTCTGTGCGCTTGATCTCCTGCCGAGCAAAGACATTCTTCTCGCCAGCCACAAGCTGCCCGAAGCGCCGCCGATCAACACGGCCCTCGAGGTGCCCACCGATCAAGCGCTTGTCCTCTTGCGCCATCAGCAACCGAGCCACACGAGCAGAGTAAACACGAAGGTCTGCGCCCAGCGCCGCCGCCGCCCTATCGTACGCCGAGAAGTCTTTGTCTCGATCCTCCAAGTTATGAGCGGCGAATATACCCCATCTGCTTTGCTGGTCAGACATGCTGCCCTCCCAATTCTGTGGTGCTTCCTTTAGCATCCTGACAAAATCGCTCATGCTATCGATGGTCGTACACGGGTTAGTATCTACATCGATTTCACTGCCCTGCGCCATGTGCTGCTCGAGTATGTCATTGACAGCCTGCTCCGCACGATCCTGCGCCTCGTCCATGCGGAAGCCACCAGCGCCACCGCCAGCCTCTTCGCCTACGTCATCTCCCTCATCTTTCTCTCCATCATCTCCGTCATCGCCTCCATCGTCTCCGTCATCTCCGTCATCGTCGTCATCGCCTTCGGTGGTCTCATCCCTATCTCCTGCATCATCATCGCTATCATCGTCTCCTCCGTCATCCCCTCGGCCCATCTCTTCGTCCTCACCATCCTCGCCGTCATCATCTCCATCGCCTCCGATGTCGCCCTCATCGTCGCCGCCATCATCTCCATCGCCTCCGATGTCGCCCTCATCTTCGCCATCATCCTGCTCATCTCCATCATCGTCATCGCCATCGTCGTCTCCCTCGTTTGTGTCATCGTCGCCCTGCTCGTCATCGTCATGTTCGTCAGACGTATCGTTGCCACTCTCGTACTCGTACTCGTACTCTTCGCCCTCATCGTCATCCCACGGTGGCGGAGGCGGAGGCGGTGGCATAATGCCCTCGTCCTCGTCCTTCTCTTCTTCCTTCTCTTCCTCGTGATCCTTCGCCAGCTTGTTCATCCGCCTGACCATCTTGCGAGAGGTCGTGATGCAGTCCTCACTCGACTGCGCCCCGACCAACTCGCCGACAAACTTGGAAGCCTCAGTCACCAGTTCGCTCGGGAGACCTGATAGGTACTCGTCAAGAGCGGGGCTCTCGTAACCCATGTGTGATCGAGCCTGCTGCAAGGCGGCGTATGGTATTTCCTCCCACCATGTCTTGAGCCTTGCAGCTTGCGCCGCATCATTACCTGCCCAGTGTGCATTCTCTGCACGAAGCACAGCCTCGACTGTCTTCTCAAGGCTACGCGCTGCGCCTCGGAACTTACCAATCGCTTGCTTCTCTACGAACACATCCTCGCAAGCATTGTACGTGCCCTTCTTACGTGCATCCATGCTCCGCATTTTGGGCTTGACGCGATCCCAATCGGTGTCGGTCACATGACTGACCTCGTGGATGTGATAGCCACGCAGCACACCCTTCTCGAAGTCAGTCAACACCGCATCCTCACGCATTGCGGGGATGTTCACGATGTCGCCGTTCGTAAAGGCGCGACTACCCTCGAAGGTGGTCTTGACGTGCTTCGCACCAAGCACACGGCTGAGTGCAGTCATCTCGCGCTTGAGCGCGGGGGGGTTGTTGTTACCAAACATTGTTAGCTCCTATGAAAATTGAAAGGTTGAAGTGTGCGACCCCACTCAAGGGGTCACACGGTCAGCTATGCCGCGCACCACTGGCGCATCGCTCTCGTCAATCGATTGGAAGACCACCGCATTGAGCCCACGCTCAAGTGCCGAGCGCAGCCCGATACGGGGCTCGAAGGATGACACATACGCACCGAGCGTCATCATGTTGCGAGGAGAGATGGGCGTTGTGATCTCACGATCCTTGAACGCCGTGCGGTAATTGCTCAAGAACGCCAGCATCACATCAGCCGCCGCTTCCGAGAGGTCAGGGGTGATGCGCTTGACCAGCAGCATCTCCTCAATCGCATCCATATAGCTGACCCGAACAAACACATTGTATCTGTTCATCGCAGCCCTCGATTGCACCTTGACCGCAGCCGAGTACAAGCCAGAGCTATCTCCAGCACCACCAGTATTCGCAGCCGCAAAGATGCGGAACTGTGGATGCGGATGCACCATCCGACCACCATCCTCGAGCAGACGCAAAGGCCGACCCTCGAGCACGGGCTGCAACACATATGCAATGTCGCCCCTGATCGCATCAGCCTCGTCAAGCAACAGGATGCAAGGCATCGCCATCGCAATAGGCAGGATGCCCTCGGTGAACACGGTCTCAGAACCCACATCGTTAGTGGTCACATCGACTTTGCCAACGAACTCCACACGAGTGATGTCGCTGTCAAAATTCACACGCTGAAACATCGTGCATGTCCGAGCGCATATCTGCTCGGTCAGCGTGGTCTTGCCAGTACCAGTGTCACCGACCATCCACGCATTCTTGTTGTGCTCACGAGCCCACAACAGATCAGCAAGCACGTTCACATCGAACAGGTAATTGCTATCGACCAAGGGCACGAGCGGGTTGCGAGCATCCCACTCCCAGCAATCGATCTCGAAGTCGAGCAAGGGGTCGGTCAACCCGAACACTTCCTGTGCATTGCGGCGCACGGGCGTACCGTTAGGGATCGAGCCATCCCCCACAACAGGCTGCGCCGCAGGTGCCGCACTCACCGCACTCGCCGCTTTCTCGAGATCGATGATGCGCTCGTCCTGCCGAGCACGGTGAGCAATCATATCCTCGAGATCATTGAAGGCACCCTCGGTAGCCACCGAGATCACGTTGTTCGCAGCAGTAACAAGCGCAGGATTGAACACGGGCAGCGGGGTCGGTGCGGGTGCATCGTCCTCGTCCTCGTCCACCGTGGGGGTGAACGTAACCTTCTTGATCTTGAGAGGCCCGTCCTCCTCTAAAAGTTCCTGCAAGTCGCTCACATCGAGGTTCGAGAAGGTCTCGAACGCTTCCTCGAAGAACTCCTCGGTGAAGCTATCGCCGAAGGGCCATGCGACCATGTTCTCGGACGGTTGCTCAAACGCGGAACCCACGATGATGCTCACAGAGCCACCATCATTGCCACACATGATCGTGATGAATATGCCGAGCCCCTTGGCACTCATGCGGTCAAGCAACTGCGCTCGGGTAGCCACCGAGGACAGCTTCTTGCTGTGCGGGTGAGAGCTATTCACGAGCATGGATTGATTGGCCTTGTTGCATATGCTGCCCCAATCAATCTCGTCATTGCCGCCGATTGCTGCATCGCACTCGGAGATAATTATGCCACGCAAGATTTTCTGAGCCTCGCGTGAGGTGTTTTGATCGATGATATTTTGAATGGTTGTCATTGGATGCTCCTATATGACGTTGCGTATAAGCCACAACTAAAGTTGTGTCAACACATCGAACCCCCACCATGAGGGCACGACGAAAGAGACCGCCCAAAAAATTGGACGGCCTAATCTCTTCTAATCCTTAAAGCCTTCGGCTTTAGTCGCGCAGGCGGGCGCAGGCCCGCCCGAACTATTTTATTTTGGTCAGCACAATCTCATCGCCCGCTTTCGCGAACGATCCAATCTTTGCAATCGACAACCGCTTGTCGCCGCGCCTCGTCACGTAGAATGTGACAGCGGTAATCATTTTCTCCTCGCCGTTAAGCACGGCACACGCCACGACATGCCTGTTGTTAAGCCTCAGCACCTCGTACTCGACGCCCCACTCCGCTCGCGCCCATGCCACCACCGACACATTCGCGTCGATGATGTACTTCTCGAGCATCGTGCGGGTGAGTTTGATCTTCGCCTCACTCATGTGTCGTACCCCCACCGTGGGTTGTCTGGAATGTCGGTGATATCGACGTTGGCATAATCGACCACATCGTCCCAGCAATCCTCGATAGGCATGTAATCGACCATCATCTGACACAGCACGCCACCATCGATGTTGTCGATCATCCACTGGGCAAAGTCGCGGCCCTCGAAGTTGAAGGTCGCTTCCTTCAGCGCCTCGTACGTGATCTCCTGTCCAGTAATACTCATTCGTCGTCCTCCTCTTCGTCTTCGTCTTCCCATTCGATGTCGCAGGTCACGACATCTATTGTGCTTCTCTGAACGAGAGCGATGATCTTGTCCTCGACCGCATCCTCGTCCTCCCAATCGTCATCGTGGACGCCCAGATCAAACCCGCTGATGCTGAACTTTAACGTGGCGGGTATCTCGTGGAACTCGACCTCCACGTACACTCTGTCTGCCTTACTCATAGCGTATCTCCTATGTTGCTACGTGTGCTGCGCCGCTTGGTGCGCCGCCGCTTCTTTGGTGCGTTCGCCTTGCGAAAGGCTGCCCATGCTTCCTTCTGCTCGTCAGTGTGGGCCTCGTCATACGTCCCGAACTTCTTGACGTGCTCGACCAAGCGCTCCAACTCGCCCTCGATGCGCTTGGTGTTGCCACCAAGTATGCTATCGACGTAATCATCATCGGCTGGGTCGTTGCTGATGAACCTGCTCATATCCACTCGCTTGACACGGCCTTCCTCGTGCAGCGATTTGATCCAAGCCTTGTTCTTCTTCGTAGGTGGTAAGATCATAGTGCATCTCCTTTGAGTACCGCATGTCTGACGAGGTAGTGTGGGTTGATGTGAACGGGGTCGAACGGAAAGCCATGACCGACAGCGATTTGATCCAAGGTCTTGATCACGCTGACCATCCAAATGTCAGGTGAGCTATTACTTTCGCCGTTTGGGCCGTCATGGGCGACCTGCAATTCCGCAAGCAGTTCAGCTTGATCTTGTGTCAGCTTCTCTTGCCCGATAGACTTGGCGATAGCGTTATGAAGCTCGACATCTGTACTGTTCATCTGCCTTCCCTCAAAACCCTCATCGTAGAACTCGTCCTTGATGAACACTCCGACAGCACACATTTTGCCGTTGAAC
>ENA-ORDA01001412-ORDA01001412.1-marine-metagenome-genome-assembly--contig:-NODE-1412-length-20248-cov-4.597194_pt1 | contig 20248 bp, 20 predicted proteins | sample MGYA00237778_ERZ508506 | MGnify/ENA primary metagenome ERZ508506 (study PRJEB26177, sample SAMN06267891) | marine metagenome | isolation source: Monterey Bay, California, USA | place: Pacific... | reverse complement strand
ATCGAAAGTTATACTTTTTCTTAAGAGCAACAATTTCTTTTAATCTTCCTTGTTCACCACGCATTCCGAAAACTCCTTCTGAAATTAATAGAATACCTCCACCACTTACTTTTGCCATTTTAGTAGCTCGCTGTAAGTTTTTTTCAATGCTCTCTAGGTCATTGTGTTTATAAGTAAAACGCTTTCCTAAGTGCAAACGAACTCCATCTATGATACATGCATGCGCATCAACATCATAGACGATTACATCGTCTTTTGAAACTAAAGCATCAATAGAAGATACTATTCCTTGGTATCCAAAATTTAATAAATAAGCAGCTTCTTTATTTACAAATTCTGCTAACTCATCTTGTAATTGATCATGAAGTTCTGTATGACCACTCATCATTCTGGCACCCATTGGGTAGGCAGAACCGTATTTAACACCTGCCTCAGCATCCACTTTTCTTACTTCTGGGTGATTTGCTAATCCAAGATAATCGTTGATACTCCAAGTAATTACTTCTTTTCCTTGGAATTTCATGCGATTAGAAATTGGTCCTTCTAATTTAGGAAACACAAAATAACCTTCCGCTACTTCAGCCCATTTTCCTAAAGGTCCCTTGCTCTTGTGTATTTTATCGAATAAATCTTTCGCCATTATAGTAAGTTTAAGTGTGCTCACAAAAATACTGCTTTTTTACTATATGACCATCAACTTCTTTGTAAGAAATAAATATCAAAAAAGCCACTATAGATAGTGGCTTTATAATTCTTTATATTATTAATATGTTATTTCACGTAATTTATTTCTGAAACTTCTGTTTTTTTACTGTCAAAAAATCCTTGTTGTTCCATCCATTTATCACTGTATACTTTACTCATATAACGGGAACCATGATCAGGAAAAATGACTACGACGATACTGTCTTTATCAAAGATTCCTTCCTTATTAAGTATTTTTAAACCTTCCATAGTAGCTCCACTAGTATACCCTACAAAAAGCCCTTCATTACTAGCTATTTCTCTGGCGGCATGGGCACTACCTTCATCAGTCACTTTTACAAAACGATCAATCTGATCAAAATCTGTTGCAGATGGAATTAAGTTTTTACCCAATCCTTCAATTCGATAAGGGTGTATTTCACCTTTGTCAAATTCTTTAGTCTCATGGTATTTTTTTAGTACTGAACCATAAGCATCAATACCAATAATGCTTACCTCTTTATTTTGTTCTTTTAAATAACGAGCAATTCCAGATATTGTACCTCCAGTACCACTACAAGCAACCAGATGAGTAATCTTACCTTCTGTTTGTTTCCAAATTTCTGGTCCTGTAGAATTATAATGTGCCTCAATATTTAATTCATTAAAATATTGATTGATATATATAGAACCTTTTGTCTCTTTATGTAATCGCTTAGCTACTTCGTAATATGATTTTGGATCATCAGCAGGAACATGAGCCGGGCAAACATAAACCTCTGCTCCCATTGTTTTAAGCATGTCAATTTTATCTGGAGATGATTTTGAACTTACCGCAAGTATACATTTATACCCTTTTACAATACTTACCATAGCTAAACTAAAACCAGTATTACCACTAGTTGTTTCAATAATAGTATCGCCAGGATTCAAAATTCCTTTTCTTTCGGCTTCTTCAATAATATAAAGAGCAATTCTATCTTTAGAAGAATGTCCTGGATTAAAACCTTCTACTTTTGCAAAGAAGTTTCCTTTAAAATTTGAAGTAATTTTATTAAGCTTAATTAAAGGAGTATTTCCTATAAGAGCTAATGCATTGTCATAGACATTTAAATCTTCTTTCATATGAGGCATTTCTTTTGTAAAATATGATTAAAAACCATTGCTTTTTAACAATACAAATTTACAATAAAAATATTAACTAGTTTTTAATTCCTTCTAAATCTAATAAAAAAGCATAAGATCTAGCATACTTTTTCAAAGCATTAAAACGTCCAGATGCACCACCATGACCTGCTTCCATGTTAATATGGAATAGTAATAAATTATCATCAGTTTTCATATCTCTTAACTTAGCAACCCATTTTGCTGGTTCCCAATATTGAACTTGAGAATCATGTAAACCTGTAGTTACTAACAGATTAGGGTATGCCTTTGCCATTACTTGATCATAAGGAGAATATGAAGTCATATATTCATAATATTCCTTTTCGTTTGGATTTCCCCATTCGTCGTATTCACCTGTGGTTAAAGGAATGGTATCATCAAGCATCGTTGTAGTAACATCCACAAAAGGAACTGCAGCTATAACTCCATTATAGAGTTCAGGAGCCATATTAGTGATTGCACCCATTAATAAACCACCTGCGGAACCTCCATTTGCATACAAATGATTAGACGATGTATACTTTTCTTCAATTAAATATTTTGAAACATCTACAAAATCTGTAAAAGTGTTTTTCTTATTAAATAATTTTCCTTCTTCATACCAGTTTCTACCTAAATACTCACTACCTCTAACATGAGCAATAGCAAAAATAAAGCCTCTGTCTAACAAACTTAACCTAATTGTTGAAAAATAAGGATCTACCGTGCTACCGTATGAACCATATGCGTATAGTAATAATGGGTTTTTTCCATTCATTTTCATTCCTTTTTTATAGACCATAGAAACAGGTATTTTGGTACCGTCTTCTGCAGTGGCCCAAACCCTTTTGGAATCGTAATTATTTTTATCAAAATCTCCTCCTAAAACCGCCGCTTCTTTTAGAATTGTTTGTTCTTTCGTTTCCATATTATAATCAATGATGGATGAAGGAGTTGTTAGGGAGTTATAAACATAACGAAGTACCTTAGAATCAAATTCTGGATTTACAGATGAATATGCGGTATAGGTTTCGCTTTCGAAAGGCAAATAATATTCATTTGTTCCGTCCCAGGAAACAATTTTAATTTGAGTTAGTCCGTTTTTTCTTTCAGAGATCACATAATAATCTTTAAAAATTTCTATATCTTCTAATAGTACCTCTTCACGATGTGGAATCATATCCACCCAATTATCCATCGTTGTTTGGGTATCTGGAGTCTTCATTAATTTAAAATTAGTGGCTTCGTCTTTATTGGTTAATACATAAAAGGAATCGTCGTAATGAGAAATCGTATATTCCAAACCTCTCACTCTGGGCTGAAATACTTTAAAATCATCAAAAGGAGTATCAGCATTAAGAATTCTATATGCCGATGTTAGTGTACTATAACTACCAATTACAATAAATTTATTAGACTTTGTCTTGTAAACAAATGTTCCAAATGTATCATCATCTTCTGTAAATATTAACTCATCTTTTTCTGATGAAGAACCTAAACGATGTCTAAATATTTTATTTGAACGCAATGTTTTTTCCTCCTTTTTAGTATAAAATAATGTCTCATTATCATTTGCCCAAGTAGCACCACCAGTGGTAAGCGGAATATTTTCATCCAATAATTCTCCGGTTAATAAATCCTTTATATAAATGGTATAATTTCTTCTGCTTAAGGTATCAACTCCAAATGAAACCTTTGTATTATCAGGACTGACATTTAAACCAGATAAACTATAATACGAATGTCCCTCAGCCATCTCATTTACATTAAACAATAATTCTTCAGCGGCTCCCAAGCTATCTTTTTTACGGGTATAAATTGGATAATCCTTTCCTGTTTCGAATTTTGTAATGTAATAATAACCGTTATATTTATAAGGTACCGATTCATCATCTTCCTTTATTCTGCTTTTCATTTCCTCAAACAAATCTTTTTGAAAATCATTGGTATGAGCTGTTTTCTTTTCGTAATAATCATTTTCACGTTCCAAGTAATCTATTACCTCTTCATTTTCACGCTGATTTAACCAATAGTAATTATCGATTCTTACATCACCATGCTTTTCTAAATGCTTTTCAATCTTTTCTGCTTTAGGAGCTTCTATATCCATATTTTTTTTTGAATGTTCTTCGTTTTTACAAGAGGTGGCAAAAATAAGGCTTACCATCGAAATAATGATTGTTTTTTTCATCTTGAATTTATTAATGAGTTTGATTACAATATACTGATTTTGTTTAAATATTGTTGTTTGGTTGAAAGTTTTACAAAGGTTATAATTGTAATGAATGAAGTCCTAGTTAATAAAATTAACAAAACAGGTTCGATCTTGCCTTTAAAAAAATAATATCGAAAAATTTCGGAATGGATCTGTTCTAAAACTGATAATTATTTATGGTTTCTAATACGATTTCATGCATCGCATCTGAATAATCCAAATGAGTTACCATTCGCAATTTTCCCTGACCCATATCACTAATTTTAATGTTTTTTAGTAACATATCGTTTACAAACTTGTCTTTTGATAATTCATCTACTACATTAAAAATAACAATATTGGTTTCTGTAGGTTCTACATTTTTCACAAAAGAAACCTCCTCCAAAGTTCTTGCTATTTCTTTTGCCTTTTCATGGTCCAATGCTAAACGATCTACTTGATGGTCTAATGCGTATAAACCCGCTGCGGCCATAAAACCTATTTGTCGCATTGCTCCTCCTAATATTTTTCGAATTCTTATCGATCTTTTCATAAGGTCATTAGTTCCTAATAAAATGGTTCCCATAGGAGTTCCCAAACCCTTACTTAAACAAATTGAAATAGAATCGAAGGTCTTACCATAATCTTTAGGATTTTCATTTTTTGCAACAATAGCATTCATTAATCGAGCACCGTCTAAGTGCAAGCCCAATCCATAATCAGTACAAACCTGTCTTACTTTTTTAAATTCGTTAAAATCATAACAAGCTCCACCTCCTTTATTGGTGGTATTTTCTAAACAAACTAAAGTTGTATTTGCGGTGTGATAATTTGAAATTGGACTGATCCCCGCTTCAATTGCTTTTGCAGTTATCATTCCACGTTCTCCATCAATTAAATTACAAGTAACTCCACTATTAAAAGCAGCACCACCCGCCTCATAATTATAAACGTGGGCCCATTTATCACAAATTAATTGATCTCCTGGTTGGGTGTGCAATTTTATAGCTGCTTGATTAGACATAGAACCTGTTGGAAAAAACAAAGCAGTTTCCATACCAAATTTTTCGGCAAACCTTCTTTCCAATTCATTAACAGATGGATCTTCCTTATATACATCATCTCCGGTTTGAGCGGTTATTATCGCATCAAGCATACCTTGAGTAGGTTTAGTAACTGTATCACTTCGCAAATCTATTGTCATAATAGCCATATTTTTTATCCTATAATTCTCGTCTAAACTTGGATTCGATTGATTGAATTTCTTCATTCAAAATATTTTCAAGTTCGACAATTTTCAAATTATTATTATAGTCAAAATTAATATTTTTGTTGGAAGCATTTGTTGTTAATTGAAACAAATTATAAGTTTGACCAAAGGATTGTTCATCAACATTAAATTGAAACACCGTTTGACAGGGATGAATAGAAATATCTTCTACTACTTTATCTTTAGGAGACTCCAATTCGTATTGCTTTACCTGTACTTGAAGTTGTTGAATATTTGTGGAAATATAATTTAAAATATTTATATTATTTATTGGTAAAGCAAAAAATATCCCGCAATTATCAATTTTTTTAACTAAAGATCGATTGTCTTCATTCCAAAAAACATACACTTCATAATAGGTACCTTTTGAAGAACAACTAGTGCCATCAGACAATCTAAAAACATCAATTATCCCATCGCAATATTCATATTTATACATGTAGTTCGTTATGTTTCTTGCTTCCAAACTTTTTGTGAATTTAGCAACTAAATGATCTACGTGTTTTTTTTCGTGTTGAGCATGCAATCCCATACTAGTCCAAACAAAAATAATTACTAAAAGATATTTCATGTTTTTTTTATTTTATTGAATTGAACATTGAAAACTTCCTATAGGGCTGCCATCCGGAATTTTTGGTGTTTTAAAAGTTTTAAATTTTTCAGGATACTTTCTATATTCATTTATTTCTCTTAATAATTGCATATTAAAAATACCATTATCATCATTTAACAATGAAGTTAAATCATCCAGATTTTTATTGGCAATGGCTTTAACTTGCGCAATAGATTTAGTTGAAGAAATTAAATTAAATAGGTTTTGCAATAGCCGATATTGTATGGTATTAGAAACTTCTTCTTCATAACTAGTATTCATTTTAATTTTAAAACAATGGTCAATTAAGGGGTTTAAAACACCATCAAGTCCTAAATTTTTTTCTGAAATTGCACGCTGTTCCACTAACCTATTAGCACGTTCAGAGTTTAGCAATAATCGCAATGTCATATCACTAGCAGTAGCAACCGCACCTAAAGCATCGAACGCAACATTGGTATTACTTTTAAAAGATTCTCTAGTCCTTTGGTAAGCCATCGCTCTTGGTGGAAATAATTTTAATTTAGCTTCCGGTATTAGTAACGTTTGAACGGATATTGTTTTTAAGACCGATTTTAAAGCCTGCTCTTGTTCTTTTTTAGAAATAACTTCTACCACAACTCCGTCACTACCTTTTACAGCGTAATTATAATTTAAACCTCCAATATTTTTTATGGCAGCTTCAGTTTGATAACGATGGTAAAAATACAAAGGTACAAATACATCCTCTAAAACAGTATAGGGCTCATCATTTCTAATATTATCAATAGAAAAATTTTCTATAGCTTGATTTCTTATGGCTAAAACAGACTCCAATTCTTCAGAAGCATTTTCACCATTGTCCCATAAATGGGCTTTTCCGTGAGCACTACCTTGTGGACGCGCATCGGTATCTGAAATATATTGAAAACCATCTATAAATGCATTGGATAAGATTCCTCTCAAATATTTTTTTTCTTCCATCCCTTTCGGTACATTGCTGTAAGAATAAGCAACTGTTACTTTATCCCAGTCACCAATTCCAGTATCGTAAGCATTGGAAAAATCAATTTCACCATTTTTTAATGTTAAAGTAGGATGCGGGTAATCCATCACACTAGACCTATTTGTTGGGCTTGCTGCAAAATTATGAGCAAATCCTAAGGTATGGCCTACTTCATGTGCTGCTAGTTGCCTAATTCGAGCTAACGCCATAGATAACATAGGCTCGTAATTATCGTCTCTTTCTGCAAAAGGTTGATTCATCAATGCCTGAGCAATTAAAAAATCTTGTCGGATGCGAAGACTACCCAGACTAACATGTCCCTTTATGATTTCTCCAGTTCTAGGGTCACTTATTGTACTTCCATAACTCCAGCCTCTTGTAGAACGATGTACCCATTGTATTAAATTATAACGAAGGTCTAAGGGGTCAGCATCTTCTGGCAGCATTTTTACTTGAAAACCATTTTTATAACCAATGGCCTCAAATGCTTGATTCCACCAACTAGCTCCTTCTAATAAAGCCGAACGAATGGGTTCCGGTGTTCCTGAATCCAAATAATAAATGATAGGTTCAACTGCTTCAGATATCGCTAAGTCGGGGTTTTTCTTTTCTAAACGATGCCTATAAATAAATCGTTTTTTTATGGGCTCCCAAATAGGTGTCGCGTAATCCATGTATTCCATTGGAAAAGAACCGCACCTGGTCTCAAATACTCTAGGGCTGTACTTATCATCGGGTAAAGCTACAAAACTATAATGTTGAATTACAGAAATTGCAGTTTCATCAGGTGTAACTGGATTAATATTTTTACCAGTTGGTTCTCCAACAAAAGTAAGCAAGGATTCAAAGATTACATTTTCAGGGAAGGCTTTTGTATTTTCCATCCATAATACATTTCTTGTTTTATCTAATTTATAAACTCCTTCTTTCGCTTTTTTTAAGCGATTGGCTACCCGATGAGCATCTTGCATTAAAAAAGGTGTCAAATCGATTATGTAAGTATCTTCAATAATTTCTTTTATTGGGAAACCAAATAAAACCGACTCGGCAAAAGCTTGTTTAATGGATTTTTTTTCTAACTCATTATTAGTAATCGCTCTAAAGTCTTGATTTGGTTGAATTAACAATATTTTATTTCCACTTTTAATAAACTTCACAATTACTCCGTCACCGATTTTACCTCGATCCAATCCAATATCATTCGATCCCATTCCTGTGGCTAGGAAATGAGCATATAAAAATTCAGTATCTAATTGATCTACTTCGAGATAAATCTCACCCTCAGATTCAGAATAATGAAAATTAAAAAAACCATTAAACATTTTTAAGTCTTTTTTTTCTGCTAAAAATTGCGCGTGAACTGAATTGAATCCAAAAAAGAAAAGGAAACAAAAAATCGGATATTTCATGGCTGTATGTATTTAGTTATTTTCTGAGCTTATCATCGACAAGAATTGTAATATCAAAATATTCACTTTTGCTTATTGATTTAGTTTTTTGTTTAATCAATAGGTTTTAGAAATCATTTATTTCTTTAAACGCAAAAAAATTATCAGTTGGTATTATAAAAATAAGATTTTTTAAATCTATAAAAAATATCGGAATTTTCATTTAATATGAGTTGTTAAATTATATATTTACTAATTATTAACTGTTAATTAATATACTCCCTAATTTTGGGCTTTAGATATGATAACAACAGATCAACTTAATGATCTCAGAAAGCGCCTGGATGCGCTAAGGAGGTATCTTTGACGTTGCTGGTAAGCAAATAGAAATCGCTAACGACGAAGAAAAAACATACGATCCAAATTTCTGGGATCATCCAAAAGATGCGGAAGCTTTTATGAAAATGCTTCGTACCAAAAAGAAATGGATTAGCGACTTTAAGAATGCTGAAGCATTAACCGACGATACAGAAATACTTTATGAGTTTTTTAAAGAAGGGGAAGGTAGCCCTGAACAAGTACAAAAACGATTTGATGAAGCATTGACTGCAATTGAGGCTTTAGAATTTAGGAATATGCTAAGTGAAGAAGGTGATCACCTTAGTGCTGTTTTACAAATTACGGCAGGTGCAGGTGGTACCGAAAGTTGTGATTGGGCAGAAATGTTAATGCGAATGTATTTAATGTGGGCAGAAAAACATGATCTTAATGTCAAAGAACTAAACTTTCAGTCTGGTGATGTTGCTGGCATTAAAACCGTAACGATAGAAATAGATGGCGAATTTGCTTTTGGATGGTTAAAAGGAGAAAATGGTGTTCATAGATTGGTGCGCATCTCCCCTTTTGATAGCAATGCAAAACGACACACAAGTTTCGCTTCCGTTTATGTATATCCTTTGGTGGATGATGCGATTGAAATATCCATCAATCCTTCAGATATTTCCTGGGCATTTGCTCGAAGTGGTGGTGCTGGTGGACAAAATGTAAATAAAGTAGAGACAAAAGCAATATTAACACATGCTCCTACAGGTATTATGATTCATAATTCTGAAACTAGGTCTCAATTAGAAAATCGAGAAAAAGCGATGCAAATGTTAAAGTCGCAATTGTATGAAATTGAATTGCGAAAGCAGCAGGCACAGCGAAATGAAATTGAATCTGGTAAAATGGCTATTGAATGGGGATCTCAAATAAGAAACTATGTACTTCATCCATACAAGTTAATTAAAGATGTAAGAACAGCTCACGAAACTGGAAATGTAGATGCAGTACTCAATGGAGATTTAGATGGATTTTTAAAGGCCTATTTAATGACTAATGGCCAAGAAGAAAAAAATGATGAATTATAAAAAAAGCAGCTAATTAATTAGCTGCTTTTTTAAATTTTTATATAATAAAAAACTATTTGTTTACTGGTTTTTTTCCTTCCCAAATACTTAATGATTTTGTATTAAGCGCTACATAATCATTATTCCCTGCTTCTTTAGCTAATTTTAATGATTCTTTAGCTGCTTTTATAGCTCCTTTTTTATCTCCTGATTTGGCATAAATTAAAGATTGTTGACGGTAATACCAAAAAGCTGGATTTTTACGCATTTTAATTGCCTTGTCAATCCACATTTTAGCTTTATCAATGTCTTTACCTGCATTTAAATAATAGACCGCTGCACTATAATAATCACCAGCATTAGGACCATCCATAACTGTTGCTATACTTTCGGTTACCTGAGCGTCTGTAAAAAACGAAATGGGTACGCCAACATAAACGTTGTCCCATATAAAGCCTAGAGTTGCAGAATCGTTTGTGATAGAGTCAAATGAAATGGTAAACGTTTCTACCTTTACAGGCATGGTATTTACATTTGCTTTTACAGATGCTACAACTTTTTCAGTATCCCATTCAGAAGGAACTCCCCAGTTGGAAGTCTCCGTGTAAAAATATACCTCCCAAGATTGCGCATTTGGTTTGGTGAAAATAGCATAAGTTCCAGCCTTGACTATTTTAGAACCTATTTTTACACTCTTATCAAAACTAATCGTGGTATTTTTATTAGCACCTGTTCTCCACATTTCACCGTAAGGAACCAACGTTCCAAATATTTCTCTTTCACGCATCGAAGGCCTTGAATAAGAAAGTTCTAAACTCGTAAGTCCTACCGTTTGAGTTACTGTTTGAGAGGTACTTGGTTGTGGTGTTTTAACTTGAGCATTTACAGTTGATGTAATAGCAAAAACAAAAACGATTATCATTAGTTTTTTCATAATATTTAGTATTAATTAATTTTTAGATATCTACAAAATTAATCAATACTATTCACAAAGATTTAAATAATCCAAAAAAACTATTACTTACTGTTAAATATGAATTTATTTTTAAATATTTATCATTTTTTGCTTTTAATCGATATTTTTAATACTTTTATCGATATTATAAGTGTTTTAATGAATTATTAAATTAGAAGTTATGGGGAATTATAAATGTGTAAACGGGGAATTAACAGTAAAGTTCAACCCGACTAAATGTATTCATGCTGAGCATTGCGCCAATGGATTATCTGAAGTATTTAGTACTTCTATTTTACCTTGGATCAATTTAGAAGCATCGTCTCATGATAAAATAATTTCACAAATTAAAAGATGCCCCTCAGGTGCATTGAGCTTTAAACATAAAATTTCTGCATAAACTTTAAGAAAAAATTAGTATATCTATGTGTAATTTTTCTCAAATTGCAATGTTAAAGTTATATGTTAATATAAATTATGAAAAATATTATACAAGCTATATTTCTAGTATTATTCTTTACTAACTTCACTATTCAGGCACAGCAACTGTCCATCGATGATCAATTTAAGGATCTAATCAATAAATCAAATAGCTATAAAGGCTATAAGGTCGTTAAGAAGGAAAAGTTTTATAAGCTAAGGAAAAATGTTTCCGATACAATAGCTGTTTTAGAAAATAATATAGTTACAAAAGCTTCTGAAATTGAAAAACAAATTTCTAATATCAATCTGTTAACAGCGGAATTAGCGTCTACAAAAGAAAAATTAATCATTTCTAAAGAAAAAGAAAATGGCATTTATTTTTTAGGAGTTTTAACCGATAAGTCCACCTATTCATTTATGGCATTTAGTTTACTTGGAATATTAACGCTGATTATTATTGTTTTATTTATAAAATATAAAAGTGGATTTGATATTATAAAAACAACAAAAATTAAGCTTCGTGAAACAGACGATGAATTGGATAATTTAAGGCAACGTTCTTTAGGCAGAGAACAACAATTAAGGAGAAAACTTCAAGATGAAATTAACAAGAAAAAAATCTAAATATCATTAATTAAACCTTGTTATTTTAGCCCCTATTGCACGTAATCTTTCGTCAATATTTTCATAACCACGATCAATTTGCTCAATATTCTGTATAATGCTTGTTCCTTTAGCAGACAATGCAGCTATTAATAATGAAATTCCAGCCCTAATATCTGGAGAAACCATTGTTGTTGCTTTTAATGGATATTCAAAATCATGACCTATTACTGTTGCACGGTGGGGATCGCATAGTATTATTTTTGCGCCCATGTCAATCAATTTATCTACAAAGAACAAACGGCTTTCAAACATTTTTTGATGAATTAAAACGCTTCCCTTTGCTTGGGTAGCAATAACCAAGACAATACTAAGTAAATCGGGTGTAAATCCTGGCCACGTAGCATCTGAAACGGTTAAAATAGAACCATCAATGTATCCTTGAATTTCATAACTCTCTTGAATTGGAATGTGAATATCGTCTCCAACTTTCTCGACAATAATTCCTAGTTTTCTAAAGGTATCAGGAATGAGTCCTAAATCTTTCCAGCTTACATTTTTGATTGTTATTTCACTGCGAGTCATCGCAGCTAAGCCGATCCAGCTTCCTATTTCAATCATATCTGGAAGTACCCGATGGTGACAACCTTTTAAGACCTTCACTCCTTCTATGACTAATAAGTTAGAACCAATACCCGCTATGTTAGCTCCCATTTGAACCATCATTTTACATAATTGTTGTAAATAAGGTTCACAGGCAGCGTTATAGATCGTGGTTTTCCCTTTAGCCAGTACTGCAGCCATCACGATGTTTGCAGTTCCAGTTACCGATGCTTGATCTAATAACATATAGGTTCCTTTAAGTCCGTTAGGTGCCTCAACACCATAAAAACATTCTTCTTTATTATATCGAAAAGTGGCACCCAGTTTTATAAAACCTTCAAAATGGGTATCAAGCCGTCGTCTTCCAATTTTATCACCTCCCGGTTGTGGAATAAACCCTTTTCCAAACCTGCTTAATAATGGGCCAACTATCATTATAGAACCTCTTAACGAACTTCCTTCTTCCTTAAATTTTTCAGATTCCAGGTAGTCTAAATCTAACTGATCCGATTTAAAAGAATAGGATCCTTTTTCAAGTTTATTTACCTTAACACCAAGGTTCCTAAGAATTTCAATTAATTTATTTACATCTCGAATGTCTGGTACATTATGAATCAATACTTCTTCATCTGTTAATAAAACAGCACAAAGTATTTGTAAAGCTTCGTTTTTAGCGCCTTGAGGAATAATTTCACCTTGTAACCTATTGCCTCCTTCTATTCTAAAAGATCCCATAAAAATAACTGTTTTCTAACTAATATTTTTTCCAAGTTCTCCCTTTGGTGTTTTTGTTTGTTTTTAAAGTTTTCTTAGCACCATAACTTTTATTGTTTTTTAGGATAGTCATCGTGTCCAGAAGTATTTCATCACTTCCTTTTAGGTTTAATTTACCCTCAGAAAGTTCAAATAAATGATTAAAAATCACATCATTTTCCACCGTATCTTTATTCCAGTTTAAGAAGCATTTTTTCATGTGATTGGCAATCGTAATCACTAAAGCATCTTTTTTCTCTCCATCATCCCATCCAATAGCAACATCAATCATTCGTTTTATATTGTTTCCATAAAAACGATATTTTGGAAAGTTTTGAGGATACTCTAAATATTGTGGATACTCTTGTAATTCCTCTCGTTTCGGGATTGGGTAGGGAGAATCTACATCTAACTTAAAGTCAGAAATAATAAATAATTGATCCCAAAGTTTGTGCTGAAAATCTGTAACATCACGCAAATGTGGATTTAAGTTACCCATTACAGAAATAATGCTGCTTGCAACTTTATTTCGTTCTTCTTTTGTTTCTTTTGCGATGGCTTGGTCTACCATTTTTTGAATATGTCTTCCGTATTCAGGTATAATAAGCTTTGGTCGCTCAGAATTGTATTCTATATGATCTATCAAATTTTAAGGATAATATTGCAGTATTTTATACGTGCAATGTGGTTTATTAATGAAGTATTTTTTTTCTGTCTGCAAAATACTAATTTTTAAAGAGAAATTACTCCTTCTACTTTAGAAACTTTTTTATATTTTTCAATTACTGCAGCTGGTGATTTCATCATCACATTTATAGAAATACTTGTATAGGTTCCTTTTGAGGAATCCCGACTTGTAATCTCTGCATTCGTATCATTGAATATGGCTTTAATTTTCGCTATTTTTTCCTTGCTGCTAGGAACTATAAATTTATATAAATAGGCATTTGGCCAGCTTGTATCTTTTTTAAGACTTTCTGTTAATCTTTTGTAAAAAGCAGCAGTATCATTCTCTGTATTCATTGTGTTTTATTTACGCTTTACAAATATAAGGTTTCGCTATCAATTATTATTTACGTTATTTGCATTATATCATAATCATATGCCAAATAGAATTATTATTACGGGGGGACCTGGTTCCGGAAAAACTTCGTTGATTTCTTTCCTTTCAGAAAATGGTTTTCAATGTCAACATGAAATTTCTCGTGAGGTTATTTTGGAGGCTCAGAAGGAAGGTATTGATCAATTGTTTTTAACAGATCCTATTCTTTTTAGTAAAAAATTACTAGAAGGACGATTGAAACAATTTAACGATATCCATCATTTTAAAAAGACCGCTATTTTTTATGATCGGGGCCTACCAGACATCACTGCTTATATGGATTATAAACGAGTAAATTATCCAGATGAATTTAAAAAATTATGCCAGAATAATCGCTACAACAGTATTTTTTTACTACCTCCCTGGAAAGAGATATACATACAGGATAATGAGCGATATGAATCTTTTGCTGAGGCAGAAAAAATACATCATTTTTTATTAAAGGCCTATAAAAACTATGGATATAAAGTGATTGCAGTTCCTTTTGACACCTTGACTAACAGAATGCAATTCATAAAAAAAAGCCTAGCTCATCAATTTTGAAAAAACCAATTCAAATACTAGAAACCTATTGGGGACATCCTCAATTTCTTCCAATGCAAGAGGAAATAATCTCCAACGTATTAAACGGAAGAGACACGGTTGCATTACTGCCTACAGGAGGTGGAAAGTCGGTTTGTTTTCAATTACCAGCTTTGGCACAAGAAGGAATTTGTATTGTTATTTCTCCTCTAGTAGCCTTAATGACAGATCAGGTAAACGCTTTAAAGAAAAAGGGAATTAAAGCGCTTAAAATCTCTGGAGGAATTTCCTATCAAGATTTAAATGCAGTATTAGAAAATGCAATGTATGGAAATTATAAATTTTTGTATTTATCTCCTGAAAGGTTGCAGCAAGAATTAGTGCAAAATTGTATCAAGCAAATGAATGTGAATTTAATTGCCATTGACGAGGCACATTGTATTTCTCAATGGGGAAACGATTTTAGGCCAGCTTATAAAAACTGTAATATCCTAAGAACATTTTTTCCATTAGTGCCTATGATCGCTTTAACTGCCTCTGCGACACCAGAAGTAGTAGCAGATACTGTTCTCCAATTAAAATTAGAAACACCTGCCATTATAAAAAGTTCCTTTGTTCGTAAAAACTTATCTTATCAAGTTCATTATCAGGAAGATAAATTATACCGAATCGAACAGCTATTAAAGAAAAGTAATGGATCGGCTATTATTTATGTGAGAAGTAGAAAAAATACAGTGGAAATTAGCCAGCAATTAATTAGTTTAGGTATTTCGAGTCATTTTTTTCACGGTGGCATTTCCTCTGAAGAAAAAAACACCCGACTCGAGGACTGGCTAAAAGGAAAAAATCAAGTAATGGTGGCTACGAATGCTTTTGGAATGGGAATAGACAATCCGAATGTGAGTTATGTATTTCACACTCAACTTCCAGAAAGTATGGAGAGTTATTTTCAGGAAGCTGGACGTGCCGGAAGAGATGGAAATTATTCGAGTGCAATAATTTTATACAATGATTATGACAAACTATTAATAAAAAAACAATTTTTAGATTCAAGGCCTTCGACCGATCAATTAAAAACTATTTATCGAGCCCTGAGTAATTATTTTCAAATTTCTTATGGTGAAGGGGCCTTTAGCTCCCATAATTTTAATTATATAACCTTCTGTAAACACTATGAGCTAAACAGTCTACTTACCTATAATGGATTAACTTCATTAGAACGCTTGGGCATTATACAGTTATCAAAACAATTTGGTAGAAAGTCGGTTCTTAAATTTAATTTAAGTTCAGAAAAACTAATCAATTATTTAGAGCAACATCCGAACATTGCCTTAATAGGTAAAACAATTTTAAGACTGTATGGAGGTATTTTTGAATCCCCTACTTCTGTAAAAATTGAATTAATTGCTTCAAAAACAGGACAATCTGTTGTAAGAGTAATCAAAGCACTAGAAAAGATGGAACAAGAAGGTGTATTGAACTTAACATTATTTCACACCGATGCAAGCATTACTTTTATAGTACCAAGGGAGGATGATAAAACAATCAATAGCGTTTCAAAAGCACTAAAAGCATTAAACCATAAAAAAGAAGCGGAAGTTAATTCTGTTTTAAATTACATCAATAATAATTCGGTTTGTAAAAGTGTACAATTGGTTGGTTATTTTGGGGAAAAATCTGCAAATAACTGTGGCATATGTTCGGTATGCGCTTCACAAAAAAGCAGCCCCAGCAAGAAAGAAATTCAGCTTATTTCTGAAGAAATTCTTATTTTATTAGAAGAAAGAGAATTGTCTTCTCGAATACTTTCAGAAAAACTTACTTTTACCGAATCAAAAATAGTAGTAGTTTTAAGACATCTACAGGATCTTGAAAAAATTAGAATTAATACCAAAAATGAATATTTTTTAAATTAATGAGAGACTTAAGAATTGTATTTATGGGCACCCCAGGATTTGCGGTTGGTGTATTAAAAAAATTAGTAGCAGAAGGCAAAAACATTGTGGGCGTAATTACTTCGCCAGACAAGCCTGCTGGCAGAGGGAGGAAGGTCAAACAATCTGATGTTAAAGCATATGCTGTCTCCCAAAATTTAAAACTATTACAACCTAGCAACTTAAAAGAGGAATGTTTTTTAAATGAATTAGCTGCATTAAAGGCTAATTTACAAATTGTAGTTGCATTTAGAATGTTACCGAAAGTGGTTTGGAATATGCCCAGCTATGGCACTTTTAATTTACATGCTTCCTTATTACCTCAGTATAGAGGTGCTGCTCCTATTAATTGGTCAATTATTAATAGAGAACATAAAACAGGAGTCAGTACTTTTTTTATTGACGATAAAATTGATACTGGCGAAATCATCTTACAAGAAGAGGTATTAATAAAAAATCGCGAAACCGTTGGATCCTTGCACGACGTTTTAATGAATACAGGAAGCCAATTAGTAATTAAAACGGTGGAGTTGATAACAGAAAGTAAAGAAAAACCTATAAGACAAACCAGGAGTGATGTCCTAAAAAACGCTCCGAAGTTAACAAAGGACAATACCAAAATAGATTGGAGTCGACCTGTTGAAGAAATTGACTCTTTTATTAGGGGACTTAACCCTTATCCTGCCGCTTGGTGCACTTTAAAGAACAATAATGAAGAAAGAAGCACCGTAAAGATTTATAATTGTAATTATGTAATCGAGAAACACAGTTTTGAAAACGGAACAATTATTAGTTCCAAAAAAGAGCTTAAAATTTCAGCAAGCAATGGTTATCTTAACATTTATGAAATACAGCTTGCTGGAAAGCGAAAAATGGACATAAAATCTCTTTTAAATGGCTTTACTTTTAAGGAAAACTCGAAAATGGTGTAAAGCCTCGTTATCATTGAACTTATAAAATTCATTAAAACCAGCTAGGTTTATTAACAAAGCGAGTAAGTTATCAACAAAAAACGCTATTTCTATTGCTATTACTTGCGTGAACCGATAATCCATTTAAATTTGTAAACGAAATATAAAATAAAGTTTAACCAACAGTTTAATTTTTTAAAAATTATGAACAAATCAGATTTAATTGACGCAATGGCAGAATCTGCTGGAATTACAAAAGCAGCAGCAAAAAAAGCATTAGAGTGTATGCTAAGTGAAATTCAAGGATCGTTAAAAAAAGGAAATAGAGTTTCTTTAGTAGGATTCGGTTCTTGGTCAGTTTCTATGAGAGCAGCAAGAGATGGTAGAAACCCTCAAACAGGAGCTACTATCAAAATTAAAGCTAAAAACGTAGTTAAGTTTAAAGCTGGATCAGATTTAAGCGGTAGCGTAAATTAGTCCTAAAATTTTCAATTCAAAAATCCCCTTCCGTTTTCGGACTTGGGGATTTTTTTATGCATTATTTATACTACCTACTCTAAAATTTGTATTTCATACAATTAATACTTAGTTTTAAATTTGAAAATAACAAGATGACGATTTTAAAACCCGAAAAAGGATTATTATTGGTAGCAGAGCCAGCTATAATAGGAGATGTCTCTTTTAATAGATCTGTGCTATTATTGGCTGAGTACAATGAAAATGGTGCTGTTGGATTTATTTTAAACAAACCATTGAAAAATAGTTTACATGATTTTATACCCACATTAGATTCATGCATTCCTATTTATAATGGAGGTCCTGTAGAACAGGATAATTTATATTTTATTCATAAAATTCCGGAGTTAATTCCCAATAGTATTGAAATAGCGAACGGTATTTATTGGGGTGGTGATTTTAATGAAATTAGTAGCTTGCTTCAGGAAAACAAAATAAAAGAATCTGAAATTCGTTTTTTTCTGGGATATACCGGTTGGAATCACAATCAATTAGAGGAAGAACTAGAGGAACATAGTTGGGTGTTATGCCCTAACAAGTATGAAAATAAAATATTAGGAGAAACTGGAGAAGGCTTTTGGAAAGAAAAAATGCTGGAATTTGGTGGTGATTATTTAATTTGGTCCAACTCACCAGAAAATCCGTCCAATAATTAATGACTCAAAGAAGACAATCTTGCTTTCGCATTTAATTTTTGTAATAAATCCTTAGACACTTTATTCGTAAATTCTTTTTTTCGATACTTTGTTATGGGTTGAATCCCCATGATGACATTACTGATAAATAGTTCATCCGCTTTTTGTAAATCAAAGGGTGATATTGATTTTTCTTCTAGATTATACTCTTTAGAGAGCTCACAGATCGCAATCAATTGTTTTCTTATAACCCCTCTTAAGCAACCGTCTGTTATAGGTGGCGTGATAATTAAATTATCCTTAACCAAAAATAAATTTCCTTGCAATGCTTCCACAACCATTTTCTTTTCGTTGAGTAATAAACAATTTTGATAGCCATTTTCAGCTGCAAAAATACTCCCTAGTACATTCGTTATTTTCGAGTTTGTCTTTAAAGTAGAAAGCAAATTAGAATAGATATAATAATCTTTAAATAATTCTACTTCGTAGGGAACGTCATCAATCGTGTAAAAGGGAATCTCTAGTTTTTCAAGTGCTATAAAATAGTCGACATCATTGGTTTTTGGTGCGTACTTCCCTCCTTCTTTTCTATTTACATAAAGCTTAACTCTGCACGTATCGTTCGTTAAATTAGAGGCCTCAATGGTTTTTAGAATTTCATTTTCTAAAAACTCCATAGAAAAAAACATGGGTATTTCCATTCTTAAAATTCGCATAGAAGCCATTAATCTAAAATAATGATCTTCCCAAAAGTTAATCCTGTTAGATACTACTTTAAGTGTTTCAAATACTGCATCGCCGTATTGCAGCCCCCTATTGTTGACAGATACTTTTCCTTCTTGCCCACCTTGTAATTTTCCGTTTAAATTAACCATAAAAAAACCGCCTTATTTTAGAAGGCGGTGCAAATATACTATATAATAGACTTCTTATACAGAACCTAATAAATGTTTCAGTTCAGAAATCATATTTTCCCAAAGCATTTTCCCTTCTTCGACTTCATCTTCTTCCGCAAAATCGGTAACCATAATACAAACATCTTTGGTGATGTCATCAAGGTCTATGCGCATTTCAAAATAATAATTGGTGCCTTCATCTTCCATCCATTGAAAACGAATTGATTTACCTTTTTGTTTTGAAATTAGCTTAGCGACTTCTTCGCTGCCTTCCCAAATAAAATTAAAAATTTCACCCCTAGAATTCACATTATCTGCATACCATTCCTGCATTCCAGAAGGTGTCGAAATGTATTGGTATAACAGTGCAGAAGATGCTTGAATTGGAAATTCCATCTCGTACTTTATTTTTTCACTCATAGGGCTGTAATTAACATGTGCCAATATAAATATTTATTGCTTACTGCAAAAGAAAGAAAGCTGAAATTATTTATTATTTATCTTATTTAAATTTATAAATAAATATGACAAAACAGGAAAGGAATGTTTGTGCTCGTATAAATTGTTCTTATATTTGCCATCGCAAAAAATGACAGATAAGTTTTTTTCTTTGCAAGAAAATTATTGATTTAGTTGTTAATTCTCTAAAATAAATGGCGAGGTAGCTCAGGTGGTTAGAGCGTCGGATTCATAACCCGGAGGTCACGAGTTCAAGTCTCGTTCTCGCTACAAAGGAGTAATCAGAAAT
>ENA-ORDA01001407-ORDA01001407.1-marine-metagenome-genome-assembly--contig:-NODE-1407-length-20335-cov-2.910258_pt1 | contig 20335 bp, 15 predicted proteins | sample MGYA00237778_ERZ508506 | MGnify/ENA primary metagenome ERZ508506 (study PRJEB26177, sample SAMN06267891) | marine metagenome | isolation source: Monterey Bay, California, USA | place: Pacific... | reverse complement strand
GGTGTCCGGTTCGTAAATCCGGCGCGAGGCGAGCTTTAGAAGCCAGGGATCGGCAACTATTCGGGGACTAAGCGGTGAAATAAGTCTGCGAGTGAAATGAGACGCGGCAAAAAGTGATTTTTTAGACAGCGGCTTAATCAATTTTTGCGTATTTTTGTGCAAATAAGAAAAATCAGGGAAGAGCTATGAGCAAACTAATTTGGAAACTAGCAGCACTGTCCATGCTGTTACCGTCAACTACCTTTGCCAGTGACGGACTCAATGGCGCGAACACCGCTTGGATCTTAACCGCCACGGCTTTGGTCCTTATGATGACGTTGCCGGGGCTGTCTCTATTTTACGGAGGCTTGGTTCGGGTTAAAAATATTTTATCGATCCTGTTGCAATGCTTTGCAGTGACCTGTGTTGCGTCGCTGCTGTGGCTATTTGTTGGTTATTCCATGGCCTTTTCCGAGGGCAATGGGTTCGTTGGCGGTTTTGACAACATTTTGATGGGGTCCGTAACGGAAGGCGCAATGGTTGGGGACATACCCGAATCGGTGTTTGCGATGTTCCAAATGACGTTTGCCATTATCACGCCGGCGCTGATCGTTGGTGGCTTTGCTGAGCGGATGCGGTTTTCGTCAATGCTAGTCTTTTCAGGGCTCTGGCTACTCGTCGTGTATGCGCCGATCACTCATTGGGTTTGGGGCGGTGGTTGGCTGTATGAGATGGGCCTTCTTGATTTCGCGGGCGGAACCGTCGTTCACGTGACCGCCGGCGTTGCCGCGGTTGTGGCTGCTATGGTCATGGGGCCGAGGCATGGTTTTCCGAATCAACCGATGCCGCCGCACAATATGACGATGACCATTACCGGCGCAGGATTACTCTGGGTGGGTTGGTTTGGTTTTAACGCCGGTAGCGCTCTGGCCGCCAATGGTGATGCGGGTATGGCAATGCTCGTGACCCACGTTTCGGCCGCGGCGGGCGCGCTGACCTGGATGGCCTGTGAGTGGACAAAGTTTGGTCGCCCAAGCGCGCTGGGCGCTGTTACGGGCATGGTGGCTGGTCTTGGCACGATCACGCCGGCATCGGGTTATGTTGGGCCCGGTGGCGCACTCGTTATTGGGATTCTGGCTGGTTTTGTTTGTTACCACGCAACGGTCTTTTTAAAGCAGCGGTTAAAAATTGATGACTCGCTTGACGTGTTTCCGGTGCACGGCGTGGGCGGTGCTCTGGGAACTTTGCTAGCCGCGGTGTTTGCGAGCGCAGGGCTCGGCGTCTTTAGTGGCCAGGGGCTGGCCGAGGGCATGACCATTGCCAGTCAATTTCAAGTCCAGCTGATTGGGGTGCTTGCAAGTGGTGTCTATACCGCGATCGTGACTTTTGTTTTACTCAAGCTGATTGACAGGATGCTAGGTCTTCGCGTGTCGCAAGACGAGGAAACCGAAGGTTTGGATCTGACGCAACACAATGAGCGGGGCTACGATTTATAATCATTGAAGACAGGCGCGGTTCGACGGCAGTCGTCGGGCCTGCCCATCCCCAGTCAGCGTTGACTGGGGATGTTGTCGTTCGCCGGCTTGATTAGGGGGTAATCACCCTCGAGCGTAGGCGCGCTCAATCAGATGCACCAAGAGTTGGTCAAATTCATACCCCTGGCCGCGCGCGCCATCCGGATAAAGACTGGTTGGGGTCATACCTGGCAGGGTGTTGACTTCAAGCAGGACAAAGGTGTCGTCCGCCATCACGATAAAGTCTGCTCTTGATAGATCTCGGCAACCGAGGCATTGATGCGCGCTGATCGCCGCAGCACACAGCTGCTGACTCAGCGCAGGCGAAATATTCGCAGGCATAATATGATCACTCGCGCCCTGGGTGTAGCGATGATGGAAGTCATACCAGCTATTGCCTGGGGTTATGATCTCAATCACAGGAAACGCGTCGAGGCCGCCCGAGTGTTCTAAAATACCAACCGTCATTTCCCGGCCAGTAATGCGTTTCTCAATCAAGAGCTGGTCGTCGTACTCGAACGCTAAAGCCACCGCCTCAGCCAGGGCCCCTGGATTGGAAACCCGGGTGACGCCGAGGGCACTGCCTTGCCTGACCGGTTTCACGACCAGCTGGGGCCCGAGAGACATAACGAGTTCCGCTAACTGTGCGGGCCCAAAGGTTTGTCGGTTTAGGATGCCGTGTTGAGCAAGGGGAACCGCGGTGTTGGACAACAAGCCTTTGGCGGCAATCTTATCCATTGCAACCGCACTACCGTGGACGTCTGAGCCAACATAAGGGATGTCCAGTATCTCGAGCAGCCCTTGAACCGTGCCGTCTTCGCCTGGCGGTCCATGCAAAACAGGGAATACAACATCCGGCTGAAAGGCCTGGAGGGCCGGCACAGCGGATGCATTCAGCTCAATATTGATAAGGTTTGGATAGTGCGGCGCAAGTGCTGCCAAAACGCTTTTGGCGCTGACCCGTGAGACGCTCGCCTCCTGAGAGGGGCCGCCGCTCAATAGGGCGACCTTCAGCTGCTGAGTCGCTGCTACGGACATCCTGCCCTCGCATGTTCCACTTCAGTGTAAACAATTTTTCCAGCTCGGGCTTGCTGGCAATCCTTTGGGACTGAGCTTGGGGCCGTTAAAATAAACAGCTGGCGGCCATTTTCGCCGCCCAACATGCAAGCGAAGGCTTCATCTTCAACCTTGATCCGATCCGTTACCTCGCCGCCCGCTCTGACGCGTAAGCATTCTTGGCTAGTGGGGGACGCGACCCAGATGCCGCCAGCTGTATCCAGACATATGCCATCGGGCACCGCGCCATCAAGTTGGGCCCAGATTCTTCGGTTTGAGAGCCGGCCACTGGGTTCAATATCGAAGGCGGTCAGACACGCAGCGAAGGTCTCAGCAACGATCAAGGTGCGGCCATCAGGTGTGATGACACTGCCATTTGGGAAAAATAGATCGCTTGCCGCGACTTCGGCTTGGTGTTGCCCCCGAACCAAAATCAGTTCAGTGGTGGTCATCGCATCGCCTGCATGCAGATCAAAGCCGAAATTACCCACCCAACAGCGACCGAGTGCGTCGACAACCATATCGTTGCAATCATGTTTCGTCAGCGGTGACAGGTCACACCAAAGCTCGAGGCCGTGCGCGTTCTGAACCAAAATTGATCGGTCGCGCATGGACACGATGAGTAGTCGACCATCCGGCAACCAGCCGAGTCCAGAAGGCTGCTGTGGTACTTCGGCAACCACGGTTTTGTTGCCGTCAGCATCGATCCGGCACACCACGTGGTCGTGCATATCAGAAAACCAAAGCGCCCCGTCATGCCAGCGTGGGCCTTCGGCAAAGCACAGATCAGTGGTGATTGTGTTCAGCGCCATGATGTGATTCCTTGCAGTGGTTTGGCAAGATTATCATCTACCTGCATTGGGTCCCAGCACAAACCCAGTTCTAATCGAGGATCGCGCGAAGCGCCCTCGCTGGTGGCAGGCGTCGCCACAAGTGGCGTAATGTTTGCGCAAGCCAAGGGGCTGATGGCGGCCAGGTTAAGTGCGATTTTCGTTTTGGGCTTGCTTTAGCGCAACACAGTTAAGGCGCAGCCTCTGTCAGAAACGCTTTGAGGGTGCTCTCATTGAACGGCCAGCCGAGTTCTTCTATTGAACCCGTGCGAGTGACCACAGGAATGCGGATCCCGTAGCGCTCGACGAGTTCGTCTGATTCGGCGATTTCGACCGACTCGATTACTAGATCCAGTTCAGTGTGCAGCCCATTTAAAAGCGCTAACGCTTGTTCGCAGAGATGGCAGCCAAGGGTTGTGTAAAGTTGAACGGTGATCATAGGTTAAAAAATGCCTGAGCCGTTTGGGTGGTTTCAGCCGCGAGTTGCGCGGCGGGTTTGTCTAATAGTGCTGCAACGAAACGGCAAACTTCAACCAAATGTTCAGGTTCACACCGGCGATGTTTTGGTTTGGGTTTTAATGATCTGGGCAGCAGGTAGGGTGCATCGGTCTCTATCATTAAGCGATTGCTGGGGATGTCACGGATCAGGCTGTGCAAATGGCTGCCCCGGCGCTCATCGCAAATCCAGCCCGTGATGCCAATATGACAATCCAGGTCAAGGTAGCGCTTGAGCGCGTGGGCATTTCCAGTAAAACAATGCACCACGACAGAATTGATCCGGTCCCGATATTTCGTAAGGATTGCGGTGAAGTCATCGGCTGCGTCCCGCTCATGCAGGAATAACGGTTTACCCAGTTCTACCGCGAGAGCTAATTGCCCCTCAAAGGCTCGGCGCTGCTGATCCCTAGGGGTAAAATCGCGAAAATAATCGAGCCCGGTTTCGCCGATGGCCACGACGCTAGGACTACGCGCGAGCGCTGCGAGCATCTGAAGCGTTTCATCGTTAATCTCTTCAGCATGATGCGGGTGAACACCAACCGTTGCGTAAAGTCCTTCGAATTGCTCGGATAACGCAATCGCCTGTTTTGAGCCTTCGAGACTGGCGCCTGTCACCGCCATCTGAAGCACACTCGCCGTTTTGGCGCGGTCGAGTACGGTCTGGAGATCATCCTTAAAGTCACTGTGAGTGAGGTTTGCGCCAATATCAAAGAGCATTACTTTTAGCCTTGGGGTGTGGGGGCATCATTCAGCGTGATGCTTGCGGGCCGCGAAGTTTTGTTAAATACCGCGGGCCCAATGGGTAAGGGATCATTGGGACTGAACTGTTCAATTTCGTAAGGATACAGGAGAGGCTCGGGTAGACCATTTAGCTGAGCGTAAATGGCAGCATACAGCAGGACGGCTTTCACGTAGGCGCGGGTCTCAGCGAAGGGGATGCCTTCGATAAAGGCGTCAATGGGCTGAGGATTGGCGTACCATTTTTTCGCTCGGCTGGGTCCGGCGTTGTAGGCTGCCAGGGCTAAAATTCGATTGTCATCGAAGCGCTGTAAGAGCTGACCAAGGTACGCTGTGCCGAGTTTGATATTGGTATCGGCTTGGGTCAGAACTAAATCCGTTGGGCTATCTAGGGCGATTGATTTGGCAACGCTTTGCGCCGTTCGGGGCATCAGTTGCATCAAACCTTGGGCACCCACCGGCGAGCGGGCATCGGTCCAGAAGCCACTTTCCCGGCGGGCGACTGCCATCGCAAGGGTTACCGGCACGCCTTGGGTACGGGCCGCTTCGGTAAAACGCTCGGCAAAAGGGCGCGGGAAGCGCTCGCGGACTTCATCCCAAGCTTGCGCCTGGGCGAGCGTTGCAATCGCCATGTCATGCCAGAGCCACTGACTTGCGAGTGCTGCTGCAATACGGAGCTCGGTGGTTGAAAAAGGTTTTATCAGTTGAAACCATTCTCGGCGAGCCTCAAGGGTCTCCCCTAAAGCTCTTAATTCGTAAATACGCTGAGCGGAGGGTGCTGCCGCCAGATCCAGCAGTTTTTCAGGTGCGATGGTGGTGCTTTGGTCTGCCAAGCTGCCAGGGATTCCGAGCCAAAGTGCTGCGAGGTGCCCATAGTAGTCGCGCTCGCCAGCCAGGCGCTCAAAACTGACCCGAGCCGATTCCCGGCCGCCGAGGCCTGGACGGCTAAGATCCGTTCGGGCTTGCCAGTATTGCCATCGTAAGCTGCCCTGCGCGGCTGCAGGCAATTGGCTAAGCAGCGTTGGCAAGGCGTCGAATTGTCCGGCTTTGATCAGCTGGACAAGACGGGCCTCGATTAAATCCGGGTTGGTTTTTAGCGCGGCTGGAATCAAGGCATCGTTAAGTGACAGGTTGTCTTCTCGGATCAATCGCAAGGCAGCATCGTAGTTGTATTGGCGTGCGTGCGCAGGTGCTAGCCGTCCCGAGTCTTTTAGATCAGCAATGAGTCGCAGGGCCTCAGCAGGGCGCTTTTTAATGAGTTTCTTCAGTGCTGAATCGGCCAGTGCTCGCTGCTCGGGATCCTTGAAATCAACGGTGTTATAACGATCGGTGCGGGTTGGCCGCTGCCTTAATCGATTCAATTGGCGCGCTAACGTGCGCTGGTCCTCTGAGAGCGTACGCTCAAGATAGGTAGCCAGTCGATTTTCGCCTGCGAGAACCGCTAGTTCATAACGCTGCCAGGCCAGGTCCCTTGTCAAACCTCCTGCCCGCCGCCAGCGACTAAAAGCTTTATCGCAACCCTTTGGCTGCGAGCGACCGTACAGCCAAAGGGCCTGTGTTGCGGCCATTGCTTCTTGAGTCCGTTTAAGCGTCCAGAGTGCGCTTGCTCTGAAACATTGATTTTCAACGTCGGCATCATCGGATTGGTGGAAACGCAAAAAACCTTCTGGACGATTTTGGTCTCGTCGATAGTCCGCGAAGGCGCGGCGGAGTTGCGTGCTGATCGGGAAATTAGGATGGTTTTCGATAAAGGCTTGAACCGCCTCATCCGATGAATAGGGCCTGGCCAATAAGGCTTCATACTCTATGTAGCTTTTTAAAGGGTAATCGCTGAGGGACGCTAGTAGCGGTTTTAGTGCACTGAGCTTGCCCCTGCGCGCTATTTTCCTTGCCTCAAGAAACACCGCGCGTTGTCTGAAGCGTTGCATTTCGATCCCAAAGGTGACGGCGGCTTGCCGGGGAGGATTGGCCTTGGCGGGGAGGCTGATGCTCGAGGAGAGGGCCAGCGCAATCAGCAAGCCTTTGTACAGCATTCGGGTCATAACGGGTCGCACTAAGTTGATCCAGGGCGGTTGCGGGTTTTAATCGCCCACTCGCACAGCCAATACATCGCAGGGTGAGCCTTGCAGCACGCCGTTCGCAGTGGAACCGAGCAGTAAGGCCAAGCCGTGACGACCATGGCTGCCCACAACGATGAGGTCAACACCGAGTTCCTCCGCGAGGCTGTGGATCTCAGTCTCAGGTCGGCCGTACACTAAGTGACGGTTTTCGCTCGGAATATCCAAGGTCTGCGCAAATTCATCCAGCTGAATTTTAGCAGTCTCTTGTAACTGGTCTTGAATGGTGGAGAGGTCCATCGGAACATCTCCGCCGTAGGCGAGGCTTAAAGGCTCGATGACGTGAGTGCAGCTCAACTTCGCATCGAAGGCTGTGCGCAGCGCACAAGCCTTTTGAGCCACGCTTCGGGCATCTTCCGTGAGATCTACAGCGATTAGAATGTGTTTAAATGCGGCTTGCATACTGAGTTCTCGCACAGACTTTAGGGAAACTTACCCGACTCCGTTGCAGCATACAATAGATGGTGGTTCGGTGAATCGACAGGCAAAAAACAAAGTCTAATAGGAGGCAGCGAACATGGTTTACCTGTTCATCGGATTGGTGTTGATGATGCTCATCGCGCCGATCGTATCGATTCTTCCGGGCAAATCCCAAAAGCAGATTATGGCCGTTCGGCGCGCGGCCATGGCGAGGGGCATTTCAGTTGAGCTGACAACGATTGAGGACCCCAATCCGGACCAAGATAAATATCGGACCAGTACGGGCCGAGCATTACCGCCGAAACTCCAGGTGGCGGCGTACAAAGGGCTTAGCCGGATGAGTTCAAGCAATGGGGCCCTCGAGGCCTTTCAAGTTCAAAGGACGCCTGATCAGGACCCTTCGAGTCCGGAAGCGTTTCACAGTATAACGGATGCGTCATTGCCTGAGGCGTGTCGCACGTTTCTCGCGCAGTATGCGAGCGCGTTACCGACGACGGTCCAGCAGATTATTTGGGATGGACGGCAGCTAAATGTCTATTGGGTCGAACAGCCGGATCACCAAATGGGTGAAAAAATCTTTACGTTTATTGAAGAGGGCCTACAATGCCTCGCTGAGTTTTCATCGATTTCTAAGACGGATTGAGCGGCAAAGGGTTGACAAGTCGGTTGCTCAGCGGGTGTAGTAAAAAGGAATTTCGGCCCGAGACGGTTATCAAAACAACGGCTTAGATCGTTTTAGGCGCGTTCAGAGGCTGGATGAGTTGGCCAAAGATTGGGGCTGTATGATGGTCGGAGGTAATGATTGTGCTAAACACGCATCCTTTGATTCAGCGCGAAACACCTTATAAAAGGTGTCAGAAAGTTTGAATCAAGGATGGCGCTCGTAGGTGTTTAAAGTCCTGGTCATTGGTCGGGGCGTCCTCAAAGGTGAACGATGCGGCAAGGCACATGAGACATTAACGATGAGGCATCGGCGCTGAGCGCTCAGGCTAAATCGCCATTGGATCGTATGATTAAAACGCACCGTTTGGTCGGTGCAGGGCAGGCCGCCAGGATGGCGCGTTTGAAACAAGGTTAAACGGTTGTGTCACCGATGGTGACGCGCATAAAGTGGTTATTTCATGGCAAAAGCACTCGTAATCGTCGAGTCGCCTGCAAAGGCGAAGACCATCAACAAGTATCTCGGAAACGACTTTATCGTGAAGTCGAGCGTCGGGCATATCAGAGACTTACCCGTCAGTGGCCAGGGCGCTGTTGTCGATGCGAAGGCTCGGGCCGCAGAGGCGGCTAAGACTCGAAAGTTATCGCCAGAAAAAAAGGTCGCACACAAAAAGGCAAAGGCTCGCCAGCAATTGATCAAACGGATGGGGATTGATCCGGATAATGATTGGAAAGCGAACTATCAAATCCTGCCGGGCAAAGAAAAGGTGGTAAGCGAGCTTCAGAAATTGGCGAAAACAGCGGATGAGATCTATCTTGCAACGGATATGGACCGAGAAGGCGAGGCGATTGCTTGGCACTTAAAAGAAGCGATTGGCGGTGATTCTGATCGGTATAAGCGGGTGGTATTTAACGAAATTACGGAAAAGGCCATTCAAGCGGCGTTTGAGCAACCGGGCGAAATTGATATCGATCGCGTGAATGCGCAACAAGCGCGGCGTTTCCTCGACCGGGTGGTTGGCTACATGGTCAGCCCTCTGCTGTGGAGTAAGATTGCGCGGGGCTTGTCCGCCGGACGCGTGCAGTCGGTTGCCGTAAAGTTGTTGGTTGAGCGAGAGCGGGAAATCAGAGCGTTTATCCCAGAAGAGTACTGGGACCTTTTCGCCAGTTTAGAAAATCCAGAAGGTGCAGCCAAGTTCCAGGTTGTTCGCAATCAGGGCGCACCCTTTAAGCCAACAAACCGGGAATCGGTTGAGGCGGTAATGGATGTTTTAAATGCGGGCGCTTTTGAGGTCGCTGCCCGCGAGGATAAGCCGACCCAAACGCGGCCTAACGCGCCGTTTATTACCTCGACGTTGCAACAAGCTGCGAGCACGCGCTTGGGATTTGGGGTTAAGAAAACCATGATGATGGCTCAGCGACTTTACGAAGCGGGTTACATCACTTACATGCGAACAGACTCGACCAACTTAAGTAATGATGCCATTGAGAACTGTCGAGCGTTGATCGAACGAGACTACGGCCAAGCTTATTTGCCAGCGGAACCCCGGCGCTATAGCAGTAAAGATGGTGCGCAGGAGGCTCATGAAGCGATTCGGCCATCAGATGTCGCAATCAAAGCAACCTTGCTGAACAATATGGAGCGCGATGCTGAACGGCTCTATGAGTTGATCTGGCGGCAGTTTGTCGCGTGTCAAATGCCGAATGCCGATTACCTATCAACGGCGGTGACCGTTAATCGGGGCGACGTTGAACTGCGCGTCCGCGGGCGTATTCTGCGTTTTGATGGTTATACCCGAGTCCAAGCCGCGGCCGGTAAGAAAGAGGAGGAGCCGGCGTTACCTGAATTTAAAATGGGTCAGAAGCTGACCTTACTCAACCTGGATCCAATCCAACATTTTACAAAACCAACGGCCCGCTTTGGTGAGGCATCCTTGGTTCGTGAGCTCGAAAAACGCGGGATCGGAAGGCCCTCCACCTATGCGTCGATTATTACCACGATCCAAGATCGCGGTTATGTGTCCTTGCGCAACAAGCGGTTTTACGCTGAAAAAATTGGCGAGCTGGTGACCGACCGTTTGAATGAAAACTTTACCAACTTATTGGATTTTGGATTCACAGCCAATCTTGAAGATGCGCTGGACCAAGTGTCCAGTGGTGATCAAAATTGGAAAGAGACGCTAAATAATTTCTACTCAGATTTTTCAGAAAAACTGGAAAAAGCCTCTGATCAAGACGACGGGATGCGATCCAATCAGCCGTCGATTATTGGCAAGCCTTGCCCGCTCTGCGAGCGCCCCATGAATGTCCGGACAGCCAGTACGGGGGTGTTTTTAGGCTGCTCGGGTTATGACCTGCCGCCAAAGGAGCGCTGCAAACAGACGATTAACTTGATCCCGGGCGATGAGGTGGTGAGCGCGACCGGCGATGACGAGGAAGAGTCCAGGATCTTGCTGAAGAAGCGCCGCTGTCAAGCCTGCCAGACCGCCATGACCGAATATTTGATCGACAAAAATACGAAGCTCTATTTATGTGGCAACAATCCAGATTGTAGTACCTTCGAGTTTGAGGCTGGCGAATACAAAATTCGCGGTTATGAGGGCCCGACCGTCGAGTGTGATAAGTGCGGTGCTGAAATGCAGCTCAAAACCGGACGTTTTGGTAAATATTTTGGCTGCACCGGCGAAGACTGCAAAAACACGCGAAAACTCCTGCGCAATGGCGAAGCGGCGCCCCCCAAGATGGATCCAGTTGCGATGCCTGAGCTGGCGTGTGAAAAAGTGGAAGACCATTATCTGTTGCGCGATGGCGCTGCGGGGTTGTTCCTGGCCGCCAGTCAGTTCCCTAAAAACCGTGAAACCCGAGCGCCGTATTTAGACGAGCTGTTGCCGCATCAAAATGAAATTGACCCGAAATATCAATTCCTGATGCGGGCGCCGGTTAAGGATCCCGATGACCGCCGAGCTTTGGTGAAGTTTGGCAGGCAAACCAAAGAACACTATTTGGCGACCGAAATTGAAAAGGGGAAAGCGTCTGGCTGGCGAGCAGACTTTGATGAAACCAAAGGCGTTTGGGTCGAAACCCTAGCGCCGGCCCCTCAGAAAGCAAAGCCTGCCAAGAAAAAGGCCGCTGCAAAGAAAAAAGCGACGGCGAAAAAGAAGGTGGCTGCCAAGAAAAAGGCGCCCGCCAAGCCAAAAGCGACCTAATGGTGATTGAGGCGCTGGTCACTGCGGGCAGATCACCGATTTCTTAAGTTGCAGCGGCCCGTTTTGAGCGATTGTAAGGGAACACAAGCCGCATGCGAGCGGTCCCATACTGCAGCTAGTGCCGGATAACGCCGACGGCCAAACCTTCGATGGCAAATTGGCAGGTCCGCAAATCAACTTCAATGGGCTGATAGTCTTGGTTTTCAGGGAGGAGCGTTATCTGATGGCTCTGCTTGCCTTTTTGAAAGCGCTTAACCGTAACGTCATCATCAATTCGCGCCACGACTATGTCGCCGGCTTTGGCTGTTTGGGTGCTGTGCACGGCTAATAAATCGCCATCCAAAATGCCGCAATCGATCATACTGTCGCCTCGAACCACCAGCATGTAGTCCGCGGTCGGACTGAAAAAGCTGGCCGGAATCTCACAATGATCCTCGATGTGTTCTTGCGCCAAAATCGGATTACCCGCCGCGACCCGTCCAATGATCGGTAAACCCAGATTCTCCGGCAGTTTGATGCCTCGGGAGGTGCCTGGAATCATCTCGATCGCGCCTTTTCGTGCGAGCGCCTTGAGGTGCTCCTCGGCAGCATTGGCGCTTTTGAATCCGAGCTTTCGCGCAATATCGGCTCGAGTCGGCGGATAGCCGGTTTCTTCTAAGTAGGATTTAATGAAGTCTAGGACCTCGCTTTGACGATGCGTGAGTTTAATCATAGTGTACTCGCTTGGGTCATGGTCCCCAGGAAACGGTGATTGCTCACGGTTTTGAGGTCTGTTTATTTATACAGCGCTGGAATTATATACAGTATAAGAATCCAAGCAAGGAAAATTTCTTGATTTGACCCCAACGTTGATTTCTAGAATTTCGGGGCTATAGTGTCGAAGCATAGGGTGTAGGAGGCAGTTTTGTTGAATTTCAAGTCAAATCAAGGCTCGGATAAAAAGTTACGGGCCAGGGGGTTAGTAAAACTCAGCCTGCCCTTGGCGCTGGCTTTGGCCCCAATCGGGGCGCTTAGCGACCAGCTTGTCTGGGTTTTGGGGAGCTTTTCGGATGCTGACACCGCCCAACAGGTTGCACGCGAGGTGCACGACCTCACGGGTCAGTCGGGGTATGTGCAAACAGCTGAGGTCAATGGACGAGGGGTCTATCGCGCGTTGATCGATCCAGGTGGCACGGATGATGCCCAAGCTCGGACAAGGGCGTTACTCAGCGAAACATCCTATAACCAGACTTGGGGTTTTGAGCTCGATACCGATGGCAAAAACGTGGCGCGGATTGGCGCGGTTGTCATGAACCAAGCAAGGGATGCGGCGGTCGCGTCAGGACGCGATCAGAAAGACAGTGAGCCGCGCCCTGTCGTGCAGGCTGCAGCGGATCTAACCGGCGGTCAAGCGTCGAGGATGGCGCAGAGAGCCTCTGCTGACCGCAATGAGGAATTAAGCCGGCCATCCCCTCGCGGTGATGCCATGGGCGCGGGCTCGGACTATCATCCGATTCGGTTAAAATCGGATCGCTGATGACAAGATGCAAACAAGATTGAGGCAAGGTAGGGCGGGAGAATGAATACCTTAGAGGAATTGATGGCCTTCTCGAGCATCTGGCTGAGCGACCCGCTGGTTGCCAGCGTTTTCGGAATTGTTTTGGCAACGGCTTTTCTAAGTTACGCCAGTCGTCGAACCTTGCTCATCTTAATGGCTCGAGTAACGCAGACCCAAAACCCTTGGGACGATGCCTTGCTGCGAACCATCAGAACGCCCTTAAACGTATTGATTTGGATCATCGGTCTGTCTCTGGCGGCGGAGTTGGTGGCCGAGGCTCGAAGCCAGTCTCAGATTGAGATCATTGGGATTGTGCGTTATCTCGCTTTTATCGGACTGGTAACCTTGTTCCTCGCGCGCCTCATTCGGGAGTTGGAAGCCGCCTATCTCAGTTCGGGCGGCGATGAAACGACGGTGACCGCCATTGCAAAGCTTGTGCGGATATCGGTTTTTATTACCGCCGCTCTGATGGCAATGCAAACCCTCGGTCTGAGCATCTCAGGGGTTTTAACCTTTGGTGGTATCGGTGGCATTGCCGTGGGCTTTGCGGCAAAAGATTTGCTTGCGAACTTTTTTGGTGGCCTGGTGATCTACCTGGATCGCCCGTTCAAAGTAGGCGATTGGATTCGAAGTCCGGACCGGGATATTGAGGGTACGGTGATTCGAATTGGCTGGCGCTTGACGGAAATCAGAACCTTCAGTCAGCGTCCTTTGTACATTCCGAACTCGATGTTCTCGACGATCTCATTAGAAAACCCATCCAGAATGCTGAATCGCCGGATTTTTGAAACGATTGGGGTTCGCTATAGTGATTTGAGTAAGATGCAAGCGATTGTGGCGGATGTACACGCGCTGCTTTCTAAACACGAAGACATCGATCAGGCTAAAACCTTGATCGTTAATTTCGATGCGTTCAATGCGTCGAGCGTTGATTTTTTCATCTACACCTTTACCAAAACCATCAATTGGGTCGAGTATCACAGCGTGAAACAAAAAATCCTGCTGGAAATCGCAGACATCGTTGCCGGGCATGGTGCGGAAATCGCCTTCCCGACGTCAACCATTCATCTCGAGACAGTTCAGCCCGAGTCTTAATGCCGGGTTGGGCTTGTATTCATTCATTCGCCGAAAGGGTCTGTCATGCCTGAAATGCTATTTTATGAAAAGCCTGTGCCGCTCAGCAATATCACCCATGCTGATTGGAAACTAGATCGCTCGGAACTCCGCTATGAGTTCGCCGATAAAATCAATTCTGTGGTGCTCGCTGGTATTGAATTTGTCGAAGCCTCCAAAGACTACCCCATCGTGTTTGCCAAAGCGGGCGAAGAGGATGTGCCGGTTGCACTCCTTGGATTGCGCGCCACAGGAAACCTTTATCTGGACGAAAAAGGGCACTGGTTACCGGATCATTATGTCCCAGCATTTGTGCGGCGCTATCCGTTTGTTTTGGCGGACGGGCCCGGCCCAGAGCCGGTTGTTTGTATCGATGAGGCTTATTCGGGCTTTAGCCAGACCCGCGGTGAACCCCTGTTCGAAAATGGTGAGACCCAGCCGATTTTGACAAAGGCAATGGAATTTTTGGGTGAGTTTCAGCGACAGTTTGAACGCACCAAGCGGTTTGTTTCAGTGCTGAAAGCCAATGACCTGATGACCGAAGTTTCGGCCACCGTAAAAGATGAAAACGCCGCTGAGACCCATTTAAAAGGGTTGATGGTGGTGGACGAAAAGAAACTCTTGGCCCTGAGTGACGAGGTTGTGCTCAGTTTGTTTCGTTCGGGTGAACTCAGCTGGATCTACGCACACCTCATGTCCATTAGTAATCTCAAACGACTGACCCATCGAGCCCCAGCGCAATGACGCTCGCGGTCATTGGTGGGACGGGGTTTGGCGCCTTTGCAGGTTTGACCGAAACCAAAGACCACGTTGTTGAGACGGATTTTGGGCAGGCTGAGATTCAATCAGGGCGGCTTGCGGGGCAGGGGATTTTATTTTTACCGCGCCATGGCATGCCCGCCCGATTCCTACCTCATAAAATTAATTATCGGGCTAATTTAAAAGCACTGCAGATGCTCGGCGCCTCACAGATATTGGCCGTGACGGCCGTTGGAACGGTGAGCGAGGACCTGAGCGTGCCGTGTTTGGTCGTGCCGGATCAAATCATTGATTACACCTATGGTCGCGCCCTGACGTTTTTTGAAGATGAGATCCATCATATCGATTTTACGCAACCCTATGATGCGTTGTTCCGCGCACAACTGCTTGCAGCAGTTGCAAAAGTGGCGGCGAGTGATGCAGACATGCAGGCAGTACTATCTGGGGTGTATGGTTGTACTCAGGGTCCGCGCTTGGAAACCAAGGCTGAGGTGCGGCGATTACGGAATGATGGCTGTAGTATTGTCGGAATGACCGCAATGCCGGAAGCGGCCCTGGCGCGTGAGCTTGCGCTGCCCTACGCGGGCATATCGGTGACGGTTAATCCAGGGGCTGGCATGGCTGAGCGCGATATTGCCTTGTCTGAAATTCATGAAGCAATGAACCAAGGACTTTCTTGGGTCAAATTGGTTTTGGCTGAACTCCTATCAACACCCGCGGTTTAAGCCGCCGGTCAGGCCTGCGTTATTGAAAGCCGGGTTCGTCTGCCTGGTGAGGGTGGTTGGGAAGGTTACAGCGCGCGAGCCGCCTCAGCGGGCCGGATCTCGATAATAATGCCGAATTGTGGGTGATCGAGATAATGCACTTCGTTGGAGCGCAACCTGCGTTGCTGCGCCATATGGTAGCGATAACCTGGCTCATGATTTAGACCACGCGTGGCCGCGAGCAGCAACGCCGGATAGACCTCGGCCATCGGATGATCCTGAAAGGGGTCCTGCATCGATCCGGTTGCCTCAAATCGGGTTAACCAAAGATCTGTTTCCACATGTAAGAACCGACTGCGGCGGACCGACAAGGTGCCTTCCAATTCGAACTGGTCGCCAAACTGATCCCCGCCCTGAAGCAAAATCGCAGTGCTTTGGGCATCGATCGGTTGGGTCCAGCTCTGATGCAGCAGCAGTCTATAATCTTTAGAGCGTCGAATCGATCGGGCCGCCCCCTCCAGATTTCTGTCCGCGTCCGCAACCGCCCGAAAGGCAAAACTTTCTTGGGATAAAACGGCTTGAATGGCCACTGTCTGTGGGTCGATAAGCGTATCTTCAATCGGCGCTAGCGTATCCTGCTGTAGGCCTTTAAGACGCTGCTGGGCATGGGCTAGGACGAGGGCGCGGTACCGAGGGCCTTCTGCAAAGGGTGCAAATTTAAAGATGGTGGTCGCAGCGCGGGTCACGGGTTCAATTGGAGACAGGTCGCTTGGGAGACCGCTCAATCCACCCGACTGGTCTAGATAGAGCGCTTGCTCGATCAGCATCGGCTGCGCCTCGCTCATCTCATGGGGCGATACAGCAAAGAGTGGTTGCGGAAACGTTGGGCTTAGCGCGCCTGAGGTCGGCGCATCAACCGGCGCGTTCAGGCGTTTAAAGACAATGACTTCGACTTGATACCATCGTTCATCCTGCGGCTCTGAAGCGCTTGCGCCGAGGCTTCCCCCTAAACTGGCCGTAATCAGGGCCAGGCGCAGTAGATCTTGGGCTAGCGACGTCTTGGCGAGAGCAAAAAAAATGCGGCGCGATGACGCTCGCGGCTTGATACTGGGTGAGTCCGCGTCATTAGGCTGCAAGAAACCGTTCCAATAAGTTTTCAATCAATTTAAACCGTTTTTCACGATCCTCTATTGTATCCACAATTGCGATCCGGTTGGCAGAGGCAAATTTGTAACGATGCGACTGCTTTTGCACCAGTTCAATCACGCGTTCGGCGGGTACTTTGGTGTTTTGAAGAAAATCTATTTTGCCGCCTCGTGGCCCCAGGTCTATTCGGTTGATGCCGAGGTCTGCTGCGATTAATTTGATTTCGGTGACTCGGAACAAGTTTTTTACAGGTTCTGGCAATAGCCCAAATCGGTCGATCATCTCAACCTGGAGGGCGCGTAGCCCATCGGTGGTTTTTGCATTCGAGATGCGCTTGTACAGCACAAGCCGCATTTGAACATCGGGTAAATAGTCATCTGGAATTAAAGCAGGCAGATGCAATTTGATTTCGGTGCTGTTTTCCTCGTCGGTATCAAAGTTAATTTGTTTGCCGTTTTTAAAGGCGATGACGGCCCGGTCTAACATGTCCATGTAAAGGCCGAAACCAATGGCCGTCATGTTGCCGGTTTGGGACTCGCCTAATAGCTCACCGGCGCCCCGGATCTCCATGTCATGGGTCGCCAGAATAAAGCCGGCACCGAGGTCCTCTGCCGCGGCAATTGCCTCTAACCGCTTTTCAGCATCGCTGGTGAGTGAGCCGCTTTCAGGCGTGAGCAGATAGGCATAGGCTTGGTGATGAGATCGGCCAACGCGGCCTCTAAGCTGGTGGATTTGAGCGAGTCCGAATTTGTCGGCACGATCCATGATGATGGTATTGGCATTGGGAATGTCGATGCCGGTTTCAATGATGGTGGTGCAGACCAAAATATTGGCTCGCTGGTGATAAAAATCCGACATCACCTGCTCGAGCTCTTTTTCGCGCATTTGACCATGGCCGACGAGGACTCGTGCCGCTGGCACCAACTGCTTGAGTTCATCGGCAACCCGTTCGATGTCTTTTACCTCATTGTGCAGGTAATAAACCTGACCGCCGCGCAGCAGTTCCCGTTGAATCGCTTCTTTAATAATGCCCAGTTCTCGCACACGGATAAACGTTTTAATCGACAGGCGTCGGGCTGGGGGCGTCGCAATGATCGACAGATCCCGAAGCCCGGTCATCGACAGGTTCAAGGTTCGTGGGATTGGTGTTGCGGTCATTGCCAGTACATCGACGTCGGCGCGCATCGCTTTGATACGTTCTTTTTGACGAACGCCAAAGCGATGCTCCTCATCGATGATCAACAAACCCAGATCTTTAAAACGAATTTGGTCTTGAATGAGGGCGTGGGTGCCAATGACGATATCAACTTGGCCAGTTGCGAGTGCCGCAATCACTTGATCCTGCGCCTTGCGGGTTTTAAAGCGCGAGATGCTCTCGATTCTGACCGGCCAGTCCGCAAAGCGATCGCGGAAGGATTGCAGGTGCTGCTCTGCAAGGAGGGTCGTCGGCACCAAGATGGCAACCTGCTTTCCGCCTTGGATCGCGAGAAAAGCGGCGCGCATGGCGACTTCTGTTTTACCGAAACCGACATCGCCGCAGATCAATCGATCGGTTGGCTTCGGGTTGCAAAGATCCGCAATAACCGCCTCAATGGCGCTCATTTGGTCGGCGGTTTCCTCGAAGGGAAAGGCGCGAACAAATTGATCAAACTCGGTGTCCGGCATCGGAAAAGCGAAGCCCAGTTTGGCCTCGCGTCGGGCATACAGTTCTAATAACTCGGCGGCGACATCTCGGATTTGTTCGGCGGCTTTTCGCTTTGCCTTTTGCCAAACATCGCTGCCCAATCGGTGCCAAGGGGCGAGGTCTTTGTCGGCGCCGGTATAGCGGGATATCAGGTGTAAGTCGGACACCGGCACATACAACTTGGCCTCATCTTGATATAAAAGTGTGAGGAATTCGTTGGTTTGGCCATCGATTTCGAGCGTAATCAACCCTTGGTAACGTCCGACCCCATGTTCCAAATGCACAACTGGGGCGCCTTCGGATAGTTCGGTTAAGCTTCGCACGACGAGCTCTTCAGCTTGGTCGCGTTCTTTCTGTCGCCGCCGTGCCTGTAAAACACGCTCGCCAAAGAGCTGCGGCTCTGAGATTTGGATCAGGCGTTGCTCTGGCAGAGACATGGATCGGTCAACGGGTGCGTGGCTAATGCAGAGTGGGGCGTCAGCGGTTATAAAATCCAGCCAGGAGCTTACCATTTTTGGCGCAAGGCCCGCGGTTCTTAGTAGCTGATCAATTAGTTCTCGCCGGCCGGGTGTTTCAGCACTGATTAGGATCCGCGCGTTTTGCGTTGCAAAGTGCGCTCTTAATCGGTGAAACGGATCCTCCGCGCGATCTTCAATGCCAAGATCTGGCGCGGGCAAGGTATCGAAGGTGCGCGCACCTTTGCGAAAGGTTTCCAGTCTATCGAGACGCGGAAAGGCCTTTAGCAGACCCATGAGCTCATCCTCAGCTAGGAGTAAGGCCTCGGGCGGTAATATCGGTCGTTCAAGGTCATAGCGCAAACTTTCATAGCGGGATTTTGCGGTCTCCCAATAGCTTTGGATGGGATTGGCAATGGCTTCGGTGATTAGCAGTAGATCCGCCGGGAGGTAATTCAGGAGCGTTTCGGTTTCGGTATAAAACAGCGGTAGGTAATACTCGATACCCGCCGGTGCTTGGCCTTGAGCGACATCCTGATAGATTCGACAGTCCCGGGGATTGCCGCCAAATTGCTCGTGCCATTGATCTTGGAATAAGCGGATGCCCTCATTGGACAACGGAAACTCGCGTGCGGGCAGGGTATCAATGGCATCGGTGATCCCCGTCGACAGCTGGGTTTCGGGATCAAAGGTTCGGATGGACTCGATCTCATCGTCAAACAATTCAACGCGAAAGGGATCTGCAGCCCCCATGGGAAACAGATCGAGGACCGAGCCCCGGACCGTGAACTCGCCGTGTTCAATGACCGTGTCGACGGCGCGATAGGCGCTGGCATGCAGTTGACGTCTTAATGTACTGAGATCTAATCGTTGGCCGGTTTGCAGCCGCAAATTATGACCGAGTAAAAAAGCCCGGGGGGGTAATCGAAGGAGCAGGGTTGCAGCCGGCACAATGACCACGGCGCGATCAAGCGCTGCTCGACTGAGTAAAGCCAAACGATCGGATAAAATATCTTGATGCGGCGAGAAACCGTCGTAGATCAGGGTCTCGTAGTCCGGAAAAATATCGATGGGGTAGGCGCCACCAGAGAAAAATGCCAGTTCCTGCTGAAGTCTTTGCGCACTTTGAGAATGCTCAGCGATGATTAGGATACATCGATTTTCAGCCAGGGCTGTTTCGTGAATGGCCAGCGCAAAGGCAGCGCCCTGCAGGCCATGCCACCGCCTAACATCCTCCGGTTGCTTGGGGATGTCCTCGGCTTGTATTAGGAATTGGGTTGCTGGATCGATCATGAAGAAGAAGACGCAAATAAAGTTGAGATTCCAGCGGGAGTGTACGCGAAGACGGTGGCTTACGCTTACTTGCACAGGAATTTTATTCGTTGCGCGCGCTTTGATTGCGCCGAAGCGCTGAGTCCTTATAATGGCGCGTGAGCGACGAAAGGGGTCATTCGCAAGACCAAATGTAGGCCCTATTCGGAATAGGGCGTGAGCGCTGGTTGCACCAAAATGCGGAACCGTTTCTGTTTCCGGAACTTCATCATCGTGGACGGGTTCTGGAGCAAACCGCGCGTGACGCGAAACGCCGCGCGCACGACGCGCTCCTGCGCGATCGGGTCGACGGCGGTCATCGGCCGCCGCTGCGAGTTCTGGTTGGTTGCGGCGCCGACGATGCGCGCGCTCGGCGTGGGCGCGCCCTCCGGCAGCGGCGGCGCGGCGGGCGAGTCGGGCGGCGAGTGCCGCATGCTCTCGCCTAAGCTCAACGCGGCGGCACTGGAGCTGCCAGTGAAGCTGGTCGAGCTCGAGCTCAAGCTCATGGAAAACAGCGCCGGCGTTGCTGTGCCCAGGCTCACTCTGATCAAGCTCGATCTGAGTGAGCACAACGACGAGTCCGTCCTTGTCAAGCTGCCTGGACTGAA
>ENA-ORDA01001399-ORDA01001399.1-marine-metagenome-genome-assembly--contig:-NODE-1399-length-20405-cov-4.165092_pt1 | contig 20405 bp, 15 predicted proteins | sample MGYA00237778_ERZ508506 | MGnify/ENA primary metagenome ERZ508506 (study PRJEB26177, sample SAMN06267891) | marine metagenome | isolation source: Monterey Bay, California, USA | place: Pacific... | reverse complement strand
GGAGCTCAAGGATTTGGAGCTGGTAATTTCAAAGCATTATTTGAATCTATCGAGAGAGAACAAGCAAATAGAGGAACTCTTTAATTAGGCAGGATTTATTTTTAAAAGTAATCTAATAGTAAAATGAAGTATTTAAGTATTCTGATAATATTTTTTTTTAGTTCGTTTTGCTTTTGTCAAAACAACGCATATGAAGATGGAGAATGGCTTAAGTTCAGGATACATTATGGTTTAATTACTGCGGGACAAGCGACTCTTGAGGTTAAAAGTGAGCTACTAAACGATCAAGAAGTTTTTCATATCATTGGGTTTGGAGAAACTACAGGGATGGCCAGTTGGTTTTTTAAAGTTGAAGATCATTATCAGTCTTATGTTTTAAAAGACAAAGACCTTCCTGTAAGATTTGTAAGAAATATCAATGAAGGAGGTTATAAAAAAGAGATTCAGATCGATTTTAATCAGTCTTCTAAAATGGCTACTATTGTTGACTTTATTAATGATAATAAGAAAATAGTTCCTTTCCCAAGTCAGGCACAAGATATGGTTTCTTCTTTTTATTATTTACGTAATAATCTAGACACCCATTCTTTAAAGGAGAACGATGAGTTTGATTTAGATATGTTTTTTGATAGTGAAAATTATAAATTCAAACTCAAATATTTGCGTAAGGAAGTTTTAGATACCGAATTTGGAAAAGTCCCCTGCTTAGTTTTTAGACCCTATGTTGAATCTGGTAGAGTTTTTAACGAAAAAGAAAGTCTTACGATTTGGGTTAGTGATGATGACAATAAAATACCACTATTAATTAAAGCAGATTTAGCAGTAGGATCTTTAAAGGCCTCTTTAATAGAGTTTAAAAAATTAAATAATTCGTTTAAAATATTTGTAAAATAAATTATGGCAACTCAATCAAATAGAGATAAATTAATACATCAGTTAGAAAATAAATTTAATGATATAGGTCAAGATTTAGATACTCACTTAGAGGGGTTACTTCATAGCGAACCAATAACCTATTGGGATTACATTAAAACTGATGCCTTATTAAATTTGCAACTTCAAAGAACTACATTACCTGATGAGATGGTATTTATTATGTATCATCAAGTAAATGAGTTATTATTTAAAATGATACTCTGGGAGATCGAACAAGTTGCACATCATAAAATGTTAACTGCTGAATTTTTCTCCTCAAGACTAATGCGGATAAGTAGGTATTTTGATATGCTTACCTCCTCTTTTTCTATAATGCAAGACGGAATGGAAGTGAAACAGTATTTGAAATTTAGAAATACATTAACTCCTGCGAGTGGTTTTCAAAGTGCTCAATATCGGAAAATTGAATTTGCTTCTACAGATTTAATTAATTTAATAGATGCAAGATTCAGAGAGACCATAGACCGGAATACTCCCTATGAACATGCTCTAAATCATTTGTATTGGCAAGCTGCTGGTAAAGATTATAAGACTGAAAAAAAATCATATCTGCTATCAGCCTTTGAAGAAAAATACAAAAATGAATTTATTGCTTTTACAAAAGAGTATAATACTATAAATTTATATGCAAAATTCAAGGAATTACCAAAAGAAGTACAGCAAGATAAAAAATTAATTAAAGCGATGAGACACTACGATCATACTGTAAATATTACTTGGGTAATGGCACATTATAATGCAGCTAATCACTATATTTCTGGTGATAAATCATCAGGGAAAGAAATTGAAGCAACTGGAGGTAGTGACTGGAAAAAATACATGCATCCAAAATATCAAAAAAGAATATTTTTTCCAGATTTATGGTCCGAAAAAGAGTTAAATGACTGGGGAACTAATCTTTAAAAAATCATCTGTATTGAAAAAATTTCTTCTATTTCTCCTAGTTTCTTTACAGTTTTTTTCTTGTTCTCAAAAAAGAACAGATGAAACTACACTAATAAAGAAAGTTGTTAAGGCGAATTTTGAATATGGTTATGATTTTAACGAATTCAATGTTGTTAGAGATACTATCAGGTCGGGGGATACTTTCGGGGCTATTTTAGACGAAAATCATGTTTCGCAAGGAGAAATTTACGGAGTGGTTTCAAAAATAAAAGATAGTTTTGATGTTAGAAGAGTAAAAGTGGGCAATCCTTACGTTTTATTAAATTCAAAAGATAGTATTGGGAAAACACAACTTTTTATTTATGAAAAAAATAAAATTGATTTTGCAGTTATCGACTTAAGAGATTGTGTATCTAGTTTCAATGATAAAAAAGCGGTTACTTATATTGAAAAATCAGCAAAAGGAGTCATAACGAGTTCTCTGTCTCAAACAATGGAGGCACAAAGATTAAGCCCAAATATGACCGATCAGTTAGCAAATATCTACGCTTGGACTATTGACTTTTTTAGGCTACAGCCCGGAGATAGATTTAAAGTAGTTTACACACAAAAATACATCAATGATACAATTCCAGCTGGATTAGGAGAAATAAAAGCTGCTATGTTTGAACATCGAGGCAAACCCCTTTACGCTTTTGGATTTATAGGAGATTCTGTCCTAGGCATTAAAGATTACTATGATGATAAGGCAAATAATTTAAGAAGAGCTTTTTTAAAAGCGCCTGTTAAATTTAGTAGAATATCCTCTAGGTATAATTTAAAAAGAAAAATTAGGTTATATGGGAATAGGGTGAGACCTCACAAAGGCACTGATTTTGCAGCGCCAATTGGCACTCCGATCTTAGCTACCGCAGACGGAATTGTTACAAAGTCAGAAAAAAGAGGAGGTAACGGTAATTATGTAAAAATTAGGCATAATAGCACCTACGAAACTCAGTATCTACACATGAAAAGAAGAAATGTAAAAACTGGAAAACGAGTAAAACAAGGAGACGTAATTGGATGGGTTGGAATGACAGGTAATACAAGTGGCCCACACGTTTGTTATCGTTTTTGGAGAAATGGAAAACAGGTTGACCCTTTTAAACAAGATTTGCCTCCTTCAGAACCCTTACATAAAAAATATCAAAATTCTTATTTTGATCACATCGCTCCTTTAAAACAGCAACTTACTAAACTTGTCTTTTAATTTTTTAAAGTTTACAATTTTGTTGATAAAAAAACAGTATTACAACCCTTTCATATTCACATATATACTATACTTACATAAGCAAATAATCAAAAAATTTAATAGTCTTTTTTAATATTAAAATTTCATTAAAAAAACAAATTGAATACGTAAATTTGTGACAACTCAAAACAATTTTAAATGATGAAAAAAATTACTCTTTATTTAGTAATGTCCTTTTTGTTAGTAAGTGTTATTTCATTTGCACAAGGGACTGTTACAGGAACAATTAATGACAGCGATTTAGGAGGTCCTCTTTCAGGAGCAACAATTGTTGAAGATGGAACTGACAACGGGGCCATTGCAGATTTTGATGGAAACTTTTCTCTTGCCGTAGAAGGTGCTAGTGGAAATGTTACGATTTCTTACTTGGGATATTCTTCTCAAACAATATCCTATTCGCTTTCTAATGGAACTGCAAATTTAGGTACAGTTTCTTTAGCTCCTGATGCCGACGCACTAGCTGAGGTATTGGTAGTAGGTTCTGGAATTATCGATTTAGCTGCAGGAAGAAAAACGCCTATAGCAGTATCAACAATTTCTGCTGAAGAAATTCAATTAAAAGGAGGGGGAAATCTAGATTTAACTGAATCTATGGCATTTACACCTTCTGCAGCAGTTACAGGGAATAATGGATTTGGAGACTCTCAATTTTTCTTAAGAGGGTTTGACCAAACTAATATTGCTATACTATTAAACGGACAACCTGTGAACAGTATGGAAGATGGTAAGGTTTATTGGTCTAACTGGGCGGGTATTGCAGATATTGCAACAACTGTTCAAATTCAAAGAGGTTTAGGTGCTTCTAAATTAGCGATTCCTTCAGTTGGGGGAACCACTAATATTGTAATGAAAGCTGCAGATAAAAAACAAGGTGGATTTGCTCGTTTTACAGGAGCAAATGACAGCTATTTTAAAGGTACTGTTGGATATGATTCTGGCAGAAATGAAAAAGGATGGGCTTTTTCTGTGTTACTAGACCATTGGCAAGCACACAGGAAATGGGCTAAAGGTACCTACGGACAAGGACAAACTTATTATTTTGCTGTTGGATACAAGCCAAACGAAAAACATAATTTCAACTTTTTAATTACAGGTGCTCCTCAATTACACGGAAACCAGTGGTCTCAATCTTTGGAGAGAATTGCAGCAGATCCTAAATTTAACCAACACTGGGGTTACCTTAATGAAGATGGAACTGATATTTCGTCTGAAAGACAAAATTTTTATCACAAACCAGTCGCTAATTTAAACTGGGATTTTAATATCTCTGATAAAACTGAATTATCAACTGTAGCATACGCATCATGGGGACGTGGTGGAGGAACAGGACCAAGAGGTAATGGAAGAATTAGAACAGAAGATCCGGATGGTGATGGACCTTTATTTGGTCAACTTGATTACCCTGCAATTGAAGCAAATAACGCTCTCGTAGGTATAGGTGGAGATTATGGAGCTGAAAATGGAGCTGGTTATATTAGAAGAGCCTCTATGAACAACCATGCTTGGTATGGATTGTTATCTAACTTAACGCATGACTTTTCTGATAACCTTACAGCTAGTGCTGGTGTAGATGTAAGAACCTACACAGGAGACCATTTTAGACAAATCGCTGATTTTTATGGATTATCAGGATGGACAAACGATAGTGGAGATAATTTACCAGAAGATTACGTAGTAACAAATTCATACGATGCTAATCCATGGGCTGCGTTATTTGATTTTGCTCCTGAAGAAGATAGAATTGCTTACGATAATTCAGAAACAATAAATTATCAAGGTGTTTTTGGACAAGTAGAGTATGCGAACGATATGTTTTCTATTTTTGCGCAAGGGGGTGTATCTAACCAGTCTTATGAAAGAGAAGACCGATATAAGCCAGCAAAGTCTGAAAAATCAAGCAAAACAGGATACAATGTAAAAGGAGGACTTTCTTTAACTATGGCTGAAGGAAATACTATTTTCTTTAACGCTGGATACAACTCAAGACAACCCTATTTAGATAATATTTTTAATAGAAATAGAGGTTTTATTACGGAACTGGTTTCACCTGCAGTAGAAAATGAAAACATTACCAGTTTTGAAGCGGGTTATCGATTTAAAATGAATAATTTTAGAGCAAATTTCAATGCCTATGTAACCAATTGGACCGATAGAACATTATCTAGTTTTGGACAAGATGATAATGGTACTCCAGGCGATGATACAGATGATTTTGACACTACTACGCTACAACGTGGAATTACACAATATCATTCAGGAGCTGAATTAGATGTTCGTTACAGAGCTACTGATTGGTTATCATTCAAAGGGTTTGTTTCTGCAGGTTCTTGGACCTATAAAGGTGAAGCTGTAGTTTCTACCTATAATGCAGAAACTAATGAACAAATAGGTGAAACAAGTACTGTTAACCGTGATGGAATAAAGGTATCGACTGCGCCACAATTTACTGCTGGTATGGGATTTGATGCAAAAATCATGTCTGGCTTAAGTATTGATGCTCGTATCAAGTACAGAGATAATCATTATGAATTTACTAATGAAAATACTTCAATAGAAGATTATACGGGTGCTCAGCTTGGAAGTTATGCCTTAACTAATGCTGGTATTACCTACAGATTTAGTTTAGGAAATAGTAACAAAATGACTTTTAGAGCGAATATGTTCAATGTCTTCGATAAAGTTGCTATTCAACAAACGGATAGATTCGGTTATTTTACAACTGGAGGAAGAACATTCAACGCTTCTATGCGCTACGAATTTTAGTACGATACTTTTATAAGTATTCAAAAAACGCTCTGTTTAATTCAGAGCGTTTTTTATAATTATATTTAAAAATTGACTCAAATAATTTACAAAGTTTACAAGAATAAGACCATTTTAATAGATTTAATTAATTATTCTTGTATTTTTAAATTCAATATTAATAAACAAAAAACACGATATTATGAATTCTACAAAAGCTAACTTAATAAATTCTGTATGTTTAATCGCAATTGGTTTATGGGGATACCTTGAAGTAACTTCGCCAACTGCACTCATCCCTGTAGGTTTTGGTGCTGCATTAATACTTTGTTCTTCTGGGATAAGAAAAGAAAATAAAGTAGTTGCTCATATAGCAGTTCTTTTAACACTATTAATCCTAATTGCTTTGGTCGGAATGAGATTACCTAAATCATTAAGTCAAGGAGGATTGGGGCTTATAAGGGTTTTATTAATGATAGGAACTTCTACTTTTTCAATGGTTTATTTTGTAAAAAGTTTTATTGCAAATAGAAAAGCCAGAAAATAAGTTAAATTCTATTTTCAAATACATAATGTAGTTTTGTGAAACATAAGCCTCCGATTTTAATTGGAGGCTTTTTTAATAACTGAGATTATTTTTCTTTTACCAAATAAATATAGACAGGAAAGTGATCGCTGTAACCTCCTGTATAGGATCCGCTAGCAAAACTACGATAGGGGTATCCCTTATATCTTCCATGAGCATTTACTAGGTATGTTTTATTATAAATTCCTGCTTGATAAAAACGATAACTTGAAAAATCTTTTTTCGTTAATTCGGTAGATATAATTATTTGATCAAACAGATTCCAACTATCTCTGTAAGCAAGTGACCCATAACCCTGTTTAGCTAAATCCTCCATTGGATTGTATAATTCTTTTATAGCTAGCTCGCTAGTTTTTCTTTTTGCATTTAGATGATCTTTTACACTTGGGTTTGTAGGGTCGTCATTCAAATCACCCATGGTGATAATTTTAGCATAGGGATCATCACTAAAGATAGAATCAATAATTTGTCTATTTAATTTTGCGGCTTTAATCCTTTTTGACCTACTCCTTTTTTCGCCACCACTTCTGGAGGGCCAATGATTAACGATTAGGTGAATTTTTTCTCCGTCTAACATACCGCTGACAACCAATTGATCTCGCGTAAAAACTCTTTTTGACTTATCATTATCATCATAAATTAAAAGTTCTTTTGCTTTGTAATGAGTAGGCGTGAATAACTTTTTCTTATACAATAAGGCGACATCAATACCTCTTCTATCAGGTGAATCAAACTGAATAATTCCGTAATCTTGTTCAACTAAAGTTTCTTGGTTAACTAGATCTTCTAAAACTTTTCTGTTTTCAGTTTCACAAACTCCTATAATTGTGGGAGCGCTCCCTGAAACCTCAGCTCCAATCTCAGCCATGACCTTGGCCATATTTTTTAATTTATCTTGATAGATTTCTTCTGTCCAATGATCTTTTCCATCTGGAGTTCTGTCATCATCATAGGTTAGGGGGTCATTTTCAGTATCAAATAAATTTTCAAGATTATAAAAGGCAACCGTATTGACTTTGTAGGCTTTTTTTTCTTGAGAAAAGACAGTAGTGATCGTTAAAATTAATACGATTAATAAGGATATTTTAGTTTTCGTTAAGTGCATTGATTATAATTATTTAAAGTCAAATTATTTATGTCATTGTCAAAAGTAAATAATTCAATGAAATAATGTAGTTTTGTAAGTAATTAATTATAAACTAATAACTAAATTTAGAATGAAAAAAATCATTTTCACTTTATGTGTAGTGTCATTGATGAGTTTTACTTTACTAGCTCAGGATGCTATCATAAAAGGAAGGGTGGTAGATACTAATTCAAGTGAGGCAATTCCAAGCGTAGAAATACGAATTTTATCCAGTGATTACAATACACAAACTGATGAAAATGGAATGTTTCTTATTACAAGTAATACGCTCCCACAAGGAGAACAAATACTTGTCGTAAGTAAACTAAATTACATTACTCAAAGTATCCCTATTACCATCCAAAACGGAGAAATCATTAATCTAGATCCCATTATTATGGATTTAGATCTAACCGAGTTAGAATCTCAGATTGGAGTAATCAATTTATCAGACAATGAATTAGATGGTGATCTTGGAGGAGCGGCTACAAATGTTTCAGGGCTTTTACAAGCGTCTAGAGATGTCTTTTTAAGCGCTGCTGCATTTGATTTTAGTGCCACTTTTTTTAGACCCCGTGGTTTAGACAATGCCAATGGTAAAGTTTTAATCAATGGAATTGAAATGAACAAACAATTTAATGGTCGTCCTCAATGGGGAGATTGGGGAGGTCTTAACGATGTTCAAAGGAATCGAGAATTTTCGATGGGATTAAAAGCTAATGATTATACTTTTGGTGATTTAGCAGGAACAACCAATATGGTAATGAGAGCCTCTAAATACAGAAAAAGCAGTCGAGTTTCTTATGCTGCTGCTAATAGAAGTTATACTGGAAGAATTATGGCATCTTATCATAGCGGTTTATCAAAAACCGGTTGGGCCTATTCATTTTTAGCTTCAAGGCGTTTTGGTGATGAAGGTTATATAGACGGTACTTTGTATGATGCAAATTCATTTTTTGCGTCTGTAGAGAAGAAAATAAATAACGCTCACAGCCTTAATGTTACCGCATTTTATACCCCAAATCGACGAGGTCGTTCAACTGCAATAACTCAGGAGGTTAAAGATCTTAAAGGAATTCAATACAATCCTAACTGGGGATATCAAGACGGAAATATAAGAAACAGTCGTGTGCGTAATATTAAAGAACCAGTATTTATGTTAAATCATTACTGGAAGATAAATGATAAAACTAACCTTAATACAAATGCCTCGTATCAAACAGGAAGTATTGGAAATACTAGAGTTGATCAAGGAGGTACACGCCTTGTAACAATTGAAGGTCAGGAAGCATATATTGGTGGCGGAAGAAATCCTTTGGGGAATTATTATCAAAGACTCCCGAGTTATTTTTTACAGGATCCTAACCCAACTCCAGGAGATTTTCAAAATGCGTATTTAGCCCAACAGGAATTTGTAAATAACGGTCAGTTAGATTGGGAATCGCTTTACAGAGCAAATGCTATCGCTACTTCTACAGGAGGAAATTCTATTTACGCAATTCAAGAGGATAGAATTGACGACACTCAGTTGACTGTGAATACAATTTTTGATACTCAAATTTCAGATAATATTTTATTAAATGCGAGTATTAATTATCGCAACCTAAAAAGTGAAAACTTTGCAGAAGTAAAAGATTTATTAGGAGGTACTGGATTTTTAGATGTAGACTTTTTTGCTGAAGGTGAAGATGGAGAGGTAGATATTACTGTTGGAGATGTTGCACAAAGTGATTTACGAAATAGAAATCGAATTGCGAAAGTAGGAGATCGATATAAGTATAACTATGAAATTAATGCAGACGTATTATCTGGATTTGCTCAAGCGCAATTTAAATATAACCGTGTAGATTTTTATCTCGGAACTTCAATTACTAATACGAACTATCAAAGAAACGGTTTATTTGAAAATGGCAACTATCAAGGAGCTGAATCATTTGGTAAAGGAGAAAAGCAAAGTTTTACAGATTTTAGTTTCAAAGCTGGAGCTACTTATAAAATTACAGGAAGACATTTAATAGATGTGAATTTAGGTTCGTTATCAAAGGCACCAACAATCAGGAATACGTTTACGAATGCTCGTCAAAACAATAACGTGACTATTGGTTTAGAAAGTGAAAAAATTCAGAATATTGATATCGGTTACATATATAGATCACCAATTGTAAAAGCTCGTTTAACCGGGTTTTATTCAAATTTTTCTAATGGAACTGATTTAGGATTTTATTTTACTGAAAATTTAGCCGGTTTAGGTTTAGAACAAGACGCTTTTATTCAGGAAGTAATGACTAACGTTGAAAAACAACATATTGGTATTGAGTTTGGAATTGAAGCACAGGTAACTCCTACTATAAAATTAAAAGGAGCTGCTTCAATGGGTCAATACACGTTTAATAATAATCCTAACTTATACATAACTAGTGACGATTTAGATGGTCCTGTAACGTTTGGCGACGGAACTACAAAACTTAAAGATTATCATGTTGCAGGAGGTCCCGAGAGAGCATATCAAGTAGGATTCGAATACAGAGATCCAAAATTTTGGTGGGTTGGCTTAACAACTAATTATTTTTCAAATGCCTACGTAGATGTAAACAATTTGGCTAGATCAGCTAATTTTAGCACTGATTTTGATGGCCAGCCATTTAATGATTATGATCCAGAGGTAGCTAACGGGCTATTAAAGCAAGAAAAGTTCGATGACTATGTTTTGGTTAATATTGTAGGAGGTAAATCTTGGAAAATCAATCAATATTATGTTGGATTTTTTGCTACGATCAACAATGCATTGGATCAAGAGTATATTACAGGTGGATTTGAGCAAGGTAGAAAATCAAACTATAGAGATTTGAAAGAAGATAGATCTCGTGAAAATGGATCTGTTTTTGGATCTCGCTATTTCTTTGGAACAGGAGCATCCTATTATGTAAATGTTTACGTAAGATTTTAATAAAATTAAATAATGACGTATTTATCGTCGACTAAAAAATAAAATTTATAACAATGAAAACTATTAAAAATTATAAAATAGTAGCCTTCTTTTTAGCAATGACAATGGTATTGTCTTGTGTAAAAGATGATGACTACGATGTGCCAAATACAGATCCAGTTGCTCCAATTATCGATGGAGAAATTATTAGTATAAATGCTTTGAACTCTTTATTAGAGCAAGAACAAAATACTAATGGTAACGATATATTGAGTTTTACGGAGAGTAATTTATTTATTTCAGGTTATGTAATCTCAAATGATGAGGCTGGAAATATTTATGAAGAATTAGTTTTACAAGATTCACCTAATAATCCTACAAGAGGAGTAAAGGTGCTCATCAATGTCAGTCCACTTAATACAACCTATGAATTTGGTAGAAAAGTTTACGTAAAACTAGATGGATTGGCTGTTGGTTATAATGGAGGAGTTTTATCTTTAGGTTTTAGAGATGGAACACAAGTTGAAGCTATAGCAGAATCTTTGATGGATCAAACGATTATTAGAGAGGTTGAACTGGCAACAATTGAGGCGATGCCAATAAATATTTCTGATTTTTCTTTAGCTAAAACCAACATGTATATTCGATTAAATGATGTACAATTTAACAGAAATGATGCTTTGGGAGATAACCGAAAAACATTTGCAGCAGAGCCGGAAGATGAATTTGACGGGGAACGAAATTTAGAGAGTTGTTCAGAAGGATTGAGTGTTATTCTAAGCACGAGTACTTTCTCAGATTTTAAAGCAGTTGAAGTGCCGCAAGGTAGAGGTTATTTAGACGGAATATTAACGTTGGATTATTTTGGCGAAACCTTTAATATGGTTTTAAATTCACCAGAAACTATTAATTTTGATAGTACAGATCGCTGCGATCCACAGGAGGTAGATTGTGGTTTAGCCTCAAGCACTGGAAGTAATATTATTTTTAGCGAATTCTTCGAAAGCCAAGAAGAAGGAGAATCTGTTTCTGGTAACGGGTGGACCAATTATATTCAAGAAGGATCAAGAGATTACAGAGCCTATTTTAATGATGGCGGGAACGGTAACCCATCTTTAGGAGTTTCAGCTTCAATAGGATCTTACAATTCAGATGACGATAGTTCAATTACTTGGTTAATTATGCCAGAGATTGACTTTGACGCTCAAGACGGTGAAACTGTTAACTTTAAAACGTCAAATAGCTTTTCAGATGGAAGTACCTTAGAGTTTTTATTTTCAAGTGATTGGGATGGAACTACTGAAAATATTATGACAGCTTCTTGGTCCATAATCCCTGCAGCTTATATTGTTAAAGATGATGACTTTTATGGCGATTGGTTTGATTCAGGTAATGTAAGCTTGGATTGTATCACTGGCAAAGGATATTTAGCATTTAAATATTCAGGTAGCGGTGAAGAAGATTTTGATGGAACTTACGAGTTGGACGAAATTGTAGTTAATTCCAACTAAAAATAATACAATAATTCAAAAAACTGCTTGAGCTTACTCAAGCAGTTTTTTTTTAACATTTTTTGAAAATTAGTTATCAATTATAAGTTTATTAGTACTTTAACTAACTGATTAATAATCAATAAAAAACTAAAGTATGAAGAGTTTACAATCCTTAGCTTCCTTTTTTTTAATAGTCGGTCTAGTATATTACAGTTTTTTTAGTTTAATGCCTCAAAAAGGTTCGCCAAGCTCAGTAGAAGATACCAAATTTTCAACAGAAAGAGCTTTGATTCCTCTTAAAGAAATTACCAAAGCGCCTCATTATATTGGAACAAAAGAACATGCAAGAGTTCGAAATTATTTAATTGGTCAATTAGAAGAATTAGGTTTAGAAACTCAAATCCAGGAAGGCTTTGTAATCAACCCAAAATGGAAGAGTTTAGACAAACCAAAAAATATAATTGCTAAAATACAAGGTTCAGAAAATGGGAAATCATTATTGCTATTATCTCATTATGACAGCGCTTTAACCCCTTCTTATGGAGCTAGTGATGCAGGCAGTGGAGTGGTAACTATTTTAGAAACACTTAGAGCTTACAAATCAAGTGGAAAGAAACCAAAAAACGATATAATAGTACTCTTCACTGATGCTGAAGAAGTTGGTTTAGATGGAGCTCGTCTTTTTGTAAACAATCATCCTTGGGCAAAAAATGTAGGGATTGCTTTAAATTTTGAAGCAAGAGGTAGTGGTGGTCCTAGCAATATGATTGTTGAGACCAATGGAGGTAATAAAAATTTAATTAAGGCATTTATGGAAGCAGATGTAAAGTTTCCGGTCGCCTCCTCACTAATGTATAGTATCTACAAGATGTTACCTAATGACACTGACTCTACGGTACTCAGAGAGGGAGCGGATATTGATGGTTTCTTTTTTGCTTTTATAGATGATCATTATGACTATCACACAGCAAATGATACTTATGATAATCTAGATGTAAATACCTTACAGCACCAAGGAGAATATCTTTTGCCTTTGGTTCATTATTTTGGTGATTCAGATTTAAATCAATTAAAATCCTTGGATGATCATGTTTATATTAACCTTCCTTTTTTTAAAATGGTCAGCTATCCATTTACTTGGGTGTTTCCAATGCTACTAGTAGCGATTATAATATTTATTGTTTTAATTATTTATGGGCTTCGTAAAAGAGTATTAACTGGAAACGGAGTTGTTAGAGGTTTTATTCCATTTACATTAGCGATGATTTTTTGTGGTATTTTAGGGTTTTATGGCTGGAAATTAATATTATTAATGTACCCACAATATCAGGAAATACAACAAGGATTTACTTATAATGGCCATACTTATATTTCATTTTTTGTACTATTATCCCTCGGGGTATTATTTGGTATTTACTATAAATTTTCAAAAAAAATAAATGTTGCTAATTTGTTGATAGCACCGCTAATCTTTTGGATATTAATTAATATGGGAGTAGCTATTTATTTGAAAGGAGCCGCTTTTTTTATCATCCCAGTTTTTTTAGGGCTGTTGTCTTTATGGATATTGATACGAAAAGATCGTCCAAATTTGATTTTATTAACAATCATTGGCTCTATAGCCATATTTATATTCGCACCACTGGTCCAATTTTTTCCAGTAGGCTTAGGATTAAAAATGCTGGTAGGAAGCTGTTTGTTTACAGCTCTTTTATTTGGAATATTATTACCAGTTATTGGATTTTACAAATTGAAAAAAGTACTGGCTATGTTATTTGTTATCGTAGCAAGCCTATTTTTTATTAAAGCACACTTATCAAGTAATTTTTCTCCTAACAGACAAAAGCCAAATAGTTTAGTTTATTACCATGACGCAGATAATAATAAAAACTATTGGGCAACTTACGATCAAGAATTGGACGATTGGACTAAGGAGTATTTAGGAGACTCTCCAGAGCCAGCTTCTAGTTATATTTCGTATGCTTCAGGAAGTAAGTATGCTAAGGGGTATAAGTTTGCAAATGTAGCCCCCAATAAAAATATTCCTATTTTTAAAACAGTACTCCATAAGGATACCGTCATCAATCAATATAAAGAAGTTTCTTTTACAATATTCCCGCAGCGAGTTGTAAATCAAATCAGTCTCTATACAGCAGATGAAGCAAATTTTAAGTCTCTTTCATTTAATGGGCAATTTTTTCCCTTGAATAATAACTTAACAAATGCAGCTCAAAAAATTAAAAGTAAAGAGTTAGTGCGTTATTACGTATCCGATAAAGATAGTTTGGTAGTCTCTTATGAGGTTTCTAAAAATCAGAAGGTTTCTTTTACCGTGCTAGAATACTCGTATGATTTACTAAATCACCCAGAGTTTACAATCAATAAACGAGCTGATTATATGATGCCAAAGCCCTTTATCGTTACAGATGCTATTATTGTAAAGAAGGAGCTTAACTTGGGAAATCTCTCTACAATTAATTAATTTGGTATAAAAACTTAAAAAATGTATCAAATATGGACTAGATTTTTTGATTTAAAACATTATATTTAACTTTTAACCGAAATATAAAATATGAAAAAATTATTATTTTTTATCTTAACATTAGTTTTTGTTGCCTGTAGTAGTGGTGATGGTGATAATAGTATCGATTCACCAAATATCAATCCGGATATAGTTGGCACCTGGTTTGCAACAACTTTAGATTCAGACGACGGGACCAACTTAGAAGCAACACTTGTTTTAAATTCAGACGGAACAGGCTCTTTAACTTTAGTATCTCTAGTGGATGGAGAACCTACGTCAGCAGAGACATTGCCTATCACATCATGGTATACGGACGATACAACTTTTTACGGAACTCTTAATGGAAATCCCGATGAATTTGGATATGCATTATCTGAAGAAAATAATGTATTAGAACTTAATTATCCCGACGGAACTGTTTATTATGATAGGGTTTCCGACTAACTATTGTAGATTTTTTGAGTATATAAAAAGATAAAAGCCTAACTTAAAGAGTAAGGCTTTTTTTATTTATAAATTAGTATGGTACTTGATATTTTTTTCTAAGCTGAATATCTACTTACGAATTGTTTAAAAAATTATTTTTCACTATTGAATTTTTGTAAATCAATCAGGTCTTTTTCCATTTTTTCATCAATTTGAATAAATAAATTTTTAATAGAAATATTTAATTCGTTAAGCTTATTTTCAAGCTTTGTAGAATCTAGATGAATTTTTTTAACCTCTTGATTCAATAAATAAGTACGAGTTTTAACGACTAGTAATCTTGAGTATATTATTGGAGTATTTAAAGTATCTGGTAATTTTTTTAAGATAGAATCTACATGAGAAACCATTAAATTGGACTTCTCTTTTAAAATCTCTAGTGATTTTCCATTAATGGTTTTAGCCTGCTCCTCAAAATCCTCAAAAGCTCCCCACTTAATTACTTCTGCTCGAACGTTATCGGGCAACGAAGGGATTATAAATTCAGGATCGCCGTAAGTGCTTAAATTTAAAGTTTGAGTTGATAAATTTTTTATAGTTTCTTCAGGCGATTTTCCGCAAGCAAAAATCAAAAGACTAAATAAAAATAGATACTTCATTAAAGTTGGGTATTACTACAAATATACGAGTTCTATTCACATATTATACTAGAAATAAGTGAATACAAAAGTATAGATTATCCGTATATTTACGAAGCCAAAACAGATATTTTGAAAAAAAGAATACTTATTATAGGAGCTTCAGGTCAAATAGGGACTGAGTTAACCTTGTGTTTGAGAAAAAAATATGGAAATTCTAAAGTTATTGCAACTGATATTAGAGAAGACGATGGAACATTAAGCACAGATGGGCCTTTCGAAATTTTGGACGCAATGGATTATAAAGCTATTGAAGACTTAATTATTCGCTATGAAATTACCGAAGTATACTTATTAGCAGCCATGCTGTCTGCGACTGCTGAAAAATTTCCAATGCGAGCCTGGGATTTAAATATGACTTCATTATTTAACGTTTTAAATTTGGGTAAGGAACAAAAAGTAAAAAAAATATTTTGGCCTTCAAGTATTGCCGTTTTTGGCCCAACAACTCCAAAGCAACATACACCTCAAAAAACGATTATGGAACCTTCTACGGTTTATGGTATCAGCAAACAAACAGGAGAAAGATGGTGTGAGTATTATCATAAAAAATACGATTTAGATGTTAGAAGCATTCGTTATCCTGGTTTAATTAGTTATAAGACTGCTCCAGGTGGAGGTACGACAGATTATGCAGTAGATATTTATCACAAGGCAGTTAAACATCAAAAATATAATTGTTTTTTAAATCAAGAAACTACATTGCCAATGATGTTTATTGATGACGCCATTAGAGCAACTTTGAGCATTATGGAGGCTCCAAAAGAAGCTATAAAGGTAAGAAGCTCTTACAATTTATCGGGACTAAGTTTTAATCCCACTGAAATTGCTGCGAGTATACGAAAAAAACTACCTGATTTTGAAATAGGCTACACACCTGATTTTAGACAGAAAATAGCAGACTCTTGGCCACAAAGTATCGATGACACTGCTGCTCAAAATGATTGGGCCTGGAAAAATGAAACCTCTTTAGATAAAATGACCTCGATAATGTTAGAAAATCTATCGAGTTAAATTTTAAAAGAATTTTAGACACTAGATTTTAAAACCAAGATCGTTTTTCAATTTGATAGGTATTATAAAAATCTTCATCACTTTTAGTAAGGTAAATAATACCCTCAATAAAGCCGACTATTCCAGCGATACCACAAGTAATTATGGTTAGTAAAATTTGAATAAAACCTTCTTTGTTATAGCCTAGAATAAATTTGTGGATACCAATATGACCAAAAAATATACCTAAAACTCCAGCTAATATTTTTTTGTTGTCCCTATTATTTGTTGTTTGGTTCCAACTCTCTTTAAACTCATTTGCAGTTTTTTTTGTCTCTGCTTCGAAAGAATTGTTATTTTCTTCACTCATATTACTTTTTTAAATATTTAATAAAGGTACTCATTTTTCTGAAGTAAGAATTTGCTATTCGTATTGATTCCCGTTAAAATTATCTATAATTTTATTAACAATAACTTGCGCTAATTTTTTTTTACTTTCGATGGTCCAACCTGCAACGTGCGGACTTAAAATAACTTGCTCCATTGATAGTAATTCAGATAATTCTAAAGGCATATCATGCTCAAATAATGATTCAAAAGAACTTTTTTCAAATTCCAATACATCAAGTCCAGCTCCTAGAATAGCGCCTTTTTTTATTGCAGTTACCAAATCTTTGGTAACGATACTTTTCCCTCTTGCGGTATTTATTAACCAAAAAGGTTTAGAAAACTGTTTTATAAAATCAGCGTTAATTAATTGGTGAGTTAAGCTGGTCCAAGGAGTGTGAAGGCTTACAACTTCTACACGTTTCTGAAATTCATCTAAACTAACTTGTTTTGCATTTTCATCTCCCACTTTGTTTTTTATATCGTAGCATAAAACTTCACAATCAAAACCCCTGAGTTTTTTTGCAAAAGATTTCCCCATATTCCCATATCCTATGATCCCCACAATTTTACCATCCAACTCCATCCCTCTATTTTCTTCACGGAGCCAAAGACCATTTTTAACTTCAAGATCGGCTTTGTTAAGTTTATTAAATAAGGAAAGAAGCATCCCTAAAGTATGTTCGCCCACTGCATTGCTATTTCCCTCAGGTGCTGATATTAAAATAATTCCTTTAGATTCAGCAAAAGGAATATCGATACTTTCTAATCCGGCACCCACTCGTGCAATAAACTTTAAATTTGAAGCAGCATCGATAAATTTTTGATCGCATTTGAACCTGCTTCTTATAACGATTCCGTCATAATTAGCGATTTTTTTTTCAATTGTCTCTTTTAAGGAAGTGTAATCTTCATCATTTTTAAATCCAGCCTCAGCTAGTTGTTTTATGAGTAAAGGATGATTTTTATCGAGATGAAGTATTTTCATATTTTCGAGAAATTAGATTCCCTAAAAGTTATTGAGTAGGGTTTCATTTAAAAACCAAGTATGAGTTTTGCAATATAAAAAAACAAGAAAATCCCAAATATATCGTTACTGGTAGTTATAAATGGCCCAGTAGCTATTGCAGGATCAATCCCTTTTCGGTCTAAAATAATAGGGACAAATGTTCCAATTAGAGAAGCTATAATAATAACCGAAAGCATCGATAAAGCTATCGTTATGCTTACGATAAAATCTTGCCCAACAAATGCTCCAAAAAGAACCACCAATAACCCTAAAATACTTCCATTGATCAATGCTAGACCGACTTCCTTTATTAAACGATGAAACATACTTCCTTTAACCACATCGTTTGCTAAACCTTGTACAATAATAGCACTCGATTGCACTCCAACATTACCTGCCATGGCAGCAATTAATGGAGTAAAGAAAAACAAGATAGGATAGCTTGATAAAGCTTCATCAAAACCTTGTAAAATATATACACTCCCTAAGCCTCCAAAAAGACCCAGTACCAACCATGGTAATCGAGCTTTTGTAAGTTCATAGATATTATCATCAGCCTCAACATCTTGTGAGATGCCGGCTGCTAATTGGTAATCTTTTTCTGCTTCTTCTTTGATAAAGTCAACAATATCATCAATAGTAATTCTGCCAACTAACACCCCTTTTTGATCGACTACAGGGATTGCTTCTAGATCGTATTTTTGCATAATTTTTGCAACCTCCTCATCTTTCGTATCTACAGACACATAATCAACTTTTGATATATATACATCGCTAATATGAGTTTTAGTAGAAGCGGTTAAAAGATCTTTTAACGATAAGCGTCCTTTTAGTTTATCATCTTTATCCGTAACATAAATGGAATGAACACGAGTCACATTTTCTGCTTGCCTTCTCATTTCTCTTACACAACTAGCTACCGTCCATGTTTCTTTAACTTTTACTAATTCTTTTGCCATTAAAGCTCCAGCAGTATCTTCCTCATAATTTAACAGTTCAACAATATCAGAAGCATGTTCTTCGTCTTCAATTTTTTCGATTACCTTTTTTTGAATATGATCATCAAGTTCTGCTACAACATCGGCAGCATCGTCAGTGTCCATTTCTTCAATTTCTTTGGCAATTTCAATAGGAGAAAGACGATTCAGAATTTTTTCTCGATCATCTTCATCAAGTTCCATTAAAGCCTCCGAAGTTATTTCACTTTCTAGAGACTTAATAAGGTAGGTAGCTTCTTCTGAATTTAATTCTTCTAACAGTTCAGCAATATCAGCAAAATGGATGTCTTTTAGTAATTGCCTTAGAGCAATTCTATCTTTGTTTGCAATGAGTTGGACTACTTTTTCAAGATAATCCGTTGTTAGTTGAAATTGCATCGTTCTCTAATTTTTGAGTGAGCATTATAAATTCAGCAACAGAAAGTTGTTCTGGTCGCTGCCCAAAGATAGCATCTTCTTTCAATTTATCAGAAAGATTGAAGACTTTTAAGCTGTTTCTTAATGTTTTTCTTCGTTGTTGGAAGGCAGTTTTTACCACTTTAAAGAGCATTTTTTCATCACAAGGGAGCGTATAATTTTCTTTTCTTATAAGGCGAAGTACTCCGCTATCTACTTTTGGAGGAGGATTAAATACTGATGGAGGGACCGTAAATAGATATTCGGCATCATAAAATGCTTGAACCAAAACAGACAATATACCATAGGCTTTAGACCCTTCTTTTTCACAAATACGTTTGGCAACTTCTTTTTGAAACATTCCAGTAAATTCTGGTATTTGATCTCGCCATTCTAAAGTTTTAAATACAATTTGTGTAGAAATATTATATGGAAAATTGCCAGTGATAGCGTAAGGCTTACCTTTAAAAAAATCACTAAGATCAAATTTTAAAAAGTCAGCAGAGATAATTTTTAAATTTTTATGGGGGTAATTTTGTTCGAGATAAATAACAGATTCTGAATCCAGTTCCATGGCGATAACTTCTAGATCCTTTTCAACTAAATATTTAGTCATTAAAGCATCTGTTTCATCTACATAAACTCCTTCTCTAATGAATCCATTTTCATCCAATTTATCAAGAAATTGCTGTTTTGATTGACTTACAAAACCCTCTAAATTATTCTTTGCCTCAATCCGTTCTCGTAGTTTAGTATCTTCCTCTTTGAATTTCTCTGCTTCTTCAACCATTTTTTCAACTGTCTCAGATATTTCTCCTTCTTTTTCTTCACCTTTATTATCTTGTTTTTCTAGTTCTATGTTTTCATTATTTTCTTTATTATCTTTAACTTTAGGAAATTCTTGAGATTTAGACATTTTAGGTATAGGTACTACACCGGGTGGCATACCATTAAAAAATTTATGTAATCTTAAATGAATATTATCAATT
>ENA-ORDA01001386-ORDA01001386.1-marine-metagenome-genome-assembly--contig:-NODE-1386-length-20576-cov-6.194058_pt1 | contig 20576 bp, 20 predicted proteins | sample MGYA00237778_ERZ508506 | MGnify/ENA primary metagenome ERZ508506 (study PRJEB26177, sample SAMN06267891) | marine metagenome | isolation source: Monterey Bay, California, USA | place: Pacific... | reverse complement strand
TGGCCATACACCCCCAAAGCGCGCAAGCAGGTTGCAAACTTCAAAGACAGCCAAAACCCACTGCTCGATTGCGTTGCATCAGGCCCACCCAAAGCGACGCTCTTGCCCTACCCCATACAGATAGTACGCCCCAACGATCAGACTTTGCTGATCAACTACGAGGGTCGGAATATTCCTCGCACGCTCCATTTCAATCAGGATTTGGCCCCGGGCAAACCCTCAATCAAGGGCCACTCAATCGCCCGGTTTGAAGGCGATACACTGATCGTAGAAACCAACAATTTTATTGATGATCGTTGGGGAATCTATACAGGTATCGACTCTAGCAGCAATAAACATTTGATTGAGCGAATGACGCTAGCTGAAGACGGCTTAACCATCGACATCGATATGGTCGTGACCGACCCCGTTTTTTTCACAGAACCAGTCACGATAAAACATAAGTTAAGAAAGATTGCAGACAGAGAATTGGTCAAGGCTAACTGCACCGCAGAAAGTGCAAAAATGTTTCTGGAAGGTCCTTGAATGCGCCCCAAAAACGATTAACGACAACCAAAAATATCGCAGGAGTCCAATGTGACATTCAACCCCCGCCTTATCACAACAGTATTATTCCTGGTGTTCGCGGGCAACGCGATGGCCCATCATGCTGCGACAGTCTTCGACCGGAAACGCTCTATTCAAAAAACGGGCACCGTCGATAAATTTATTTACAGAAATCCTCACCTAATTATTAACATGTCTGTCAATGAACCCGGCAAAGAAACCGTGACATGGAAAATCGAAGGTCAAAGCATTGCCGCGTTAAAGCGAATGGGATTCAACAGAGACTCCATTCACACGGGCGATAAAATTACCGTAAAAATGCGGCCGCTGCGATCAGGTGAACCCGGGGGTCTACTACAAGGATTGATTGGCGCTGATGGTAAGGCGTATTCAATGGACGGTACAGACCTCCAAGAGAACTACGCTAAAAAGGAACGAGTCAGACAAGCGGCGCCGGGCTTGATGGCGTACGTCCCTCCTCCAGCCGGTGAAACCTGGCAGATGCGTGAAGAGAAAACCCGACCGACAGAATTACCGATTATATCTGAGGGACTGGCACCCGGCGATCATGCCACCACCGGCGTTGCAGCCGGAGCGCTAGATCCGGATAACTTAAATAAGCGTCGGGCACCCACCCCATTCGATATGACAGGCGTCTGGCAATATCGCGGCGAAGATGACTACCGCGCTAATTACGGATCATACGAGTTTAAACCCACACCAGAACTCACACCAAAAGCTGCTGAGTACAATAAGCTCTATCAGGAAAAAGCCAAAGAGGGCGTTAGATTTGATGACCCCGCTACCCAGTGTTATCCCGCTGGCATGCCTCGAATAATGACCCGCTATGGTTCTTTAATGATGCTGCAACATCCTACTGCCATATTTATGGTGTCGCGCCTCAGTAATGAATACAGAGTCATTTACCTTGATGGCCGGGCTCGTATCCCTGAAAGCAATCTTGATCGTAACTGGGGAGGAGAATCTCTGGGCCACTGGGAAGGCAACACCCTGGTCGTTGAGACGGAAGGATTTACCGACGAAAATCATATGATTCAAGCCGGTATCAAGGCGAGTAAGAAACTCAAGATGACGGAACGTTATCGTATGATTAACGACAACAATACCCTCGTTATGGAGCTCACCATGACTGACCCGGACAACTGGGTCGGAGAGTGGAAACACGTTAAGTTTCGCGATCGGGTCCTGAGGTCGGACGTTCGTGAAGCTAACTGTATCTATAGTGACAACCTTGCATTACCCGGTCGCTAAATTCACTCGACCATATACAAGGTTGTAATACTGCAGGTTGTCGCATAGATTGGTATCGCTTCTGAAAACCAGATTTCTCCTGTCTGGTCTTCTGTGGCAGCAGCGACACATAACGAGGTGCGCATTTCAAAAGCACCGGGGCCTGCCTCAGAGATGGTTTTTTCATCCGTATAGGCGAGCAATGCGTCCTTTCGCTTATGTATCAGCTGATCAAGTAAGACTTGATCCCAATCCTCATTGATCCGGCCAGAATCCGGGGTACAGGGCCAATGCGAAGTGCCTCCGGTGCCAATTAATGCAATTTTTTCAGGAGCAAGATCTATTGCTCTGCGCAGCGCTTTGCCAAGCTCCCAGGTCCGATGAAGCGGGCTTAGGGGCGGATTTTGGCAATTGATGTTCACCGGCACAATCGGCAAATCATACGCTGGCGTCAGAAAGTGAAGTGGCACAGACATACCGTGATCAAATTTCCATTCCTGAGCGTAGCAAACATCAACCGTGTTCATGACCTCATTGATCAATCTTAATGACAAATCGGGATTCGCCGGTATTTTAGTTCGCTTAATTTTAAGCCAGTCGGGATCCTCGATAGGTCCTTCATAAGCATCAGCCATACCTATAGAGTAAGTAGGCATGTTATCCATAAAAAAATTGGCAAAGTGTTCGGAGGACACCATGACAAGCGCTTCTGTTCCTGTATCAACGAGTGCTTGTCGTTGCCGCGCAAAGGCATCATGAAGTTGTTTCCGAGTTTCAGGCGCTGCCATCTCAGCGCGGGAAGTCATCCCTGGTGCATGGCAGCAAGTACCTGCGTAAACAAGAGTCATAACGTCTCCTTGGTCGAAGTGGCCCCATTGCCGTCCACCATCGCATAGAGGCCTGCGCGGACAGGGCCATGTTTCTCTAAACCATCGCGCATGGCTTGAATGTATGCATCCCAGCTAAAACCGTTCATCGTCGCAAAATGCATTAAAAGCTGACCATTAACACCTAGCACGTACAGCAGACCGATATCGATACCTCGAAGCGCACCCAACTCTTCTTCGCTCAAATCGTAATCCCCAACAACGGCACCCTGTTCCGTATCGAAACGCTCTTTGAGCGCAGGATCCCTGTTCAGGTTGTACAACAGTTTTTGTACGTAATAGAGACTCATTTCTATCGATTCCTTTTCATTTGCGAGCGCGAAACTATTCCCAAGGAACGACAATATTTCGATGCTTCCGTTCGATTGAGATAACTCGTTGAACCGCTGGCCGATGCCATACTTTTTTTGCAACCGCCTCCCAGTTGGGTCGTTCAGGCACCGACGAGATCCGGGTATCCGTTGTCCACAGATACATCACGAACAGGTAAGCATCAACGACAGAAAAATCAGCGCCCAACGACCATACCTGATCAGTCAGTAAACCCTCAACACGAGCAACCGCGCCCGCCAGATTATTCACGCCCTGCGCATTCACAGCATCATTTGCCACCTGGCCTTCGCCCGCATAGGCAGCGGAGCGGAATATAGAGCGAATATAAGTATGCACACTACTCGATAAAAAGTTCATCCACTCATGCGCGCGATACCGACGGAAGTCGCCAGTAGGAGGCAAAAACTTGCCATCTCCAATGATATCTCCAAGAAAAGTCAGAATTGCTTGGGTTTCCGTCAGTGTTTCTCCATCGACAACCAACGCAGGCACCGTGCCTTTAGGGTTAATCGCCAAGTATTCGGTGGCGATGTTCTGCTTTGTCGGTAGATCAACCATTCGGCGCTCGTATGGAAGACCAGATTCCTCGAGCACGATATGCACCGCCAGTGAACAGGCACGCGGATAGTAATAGAAAATCAGTTGCTGGTTGCTTGGCATTGAGTTGAATGCGCTTTTATTAGCGTGTTCATAACGATATACCATGAACGGCCATCTATTGGAATTTTTCTCGCGCAATTAGGAAGAGCACGACAGCAGATGAGATCTCGACTCAATTATAGTGATAAGGTTCGTAACAACTCCAATCGACCAATAGCGTCGGCGAAACGGTACAAGAAGGATAAGCATGAGCACTGTATGGAAAGCAAAAAAAGTACCGTCATCGGGTAATGTTGATCACTGATACCGAGTGAAGTTAACTCAGGGTATGCAAGATATGCGCGGTGTTTGCTTACTCTTGCCTATCTTTTCAATTAAGTCGATCAGCAGATTGTCACTATTCTCGTTGAAGAAATTAAAGCTGACTTGGCCATCGGCGACCCTGAAATTGGTTTTCTATCCGGAACCGCATGCGCTATTTTTTATGCCGTGCTTGGTATACCTCTTGGGAGACTGGTGGCCGTCTGAAACCTAAAAAGTCTAATCGCCATTGGGCTAAGCTTCAGGAGTCTCATGAAAGCCGCGTCAGGCTTTTTGCGAAAAGCAAACCAATTAGTCGCCGCTTTTCGGTTTGGTGTCGGCATGGGTAAATTAAGCGCCACACCCGCGCTTATCACCGCACTTTTCTAGCGACTATCTAATTCTTGATGCCAACACCCTACAGAGGGTCGCCCTCGGAGAGGCTCATGTTTAACATCTTACTCGGCAGGGGGATAATGCAACGCCATATTTTCAGGATAACTGCGATGAAAGTAGTTCCATAGCTGCTCACCATAGGTCGAAGCCTTCTGGTCACCTGCCATGTCTGAAACACCACGATTAGTATCATCGGCACTTGCCATAAAGCCCGCTGAAGAATGCCGAGGGCTACTTTTTACTGCCTCCGTAAATTCAGGGGCCAGATCAATTTGAGAAAGTTTCGTATCTAAAGAAGGACCGTGAAAGTAGCCCAACGAAAAACGTTCCGACGCTGTGAAGACACGATGAGGCGTCGCGACATAATAGTTGCCCGTTATCGCCTGCAACATTTCACCCAGATTGATAACAAAGGAGTCAGGAATAACAGGAACCGGAACCCACTCGTCGGCAGCATTCTGAATCTCTAGCCCAGGCGTCTCTCCCGCTGCCAATACCGTTAGGAATCCGGCGTCATGATGGGCGTTGACACCGAACATACCCTCCGGCGTGGCTGGATATCGAATAAGCTTGGTTAAACTCATTCTTTCCTCACCGAACAGCGCTTCAAAATAGCCCGCGGGTAATCCAAGTCCAACTGACAGTAACGACATAAGTTCGTCTGCGAGCTTTCCGGCCTCGTCAAACCAGCGCGTCATCACTTTCTGGTGCTCCGCCAAGACATCCTCAGGCATCCACTGATTCGGACCAAGCAATCGAAGGTAAGCGGGCTCTACCTGAGGATTTCTTGCCGGATGTTCACTCCACAAATCAACCTGCTCACGGATATCCGGTTGGTTGTTTGTGTACTCGGCACCTTCCGCCTCCCACCCTCTGAAGTGCGGCGACAGGCGCTTGTCTATCAGTAGCTTTTGTTCACGTGGCAGGGAAAAAAGTGCCTTTCCGACTCGAAAAGCATCATCCACCACGTCCTTTGCAACGCCGTGATTGGTCACGACAAATAGGCCAACGTCATGACAAATATGGCGAACAGTATCAGCGAGTGCCGCAGGATCTTTCGCTAGGCCATCAGCTAAGTCAATAACAGGAATATCATCGATGTGAAGGGACGGGTTAATCATGAAAAGCTCATTAAAACGCGTGCTTCATATCGACAGGTTAGGCAACCGCTTTGGCAACCGGCGCCTGGAGAATCCCGAGGCACGCAGCCGCAGCTTCCTGACCTTTAATCACGAAGTGCTCGCGAAAAAATGCTTGCCGTCCTTCACTCATGAAATCGTGCGGCGTTAAAACACCTGAGAATACTGGCACACCAGTTTCCAACTGCACTTTCATCAAACCGTCAATCACTGCGGTTGCGACAAATTCATGCCGATAGATACCGCCATCGACAACCAAACCAGCGGCGACAATGCCCGCATACTCTTCAGTTTCAGCAAGCTGCTTAACGCGTAGTGGAATTTCAAACGCACCGGGCACTTCAAACACATCAACCTGCCGATCGTCCGATTTTGACCAGGTTGCGATAAAGGCATCGCGGAACTCGTCAACGATATCGCGGTGCCAGCATGCCTGAACAAGTGCGATCTTCTTACGATTGGCGATTTCTGAGATGTTTGGATTAAATTGGGTCATCTGTTGTTTCCTTTAATCAAATTAAAACAACAGGGCAAACAAGGAGGAAAGCCAGCTCACAACTCTTGAGCAAAACGATCATTACCACCTTATCCTCATAACCAGACTTTAACTGTCGGCTCTGGAATCTCACCAGATCTGCTTGTCCTTCTACCTTGGTAGAAGCGCCCGCGGGCTACACAACGATTACTGCTCATTGCGATTACCGCCGGTGGGGACTTTCACCCCGCCCTGAGAATGGTCACTAACCGCGTGACCTCGAATTATTATAACCTTCACAAACCGTTTTGTATGGCTCAATTCACACCATTTCGGGATTTATGAACCGGGCATTAGTAGGATTGATAGCCAGCAGAGGAATGTCTTTGATGACTTAAAGTTGCATGCGCAGGCTAATTTACCCAAAACGCTTAACCAGGATACTTTTCCCGATCGGCGTAAATGTGGTTTAAATTTTCTATTCTCCGGCAAGTGGCAGCATTCAACCGTTCAGCGGGGATACCTAGAACGACATTGCTTATGCTCGTGAGCACATTTGCATTACAGGAGAATATTCGAAAGTCGTATCAGGCAGCGATCGAAAATGAGTATCGTTTTTTTAGCTATGGCGACGCGATGTTAATTACCCGTCGATGAGTCTGGCAGACGCCTGGTTGCATACTTTCAGGATATGGTCAGATTTTATATTGTCGTCAACATTCCTCGAAAGGTTCAAGCCACCTATCCATAACGCTAGTAGCGCCACGGATTGGTCATACTTTTCAGGATTGTCAGCACGATCACCGATTTCTGCGATGTCAAGAATGGTAGAGAGCACACCGTCACTGTAGGATTGACGAAACCCTTTCGCGGAAGATGACGAGACTTCTGAAGCCAATGCGGCGATAGGGCATCCGCCCTGCTTGTGGTCTCTGTGTGTTGGATTTAAATACGCTGCAGCCATCCGCCTGACTCGCTGTTGCCAACTCCGGTCCTCGTGTTTAACCCATCTGGGCTGGGATTGTGCGAGTGAGTACTTAAAGGCTTCAATCGTTAGTTCATCCTTGTTTTTAAAGTGCGCGTTGAATGTACCGTGAGTGAGGCCAGCGTCATTCATCACGGTAGCAATACTGGCACTATCAAGACCTTCTCGTCTCAGCCTCCTGCTAGCGGCTTGCAGAATTCGGTGTCGCGAATCCTTTTTTTTGATTGCTCTACTCGTTTGCATCAGTTGCTGATCCTTTCAAGGGGAGGCAATCCAAGGGCATCGCGGTAGGTGTTATGGTAATGGTGTAAAGCAGGTTCGTTGCGTCCAAATGTGAAGTACTCAATGGCGCCTGAATGCGCGCCCTTGTGCCCAAGCGCTGCAGCAGCATAGTCTTCTTTATCAATGACATCGGCGAAACCCTGCATGCGATTCTCGATCTGTTCGAACATCTCCTGGTTCTCAGCATTCTTCTCCATATCTTTTATCATCGGGTGCAGGTAAAAATTGATTTGGGAAAGACTGTTATTCGGGTCTGTTTTGTTTGGGTAGACCCGAACAAGCGTAGGACCGGCACCCGATAGAATTAGCTGGATATTCGGGAAGAGATAGTAAACGGGTAGCGCTGCCTGCAGCACGTTCCATTCCGACTCTGGCTGATCTCGGAGTGTATCGATATTGCGCATACAAAGCGCCATTCGATGATTTCGCTGATAAGTGTCGTACATCTGGCAATTCCCATAAAAGCTCTCTGCCAGAGAGTTTTTGTGCAGTGTGTTGAAGTGGTAGGTTTCACCAAAGGTGTCAATCGCCAGCTTCCAGTTCATAGCATGGGTGTATGTGGTATCTCCCTGGGCAATAAACTGCTCGAGATTCCAATTCGCGAGTTCCGGGGCAAGCTCTCCAAGCAGGTCATCAACATCGAGGGTGCCGTCCGGACTCGGGTGCACAAACAGCATGCCGTACTTCTCCTCGGCAGGCAGTGCAGTTAACCCATGGCAACTCTTATCAACCGGCCCGAACTGTTCTTCTCTGGGGACTGACACAAGATCGCCCTCATGGCTGAATGACCATGCGTGGAAGGGACAGCTGAAAACCTTCTTTTTGCCACGTGGCGCGGATTCGACAATAGTGCCTCGATGAGTGCACACGTTAAGAAAAGCATGAAATTTACCTGCTTGATCGCGCGTGCAGAGAATGGGTTTACCTAGGTCATTGTTGGTCAGGAATGAGCCGGGTTCGGGCAGATCGCCTGATAGACCCAATAGCTGGCCATGTCCAAGAAAGAATTCCTGCCATTCATCAGCAGCTATGGTTTCGTCTGTGTAGCTGGATACAGGGTTTCGAACCTGGCCGCCAGCGTCAACATTTGTGCCGTTGTCCAGATGGTTGATCAACCCTTTGATTACTCTAATCTGTTCTTCTTTAAACATTTCTATCTCGCATGATAAGCATCATGCGAAACAGCATTTCACATGATCATCGTCATATCAAGCTTGCTCTGGTGCAAATCGCACGCGTGAGGCTAATTTATCCAAAATTCTTAACCAAGATACTTTCGCAAACCGGCGTAAATGTCGTTTAAATTCGCTATTCTCAGGTCAGTTTTCACTTCAAACAATAACCTGCTGACCCACTTCGTGAATCGCCACAAGAAGCATTTATATAGATCAAATCACCACCTATTCAGGCACTCAAATAAAAAAGGCAGCCAAAGCTGCCTCATCAAGGTTAATGAAATTAATGTTTTCTAAACCTGCGCATAGCGAGCAACATTAAACCGAACAACCCCAAAGTCGCGGGCTCCGGGACGACAACAGGCGCTTGTCCAAGGGTCGATGAATCGGCGTGTTACCTTATGAAATCAACAGACCCGTTGAAAGCTTCTGATTGGGAGGTTCTGTTATCATCTTCAAAAAAGTTTAAGCTATTGCCAACAGATACTGCTTGGCTGCCAGAATCTGAAAAAGTGCCCAGACTCGAACCATTAAGGTACGCTGTGATATCGTTTGAAGAGCGCACTAAAGCAAGGGTGAAGTACTCCCCTAAAGTTACACCACCACCGAAATTCCCTTCGGGGTAAAATCTAGCGGCCCCGTCCTGCAGATAAAGCCCACTGTCAGAGATCAGATCTTGAAAATCAATCAACTTATTGTAACCGCCCAGACTGTCGTTTACCCTCAAACGCATTTCTATAGCGTAATTACTCGTATCTCCCAACGCGTTGTTTAGTCTCAGTCCCTGATTCAAATCGAAGTTATACATACCAAAGCTTATTGACCCACCACTTGCTACCAAATTATCACCATTGCCAAGCGTGTCAGTATAATCACCATCGAAGTCATAACTTTTAATCAAAGCTGAATGAACAGGGGCACTCATTGTGACAGCTATGAAAACTAAAACTATTAGATAACGCATCATCATTGTCCTATCTTTTACTAGGTTATTTGTGTGCGTTGTTTTATGCATAAAGTAAGCCAAAAAAATATACTCATTAATATCAATAAGTTAAACCAACATGAAACTGTAGAATTAATGTCGTGTAAAGAATTTCGACTAAATGTGGTTTAAATTTTCTATTCTCAACGCTGCGACTGTGACTAGTAACTTTAGCCGTATCACAGAATCTCAATTTATCGTTTCATATGGGGTGCAATACCACCTTCGATTGTGCCAGAACATAAATCTCATATGGTCAATCTGACGCTAGTGTTATGTTTCACCGCGACTGGCCGACAACTACAAGCCATTAATCTCTGTAGTGAGGTGCTGTGAAGTCGAGTTCAGGTCCTTCGGGGATAATATGCGGCGGTCTACTACCGAAATAAATGCCCTTGATAGCATCAATATCGACTGTTTCTGCCACGCCGGATTGTTGATACAAATCCCTGGTGTAAGGCCACAGATGACGATAATCACTTATCCGCCGCTTGTTACAATTAAACTGACTGTAATACGCAACATCGAATCGAATCAGCGTCGCAAACAGCCGCCAATCAGCTTCCGTAATCTCTTCCCCACAGAGATATCGTTGGTGACGGAGCAATGCATCGAGATCATCCAGAGTCGCAAACAATAATTCATAAGCTTGATTGTATGCTTCTTGTGATTGAGCGAACCCACAGCGGTATACACCATTATTCACCGTCGTATATATGCGTTCGTTTAAGCGGTCAATCTGCTCTGCATATTTCGGGATGTAGTATCGTGTAGGCGTGACCCCTTGAAGATCATCAAATTCAGCATCAAACATGCGAATGATATCAGCTGACTCATTATTCACTATCGTGCCTGTCGACTTGTCCCATAACACGGGTACCGTGCAACGACCGGTAAAGTTATTATCCGCGACTGTGTAGACGTCATGGATATGGCTTGCGGCTAGCAGAGGCTCGCCTTTTTCGCCGAAAGTCCAACCCTCTTCGCCCATGGCCGGCAACGTGTATGAGATGGAGATATAGGGTGCTAAATTTTTGACAGATCGATAGAGCATCGTCCGGTAGGCCCAGGGGCAACCGGCGTTAACAAACAAATGATATCGATCCTCTGCCACCGGGTGTTGGTCACTGTTTTTCGAAATAACGTCCCGAAAGGGAGATCGCGTTCTTATAAATTCACCGTCAGCATTCGTTCTCCGGACTTCTTCGCTCTGCCAACGTCCCTCAACCAACATACCCATCGTTAACTCCGATTCATCTTATGAAAATCATTCATATCGCCAAATATTACATAACCGGGGTACCAAGGTAACCCTACTCATTGCAAAATTGCCTTGCTGGCACCATCACTTTGAGAAGAAATTGCATGGGTGTTTAATGATTCGCAAGGCTTACGCGGTATTTCACAGCAGCATTGTTATGCTTGCACTTTGCGGCTTGCAAACTGTATAAAATATCTAACGCGTAGATCGCGAGAACCATGTAATCATTGAAACTAGGAACGATAAAAGCATGAACGCGCAAAACAATCGATTTGATGGGCTTTCTATCGCTTTTCACTGGGTGGTAGCCATCGCTTATTGGGGCTTGTTCGCACTGGGTGCTTATATGGTGACCCTTGGCTACTATGATCCGCTATATACGACATTACCGTATTGGCACAAAGGGCTTGGGGTCATGCTGATCTTTGTGGTGCTTGCCCGCCTCATCTGGCGTTTATTCTCAAGCCGGCCTGATCCGCTGCCTGAACATAAAAGATATCAAGTCATCGGCGCTCGCTTTGCGCAATGGAGCATGAGTATTGGCCTGATTATTGTGCTTGTATCCGGATATCTGATCACAACTTCAGCGGGTGCCGGTATTGATGTGCTAGGCGTGTTTACGCTGGCTGCCATAGATACCAGTTTGAACAATCAGGAGGATCTAGCGGGTCTTGTGCACTGGGTTGCCTCCTATATCGTTTTGGGATTAGCTACCATCCATGGCCTTGCTGCGCTAAAACATCATTTTATCGACAAGGATAAAACCCTGAAGCGAATATTGCCGGCGTTCCAAAGCGACAATTAAGCTCAACCAATCAATCACTAATAAGGAAGATCCATGAACCTGCTTAAACTCTTCACTGCCACCGCACTTATCTTTGGCATCGTTTCAACAAGCACGGCTGCCGACTATGTTATCGATAAACCCGGCCAACACGCATACATCACATTCAAGGCTAGCCATCTTGGCTTTTCCTATATCATTGGTCATTTTGAGGATTTTGAGGGGAAATTTACCCACGATGCCGCTGACCCGTCAAACTCCTCTGCGAGTATTACCATCCAGACGAACAGTCTAGACAGCGACCATGCGGAAAGAGACAAACACCTTAAAGGTGCCGATTACTTTGATGCAGCAAAGTACCCGGAAATCACTTTTGTCAGTACGGGTTATTCCGGCGGTGAAGAGGCTGGCAAATTAGCAGGCAACGTAACTATTCACGGCATCACAAAAGCTGTAGAACTTGATGTCAACCACATTGGTGAAGGTAAAGACCCTTGGGGTGGCTATCGAAGCGGGTTCGAAGGGACTGTTATGTTGGCTGCGGGTGATTTTGGCCTACCAGCATGGATCGGTGACGTCGAGGTCGTTGTTATCGTGGAAGGTGTTCGGCAATAAGCCTGCGCACGGGGTGACTCAAGCGGTCTCGGTCACCCTGTTACGCCCAGCGGACAATGCCGCCAAACCAAACCGGGTATCTCGGGTTGATCTTGGGTTGATCTTGGGTTGGGAGTTACCTTTTCAATCGATCTTTGAAACGACGCATGCCACCTAACCACCTGTCATAGTCATTGGCTTTGCGTTGGAAGTAGGTCTCTACTTCAGGGTGCGGTAACACGAGGAAACGCCCTTCTTCCATTGCTTCAATACAGGCATCAGCGACAAACTCCGGTTCAAGCACACCATCAGCACTCGCTTGAGTCGAGTTTGGCCGCTTTGCGGCGGGACCCAAAATGTTTGTTCTCACGGCCTGGGGGCACAACACTGAAACGCCGATGCCTTGATCGGCATAATTGATTGAAATCCACTCTGCCAGCGCGACAGCCGCATGTTTGGAAACGGCATAGGGGCCGGAGTTTATTTGTGTGAGCAAGCCCGCAGCAGAAGCCGTACTCAAAAGATAACCCCCACCTCGTTGCACCATACCAGGCACCACAGCCCTCGCCGCTGCCAGATGCGACCAGGTATGAACATTCATCATTCGCTGCCAATCTTCTGTTGCCAAACTTAGCCCACCAGACTGCCCATAACCTGCATTTGACACAAAAATATCAATACCACCAATGGTTGCTTCGGTCTCAGCGACCAACGCCTCAATCGCAGCCTCATCGCCCACATCCAGAGCAGCGGATGTACCAGCCTTACCGATCATCTCAGCAGTTTCCGCAGCGTTGTCTGCGTTTAAGTCGGTGCATACGACGGCTCGCGCACCTTTTTCCGCGAAACGAATAGCCAGCGACCTGCCAATACCTGAGCCCGCGCCCGTTACAACCGTGATTTTGTCTTGCAGCATGCCGCGTTCCCCTCAATGATTAAGCTATGACGTGTTTAGCGACATACTACCAACTTATCTGGGACAACGGACAAGAAAAACTGTTGTGTTAACGGCATTTTGCAGAATGACCGTTGAATAGTATCCTCCAGAAACAGAACTCATCTAACAGGTAAACAAATATGGCAACCGGGTCATCAATTGAAGGCAAACTTGAGGGAAAAAATGTTGTTATCACAGGCGCGGGCTCCGGTATTGGTGCCAGTGTTGTCGCCGCATCAGTGAAACAAGGGGCCAAAACTATTGGACTCGACATTGATGCCACCCGGGGCAAACAGATTGTAGAAACAGCCGGAGGAATCTTTTATCCATGTGACGTGAGCCAGAATGCGTCTTGGGAAGTCATCACCAAATCGCTGGCATCTACCATTGGTCACATTGACCACCTGCACCTCAACGCAGGCATACAGATAGCGCCGCCCGATGCCGCGCTTCAGGAGTACAAGTTTGGATCATTGAGAATTGATCGTTATCGGAAAATGATGGGCGTCAATGTGGATGGTGTCGTTCTCGGGTTACACCACTTACTACCGCTTATGAAGCGAGGTGGCAGCATCGTTGTTACCGGATCTCTTGCTGGCGTTGTGCCTTATGACGTCGATCCACTTTATGCGATGTCGAAGCATGCCGTTACCGGGCTTGTCAGAAGTTTAAAATGGGAACTGCGTGAACAAGGTCTGCGTATCAATGCACTCTGCCCCGGGGGAATTGACACCGGTATCATCCCAAATGATCAGCGCACTGATGAGGCAATATTTATGCATCCAGATCATGTCGCAGGCGAGGTAATGGCGCTATTCGAAACAGCAGAGAGTGGTGCAACCTGGGCTAAGGTGGCAACATCAAAGCCGGCTTACATTATGTACCCACCGGGAAAACGGCGAGACTAATGAAGTGGTGTAGACATTGCCTTGAAGGTGGAGCAATTCTTAAAATTGTTTCACGCCTTGGTCAGCGACTGATCAGCACGCATTGATTCCAGCATGTTTCCGATCGCCTTAGTCCAGCGAGGGTGCGTCAACACCCAGAACTTGTCATGCGCTATCGCGTCAATCACCATCTCACCAACTTCATCGGGATCAAGTCCAATTTCCGCCATAACAGCCTCCATTCTGTCCCCTGTATTCTGGCCTTTTACGCTTTTATGTTTGGGTGTTTGAACAGTTCCGTCAGGATTTTCAGGACGATATTCAACCGAGTGTGAACTGATATTTGTTTTGATAGGTCCCGGGCACAATACAGACGCAGTCACAGCACTTTTCTTGGCTCGCAGCTCCCGTTCCAAGGTCGCCATCAACGCAACAACCCCGTGCTTCGCCACGTTGTATGCACCCATTTTTCGACCGGCGATAAGCCCTGCCATAGAGGAGGTGCTGTTGATATGCCCTTCTTCCTGTTGTTCGATCAGTGGCAGAAAAGTTTGAACGCCATAGATTGGACCCCAGAGATCCACATCAATAATCCACTTCCAGTCTTGTAATTTCATCTTATGCGTGGGGGTTGGGATGCCCACGCCGGCATTGTTACACAGCACGTGCACCGCGCCGTAGGTCTCCATCGTAAAGTCAGCAAGCGCTTCGACATCTTCGAGCCGGGACACGTCACACAACTTTGTCACAACGTCTATATTCATTCCTCTGAATTCAGCCGCGGCGGCCGACATTGCATCCTGATCCAAGTCGGCAATCACCAGTTTCATTTGACGCTTTGCGAAAGCCCGCGCCATCCCCAAACCGATACCACTCGCGCCGCCGGTTATCACCGCAACACGACTCTCAAAATTTTTCATTTTCTACCTTCTATCACTCAGGATCAGTGTTCACCATACAGCAGGGGGACTAAAACACAAAAATGGGCTTGCCTCTCTTACTCGCTTAGCGATAGTCTCTTTGATAATAAAACTTTAAGGAATCCAGTATCGTGCGAAATGAGCAGGCCTACTACGATGAAATTAAGAAAAAATTCGCCGAAGAAAGAGAAATACGGGTCAACTTCCGACCTGAGGGCACCGCTCAATTCACTTCTGAATTTACCGGAGAACTGGAGAAATACGCGGTTGACCCCTACGCCGAAGAGCGGGTTGAACGCGAGCCGATAACCGATACCGTAGAGTGCTTGTTTATCGGCGGTGGTTTCTCTGCCCTGTTAACCTCAGCGCGGCTACGAGAACGTGGGGTAGAAAGCATACGAATCGTTGAGCGCGGCGCTGATGTCGGTGGCACCTGGTACTGGAATCGATATCCCGGTGTTGCCTGTGACGTCGTTTCCTACGACTATTTGCCATTGCTCGATGAAATGAACTATGTGCCTAAAAATCACTATTCACGTGGTGATGAAATTCTCGAGCATTGCCAGGCCATTGCAAACAAGTATGATCTTTATGATCTTGCGGTTTTCCAGACCACCGTCACCTCTACAACCTGGTTAGCATCAGAACAAATGTGGGAACTGAAAACCGACCGTGGCGATGTCATGAAAGCTCGCTTTGTGATTTGTGCCAATGGCACCTTGTCAAAACCCAAGCTCGCAAAAATTGAAGGCATCAATGACTTCAAAGGTAACTCGTTTCATACCTCCCGCTGGGACTACGATTTTACGGGACAGGACCTGTCGAATCTTAAAGACAAGGTCGTAGGTATCATCGGTACCGGCGCCACCGCGGTGCAAGCAGTCCCGGGGCTAGGCGAATCTGCCAAGGAACTCTACGTTTTCCAGCGCACACCCTCCTCAATCGATATCCGCAATGATTGGCCTACTGATCCGGATTGGGCCGCGAAGCTAAAACCAGGCTGGCAACAAAAACGCCGTGAACGAAATTTGCAGGGACCACAACTCACAGAAGAACAGAAGAAGAAACAGGCGTCTCGCACCAAAGAAGAAAAACTACGGCATCAGGAAAACAACAATATTGACTATATGATGCGTATACATGACCGCATCGAAAAGACAGTGGACGATCCTCAAACAGCCGAAGCATTAAAACCCTGGTATATGTTTATGTGCAAACGTCCCTGTTTCCACAATGACTATCTGCCAACATTCAATCGCCCTAATGTGCACCTTATTGATACGCACGGCGAAGGAATCACAAAAATCACAGAGAAAGGACCTGAGTTTAAAGGTAAGGAGTACGAACTTGATCTGCTGATCTTTGCGACAGGTTTCGAAGTACAAAAAACAGGCATCTACAACCAAATAATTGGCAAAAACAATCTGGATCTCGAAGACAAATACAGCGACGGTATTCGAACATTGCTAGGTATCCATACTGAAGGCTTTCCAAACCTCTTTATCATGGGAGGGTATCAGGCATCGTTTCAGTTTAATCTAACAGATATGTTGCAAACTCAGGGCGACCATATCGCTGACTGCATTGCCTACGCCCGCGAACATGATCACAACACCATCGAACCGACCGCTGCCTCTGAAGAATGGTGGGTGCAGGAAGTGATCTCGCACCGCGGCAAAACCAAGCGAAACGAAGAGTGCACGCCGGGCTATTACAATTTTGAAGGCGAATCAAACAGACGCCAAGACGGCAACTACAACGGCGGCTTTCTTCAATATTTTAATCACATGGCCGAAGTACGCAGCAAAATGCAAAACAGCTTCATTTTCGACTAATCAAGAGCGATGCCACTGTGGCTCGCGATTGTCCTTTTATTGAACGCTAAGCGAGCATCAGGAAGCTAGACTACTTTTCCGCTTTGGCGTTTCGCCTGTCCAACGCTGGTAAGCACGGCGAAAGTTAGACAGGTCGCTGTAACCCAGCACCATGGCGATTTCAGATACGCTATGTTGATTTTGTTTTAAATATTCTTTCGCAAGATTACAGCGTATGTCATCTAACAGTGTCTGGAAACTGGTTTTCTCAGCAGACAAGTGTCTGCGCAAACTACGGGTACTGGTAAATAATGCTTGCGCCGTTTCATCAATGTTTGGCCAGTATCCCGGGCGAGCCAATAAGACTTTTCCTACCTTTTGACTGTAAGGTTTTTCCTTGGTTTGTTGGGCCAGTAGAATTTCGCACTGTTGTTCAAAAATTTCTGCCATCGCGTGGTTGGCAAATAATAACGGAAGTGTTAGCACGGATTTGTCGATCGACAACCTGTTGATATCAGCGCCAAAATAAACCTCCGGCCCAAATAGATCGTGGTAAGCCTGTTTCCAAGTGGGTGCATTATGTGAGACGTGCAAAATCACAGGAAAGGACTGTGCGGCTAACATTTGTCTTAAGCTAATCACCATGCAGGAAAAAATAACCTCGTGGCGTAACACATCGATGTTTTCCGATTTAGCCTGTTCAGAAAATATCAGGTCAACATGCACCTCATTTTCATCCTGCTTCAATTCAATAAACGCCTGACTAAATAACAAAGCCTGATATTTTAATAAGACTTCGACGGCATGCCCGATATTCTGGCTGCTTATCAGTGCTTGACCTAAAACCCCATGACTTACCAGTGTGATTTTGGCGCCAAACTGCAAGCCAAATGCTTCTTCGCCGAAGTGACCGCGTGCATTTTGTAATAGTTCAAAAAACTTTGACTCGGGTATGCGTTGTTCAACATTTTGCAACTCATCAAGCGAAAGCCCTGTATTCTCAAGCACTTTCGATGAGGCAATACCTTGCGACTTCATCCACTGCAGTAGTACCAATGCATAGGAGTTGAAAAAGAAATAATTGTCGGTGCCACTAGCGTTGGGCATAAAAATGCAGACTTGGCCGTAAATGACCATATGTTGGCTGGGAATAACCTTGCTGGCAAGACTTTAATCAATAAGATACCTCATTCGTGAGTTTTTAAAGTAAATAGAGAATGTAGATGGGAGAAATCTAGGCCATGGCAGCTATTGAATATATCGATCAAACACCAAAAGAAATCCGCTATTTTGACGAAGATCTTGGCGATATTAGCGAAGAACAGGAAAAGGACATCACTGATTCAGTGGCTGAGATTTTTCAAACACCGTTAACCGGTGCTTATAACTGGGATTACAGCGCACAGGATAATCGTATTAAAAAGCTTTATGAGCTTGGTAAAGAACTTAACTGGAATGGCGAGATAGACATCGACTGGGATCGTCCTTTTCCTGAAATGGACCTGAGTAACGAGAATGAAGAAGGTCGCGCGTTAAACCCTTTTGCCGATTGGGAACCCTATGAACGCATGAGTGATGAAGACAAACAACGGGTAACCCGCCATATGAATGCCTGGGGTATCAATCAGTTTCTACATGGCGAACAAGGTGCTTTATTGGTTGCCTCCCAGCTAGTTTCTGCGGCACCCACTTACAATGCCAAACTCTATGCGGCTTCGCAGGCTTTTGATGAAGCGCGTCACGTTGAAGTCTTTAACCGTTATTGCCAGGAACGTCTACAACTGATGTATCCGGTGAATAACGCACTGAAAGATATCCTGGATAAAATTCTCACCGATGAACGCTGGGACCTTAAGTTTATCGGCATGCAAATTATTATCGAAGGATTGGCCTTGTCTGCCTTTAATACTTTCAAGGCGATTACGCCAGACCCTGTGCTCCACGACCTCTTGCATCTTGTTATCCGTGATGAAGCTCGCCATGTAACCTTTGGCGTTAACTATCTTGAAGCATTCGTTAAAGAACTGACCGATGAGGAGAGAGAAGAACGTGCCATGTTTGCTTACGAAGCTTGTGTATTGTCCCGCGAGCGATTGATTGCTACAGACGTTTTTGAAGAATTTGGCTGGGATGTTGAAGAGGCGCGCAAACGCCAGCTTGATGGTGTGGTGATGAAAGCCTTTCGTAACCTGTTATTCAATCGAGTAATCCCCAACTTGAAACGCATTGGATTGCTTACGGATAAGGTGAGACCGTTGTATGAGGCGTTAGGCGTTCTTGAATATGAAAACCTGCCTAATGACGGGGTGATCGATTGGGCTGAATTGTCGAAGCCGCTGGATGAAGTTGACGATGCTGAGTTAGGTGCTACCGCGAGCTAAGTTGACTGATTGAGGTCGGGAAGTTTAAACCGCGCTTGTACCCGATTTCAAAATAGGTGCGTTCGTATTTTTTTGCGACGTTATCGGCTAACAACTTTAGGTGTCCGCGTGATAGAAAGGGGGCTTTAGCCCCCTAATACACAAACGCAAGTACTGAGCCGCTGGCAAACGGTTAGCAACTTTCAATGGTAAACCGTCGACAAAAAGACCCCGCAGAAACTGCTATTGTCGTCCCAGGTCAAATCCTTCGTGCTCATATCCCAGCTTGTCATCCAGCACACGGTACTCTTCACCCTCGTATTTACGCACCTCGGCGCGTCCCACTACCATGTGATGGACTTCATCCGGTCCGTCAGCTATTCGCAAAGATCGCTGAGACACCCACATGCCCGCTAGCGGGGTCCACTGCGTGACGCCTGTGGCACCATGCATCTGGATTGCTTCATCTATGATATGGCCAATCTTTTTCGGCACGTTGGCTTTGATTGCACTGACGTAGATTCGCGCCTCCTTGTTGCCCAACACATCCATCGCCTTGGCAGCCTGCAAAACCATCAAGCGGCAGGCATCAATTTCATAGCGGGCTTTCGCGACAACTTCGATGTTCTTACCAAGCTGAATAATCGGTTTACCGAACGCCGTACGCGCTGAGGCGCGTCGAATCATCAATTCCAGTGCGCGTTCACCAGCACCGATCGAACGCATGCAGTGGTGGATACGACCCGGTCCCAGACGCACCTGGGAGATCTCGAAGCCGCGGCCTTCACCCAGCAGTATGTTGTCCTTCGGTACTCGGCAGTCACGGAATCGCACGTGCATGTGTCCGTGCGGCGCCTGCGTTTCTCCAAACACACGCATCGCACCCAGAATTTTCACGCCAGGTGCATCCATCGGCACTAGGATCATCGATTGTTGTTTATGAGGAGGTGCATCGGGACTGGTTTTAACCATTGCAATCATCACCTTGCAGCGTGGATCGCCCGCACCTGAAGTGAAGTACTTCTCACCATTGATCAGCCACTCATCGCCGTCGAGCACCGCTTCAGTCGCAATGTTTTTAGCGTCCGAGGAGGGATGACCAGGTTCTGTCATTGCGTAAGCGGATCGAATTTCTCCGCGCAGCAGTGGTTCAAGCCATTGCGTTTTCTGAGCCGTTGTTCCCACGCGCTCTAGTACCTCCATATTGCCGGTGTCCGGTGCAGAACAGTTAAGTGTTTCCGAGGCTAGTGGGTACTTTCCCAACTCGTTGGCAATATAGGCATAGTCAAGATTACTCAAACCTTCTCCGGTATCAGCGTCCGGTAAAAAGAAGTTCCAGAGTCCTGAAGCCTTGGCTTTTTGTTTTGCACCCTCCAGCAACTCCAACTGTCCCGGCGCGAATTCCCATTCGTGTTCGCGCTCTTCGCCGAGTCGTTCATATTCATCCATGATTGGAACGACGTGCTGCTGGATGTGCTTTTTGACTGCGTCAAGTAAAGGTCGTGCTTTGTCAGACATCGTCAGATCAAATAAATCGGGGTTCACAGACATGGCTATTCTCCTAGTTTTAGCTTGTTATATGCCAGTTGAAGCATGTTGGTCAAGGTTGATAGACAAGTCTTTTTGGACCCAGTTAAAGTCGGATCAGTCACCTTCAAAGAGACT
>ENA-ORDA01001384-ORDA01001384.1-marine-metagenome-genome-assembly--contig:-NODE-1384-length-20615-cov-4.384458_pt1 | contig 20615 bp, 19 predicted proteins | sample MGYA00237778_ERZ508506 | MGnify/ENA primary metagenome ERZ508506 (study PRJEB26177, sample SAMN06267891) | marine metagenome | isolation source: Monterey Bay, California, USA | place: Pacific... | reverse complement strand
GACGGTGTGGCGAACAATGCGCGCATCATGACCTTGCGCGTGGTGCCTAACGGTGATGAGCGGGACAAGGATGTAGCCAATGCCATTCGATATGCAGTGGATAATGGCGCTAAGGTGATCAACATGAGCTTTGGAAAGGACGTCGGTCATATGGACGCTTATGTCGAAAGTGCTATTCAGTATGCGGGGGATCACGACGTGCTTTTAGTACATGCGGCAGGGAACGACGGACACAGCGTAGACAAATTTAAGAACTACCCGAACGGGTGGAATGAGGCGACGCAAACAAGGTACGACCACTGGATAGAGGTGGGCGCATCGCGCTACGGCGATTATGAGAAATTAGCAGCGCCGTTTTCAAATTATGGTGAGCAGGTAGATGTATTTGCGCCAGGATATGAAATTTATTCTACCGTTCCAGAAAGTCGTTATCAAAGCAACAGCGGCACTTCAATGGCAGCACCGGTAGTAAGCGGCATCGCGACTTTGGTTAGAGGAATGTATCCTGAATTGAGCGCGGCGCAGGTAAAACAAGTCATTTTGCTGTCGAGCATCAAGTTCGACGAGAAAGTGATTAAGCCAGGAACGAAGAAAAAGAAAGTGCCTTTCGCTACCCTTTCGGATGTAGGCGGTGTGGCGAATTTATACACAGCATTAGCACTGGCACAAAGTATTCGCGACGGCATTGAGTAATTGAGTCCAATGAAGATTCGGGCGCTTAGTTTAGCGAAAACCCTAGCGTTATTGAACCCAGAAAAACGTCTTCCTCAAAGGCCTCTGCTCTAAACAAGGGAACGCGTTCTAATCGGCCCGTGAGCTTAGCTTTTTTATAGCCGGCTTGCGCTAGTACAGCATAATTCAAAATTCGGGTGTTGAACCCACTTTGGACGGTACGCTTATACCAGTCGCCGTCTAAATCACGTCCGCTGTAGGCGGCGGAACTTGCGAGCCGCATCCGTCCTTCTACACCAACGCCAAGGTTTAGCCCTTCGTTAAAAGTGCCTTTAGGACTTAGGTCGAAGTGCAGCATAACAGGTGCATTGAGGTGCGTGTAACTCCAATTGCTTGACCAAACGTTGTTCATGTTGAAAATTGGGAACAGACCTGTTCCGCTTCCTCCAAGAATGTCCTTTGAAATGGTGCGTTCATTTTTGAAGCTGAAAATCGTGTTCGCGAATCCAAGACCTGTCTGCAGTTGGAACGGTGATGTATTGCTACCTAATCTGCGTTTTTGACTAAACAGGAACCTATTTTCAATGGAAAGCCAGCCGTTTACATACTCCATTGCAGACGCATCACTAAAATTGTTTTTCAGCAGTCTATTGGAACCTATATGCCATTCAAAGACGAAGGTTTTTTTCTTCGCGTCGGAAAGGACATCAAAGTCGCTAAAGTCATACAGCTCATCGTCTCGACTGACAGAGTCTATAACACTCTCTGTGGTTGTCGCCGCATAATTTTCAAAGAAGGACGCGGAAGCTAAATAAATACTGGAGATCAATGAGTCTATAGTCCCTTGTGCCTCTTCCTGGCTCAACTCACCGTTTTCCAATTGGGTAATAATTTTTGAAATCTTAACAGACGAGAGTACCATCTGCTGTTTATCGCTAAATCTCACGGCTTCTTCGGCCGGTGCTGCGACATTGGTATCTAAACGTTCAACGACTTTAATGGGCGGTAAAGAGTCGTTTTCAATGGAGTTTAAGCCGACGGCATGACCTCCAAAAACAGATAAAGAAAGGCCTAAAGTGATGGTAATGGATAAGAGTTTCATAGTGTACAAGTAACGTTTTAAAGATACGCAGGTTCAAATAGGTTGAAAACAGAAAGCATATCTTTACTAAACATATGGCAAGAAAGCACAATAAGCGGGCCAACAAGCGTTCGCAAAGCGTAGACATCAAAGCCTACGCACAACAACTCGAGGGTGTTTTTCGCAAATACCCCGCTCGAAAATTCAACTACAAACAACTGGCCTCGCAACTGGGATACAAGCCCGAGATGGTGAAGGCTAAAATTGAAATGGCACTCTCCGATATGGAGCGTAGCGGTACCATTTTGATGGTCGATCGATTCAAATACAAACTGAAATACACCTCAACTTTAACCGAGGGTGTTGTTGACATGGCCTCTAACGGCAATGCATATGTAGTGAGTCCGGATACGGAATCGGACATCATGGTGCGTTCACCGAATCTTAAGCACGCTTTGCACGGGGACCGTGTTAGGGTGAGTTTATTCGCACGTCGCGGCGGCAAAAGGCTGGAAGGAGAGATTGTTGAGATCGTTGAGCGCAAGCAGACTGATTTTGTAGGCACCATTGAGATCGGCAAGAGTTACGGGTTCCTGGTGCCTTCGAGTAGAAAGATGTTGATTGACATCTACATCCCGAAGGATAAGCTTGGTGGCGCGGAGCACGGTCAAAAGGCCATTGCCCGCATTACGGATTGGCCAGAGAAAGCGAGCTCGCCCTTTGGTGAGATTATTGAAGTATTAGGAAACGCTGGAGAACACAATACGGAGATCCACGCCGTTTTAGCTGAATTTGGATTGCCGAACCAATTCCCAGAAGAGGTGGAACGTGCCGCTGATGAATTGGACACTGCGATTAAAGAAGAGGAAATTGCGAAAAATCGTCGCGACTTCCGCAAGGTGCCGACGTTCACTATTGATCCGGCGGATGCCAAAGATTTTGACGATGCATTGTCTTTACAACGACTGGAAAACGGTCATTGGGAAGTGGGCGTTCATATCGCGGATGTGAGCCATTATGTAAAGCCAGATTCCATCTTAGAAGATGAGGCGGTTACGCGAGCTACAAGTGTTTATTTAGTGGACCGGGTTGTTCCGATGCTACCAGAAGTACTCTCAAACGGAGCATGTTCACTGCGGCCAAATGAGGATAAATACACGTTCTCTGCCGTGTTTGAAATGGACGACGAGGCGAAGATCCACAACCAGTGGTTTGGCCGCACAGCCATCCATAGTGACCGCAGGTTTGCTTACGAAGAGGCGCAACAGGTTATCGAAGACGCACACCCAAAAGGGAAAGATGCAGATTTCTATGAGGAGATTCGAACCTTAGACAAAATGGCAAAGATCATGCGTGAAGCGCGCATGGCGAAAGGCGCATTGAGTTTTGATAAGAAGGAAGTTAAGTTTCAATTGGATGAAAATAATGCGCCGACAGGCGTCTATTTTAAGGTGGGTAAAGATGCCAATCATTTGATTGAAGAATTTATGTTACTCGCGAACCGCTCTGTTGCGACGTTTATCGGTCAAGCGAAAAGCGGACAGCCGTCAGGACAAACATTTGTTTACAGGATACACGACGATCCAGATCCTCAGAAACTGCAGGATTTGAGTGTTTTTGTAAAGCAGTTTGGACACGAAGTAAGGATGACGAATAAATCGGCCATTACGCGAAGCTTGAACAAAATGTTGACGGAAGTGCGAAATACTCCGGCAGCAAATATGATTGAGACCTTGACCATCCGAACGATGAGCAAAGCGAAGTATACGACGCAGAATATTGGGCATTACGGGCTGGCCTTTGACTACTATTCGCACTTTACCTCGCCCATTCGACGCTACCCAGATGTTATGGTACACCGCTTGTTGCAGCACTATCTCGAAGGAGGAAAGAGTCCAGACTACGCGCAGTATGAAGCCCTTTGTGAGCACAGTTCGGAACGTGAGAAGGCGGCGTCTGACGCGGAACGCGCAAGCATTAAATACATGCAAGCAGTATTCTTAGAAAAGCACGTGGGCGAAAGCTTCATGGGCGTCATCTCCGGGGTGACCGAATGGGGCGTTTATGTGGAGTTGACGGACAACTATTGCGAGGGAATGATTCGCATTAGCGCGTTCCGCGACGACTACTATACGTTCGACAGCAAGAACTTCTGTATTGAAGGGGAACGGACCGGTCGAATATTTCAATTGGGAGATCCTATGAAAATCACTGTAAAAAATGTAGATTTAGAAAGGAAACAAATTGATTTTGAGCCTTCTTCAGGCTTGAGCGAATAATAAATGTACTTTTATCATACTTTAAACTAAAAAAACCAAATGTCGTATTTTAAATCTAAAAACTCTAGTGTAAGCCTTGAATGGGCTGCTATGTTTATCGGTGTAGTTGTGGTTTCTGTATCAGCCTATTTAATTTTCGGGACAGATTGGAATGCTTATCGCGTTGCAAATGTTTTAATTGGTATAGCGTTTATCACATTTATCACGTATTCGTTTACTAATGCTAGTTCTTTGAAACGGGATCTTAACGATAAATCACAGGCGCTTCACGAACGTGCCTTAGAAAACGAGAAACTAAAAACAGCAGCGGCCGAGCTTAATTTAGTAAATGAAAAGTATAAAAACGAAGTAGAGAAACTAGAGTCAACAATAGCACAGCAAGCAGAAAATATTGAGCAACTTATTGAGCAAGTCTCTGATTTGCAAGTCTCTTCAGAGGTAAAAGATTAAGCTAATGTCTACCGAAAACCGCTCGAAGCCACTAGAAACAGCAGCCATCATTATAGGAGTATTGGCCATTGCCGCGTCTGCCTATTTTATTTTTATGACCGATGGCGCTGCCTATCGATTGACCAATTGGATCATTTCATTGGCTTTCCTAGTCTTTGTAGCATACAACTTCATCAATGTACGCAGTTTAAAGGGCGAGGTTGGTGAGTTGAGCGATCGCAATGCGGAGGTTACGCAAGAGCTAAAGGGAACAAAGCAATCGCTCGTAGAGGCGCAAGCGGATTTGCAAACAGTAAAAGCAGATTTGATCAGCGCTGAAGAAGTTGCTACAGCTCGGGAAAAGGAAGTGGAGCGACTTCGTAAGAAGCTGGAATCCGACGAGGGTTAATGGGCTAGCGCTTTCCGAAAAAAGCTTTCAATTTTTCTAGATCAGCGTCCGTAGTGTCTCGTGGCTCTTGAGCTTCTTTGGTTGCGGGTGAGGCCACTTTTCTGAGCGGTTGCTCTAGTTGAGCACGCTGTTCAGGCGTAAGTTCCTTGTCCTTCTTCTTCCCGGTCATTTTTTTAGGCGGGACGGTTTTTAGAGGTTTTGACGCGACCACTTCTTCAATCTTTTCCGCAGGCGACTTTACCGGTGTTTTTGGCGCGCTTTTGTGCGCTTTGGCTTTCTTAGTTTTTGTTAGCTTTTCCTCTGTTTTTGGAGAATTTTGAGGTTTTTTGGTCGTTTTTTGAGCCGATTCGGACAATTTTGGGTCATTTTTGACCGATTTCTTCGCCTTTTTCTTTTCGGCGGCGCTGTCTTGTTTTGACTTTGGCGTTTCCGGGGCGTTCACTTCAGAAATGTCCGGTTCTTTGACGCCGCCTCGGGCTTTGCCCTTCGGCGTACCTTGATCTCCGTGAAGGCTTTCGGCAGGTATAAATTTGTCGCGAGTGGTCCAGGTGGTTAAAGCGCCAATGGCCAGGAGAAATTGGTCCTTTTTGATTTCAATAATTTCACCCGGCTGCCGCGAACCGATAAGTTTTACGCGATCACCCACTTTCGCGGGTGATGAAGTGAGTTTTTTAATCTTCTTTTCTTGTTGTTTTTCGTAGCGCGTCTTCTTAACAGTGCGCTCGTCTTGGGTTTGACTGGCACGTTCACCCGCATACACTTTAAAGCGGCCAACCACTTCATCTTTGCCTTTCTTGTTGCGCTGCTCCGCGTATTCGTTGACAAGTCCTTGAAACTTTTTACCCCAAGTGATCATGGCATTCTGCTGTTCATTCATGGCGCTTTGGCGTCGGACCTTGTCTTCAAGCTGCGCAATTTTACGGTCTTGTTTTTCCTTGAGCTGCTCTAGTTCTTCAAGGCGAGAAGCGAGTTGGACCCGTTGATGGGCCAATTGGTTTTTTTCCTTTTGAATCCCCACCAGCAATCGGTCCATCGCGACGGTACTTTCATCGAGCACATTGCGCGCCTCATCAATCAGTCGTTTATCTACGCCAACCTGCTGCGCGACCTCATAGGTGTACGACGAACCTGGAACGCCCTGATTGAGCACGAATTCGGGTGTAAGGTCCGTAGAATTGAACTGCATCGATCCATTTTCTACGCGCGGTAGGTCGCTGGCCAATGCTTTGATGCTGTTGTAGTGGGTGGTCATCACCCCATAGGTTTTACTTTCATTGAGCGCCCGTAGGAAAACTTGCGCCATGGAAGAACCCAGGTCAGGGTCTGAACCCGAGCCAAACTCATCGATGAGGACCAGCGTTTTGCCGTAAGCAGCATCGAGGAAATATTTCATCTTGTTCAGCTTAGAGCTGTACGTAGAGAGTTCGTTTTCTATGCTCTGCGCGTCTCCAATATCTGCCATGATGCCGTTGAACCAGCCCATAGTGCTGTCCGGATGAACGGTAACAAGCAAACCACTTTGAAGCATTAATTGAAGGAGCCCTACCGTTTTAAGGGTGATGGATTTCCCTCCAGCATTGGGCCCTGAAATCACGAGGATACGTGTTTGTGCGTCGAGCTGTATATCCAGCGGCACAACCGGCTTCTTCTTTGCTTTATGAAAGTCGCGGAGTACAGGATTAATGGCCTTGATTAATTCAATGTGGGGTTTATCCACCAATTGCGGCAAACACGCTTCTTCGTCTAACGCATACAGCGCTTTTGCATTCACAAAGTCAATCTGGTAGAGCGCAGTAGAAAAATCTCGAAGCACCTCCCTGTAACCAGCGACAAAGGCGGTTAATAAACGAAGAATGCGCGTTACTTCCCTCTTTTCTTCTTCCTCTAAAAGGGTGATTTCGTTATTGATTTCAAGCGTTTCCGATGGTTCGACAAAGAAGATGCTGGCCTTCGCAGAAGATCCATGAAACACACCGTTCACCTGTCCTTTAAACGCTCCTTCGATGGCTAAAACGCGTTTATTGTCGTGGACACTTTCCTGCGTATCGGCAAGGACCCCAGCACCATGGTATTTCTTAACGGCGCGGTAAAAAATACGGTCTGCTGCCGCACGTTTTTTGGTTAGGTTTCCACGAATTTTTCCCAATTCGGAGGAAGCCGATGTCTTTACGACACCCCTACGGTCAAGCACCCGATCAATCTCGTCTGGAACTGCTTTATTTGGCGAAAGATGCGCAAACTTATCCTGAATGGAGGGCGTGCGCATGGCGTGTTGTTTAAAGAAGTAGTGCACCCGGTTGAAACTCTCTATCATGCTTTTGATGATGAGAAAGTCTTCGCCTTCGAGTGTGGCGCCTTGAATCTTTAGCCGCAGCAGAAAAGGCTTAATGTCTTCAGCAGCGAGTGCCGGTACGGCAAAATCACTTTGATAAAGCCCTAAGATTTCATGGACTTCTTGAAGGTCATTAGTAGCAATAACAAAATCACTACTGGGTTTGAGGCTTTGAATTCGCTCGCGGGCACGTTCCGTTACGGCACGTTTTGAGACGGCCTGCTTGACCAAATCAAACTCTATACTTTCAAATAAATCTTCTGGATACGTTTTCAAAACTTACGGTCGACCGATTTTATCCGCGGTACACGCCATCTTCGGTACTAACACGTTCCGTGCCCTCATGTTTACGCAATCCGCCAGCAATTACAAAGGCAAGTGCGGTCAATGCAACAGTGACGACCACATCGATAGTGGTCCAAAGTACACCTACAGGCACGTCATAAAGATCGTTTTGCACATCGCCCCAAATCCAAAGCGCGAGCAATACAACGGCTCCCGTGTAGGGCTTGATTCCTTTTTCGGTTCTCCACGAAGGTATTTTGGTGGCGCGCACGTACCAATATACAGCGAGGGCAGACCCAAAGGAATGGGCGATAAGCATGCTGTAGATGGCAAAGGGATTGGCAGCCATGTAGCTTTCCATTACGTTAGTTCTACCGGCCCAATCGGCAGCTAAAAGGTCCTCTACAGGAAGGTCATCCAGGAAGAGCGCAAACAGCAGGTGAAGGCCCGAAGTGACGAGCACAGCAATGACAACTCCAACGATGGTGATGCCGATAGAGCGGAGGGCGTAAAGGAATTTATTCATGGCGGTCAGTTATTAGTTGAACCAGCTTTCCACCACATCTAGGGAGAGCGCGGCTACGTCTAATTTATTCTTTTTACGGTAACCGTTGAGCTTTTGGTGCAAGGCAGCAGGTTTGTTGTTGCGCAACGCTTCGATGGTGTGGTAGCCTGCTTGTACGATGTGCTCCGACCAATCCGCTGGGACGCCGATGGCTTGGAAATCTGCCGGGCTAGCGACCGTATCAAATTTCTCAGGACGCATCTGTGGGAAGAAGAGTACTTCCTGGATGCTGTCTTGATTGGTCAACATCATCGTGAGGCGGTCGATACCGATACCCAAACCGGAGGTTGGCGGCATGCCGTATTCAAGGGCACGAATGAAGTCTTGGTCGATAAACATGGCTTCGTCGTCTCCCTTTTCTGACAGTTTCAATTGGTCCTCGAAACGCTCGAGCTGATCAATAGGATCATTGAGTTCCGAATAGGCGTTCGCGACCTCCTTACCGTTAACCATAAGCTCAAAACGCTCTGTGAGTTCTGGATTATCGCGGTGCTTCTTACACAGTGGCGACATCTCAACAGGGTAGTCGGTGATGTAGGTTGGCTGGATGTAGTGCTTCTCACACTTCTCGCCGAAGATCTCATCGATAAGCTTTCCTTTACCCATGGTTTCGTCCACTTCAAGACCGATAGATTTCGCCGCTTCGCGTACTTCGTTTTCTGTCTTGCCGTTTAGATCTAAACCAGTGTGCTCCTTGATGGCTTCTAGGATAGGTACTCGAGCGTACGGCGCTTTGAAGCTAACGGTATTCTCACCAATAGTTGCATCTGTAGTGCCGTTTACAGCCATGGCGACTTCCTCAAGCATGTTCTCGACAAAGCGCATCATCCAGTGGTAGTCTTTGTACGCTACATAGATTTCCATCACAGTGAACTCTGGGTTGTGCGTTTTATCCATCCCTTCATTGCGGAAGTCTTTGGCAAATTCATACACCCCTTCAAAGCCACCTACGATGAGGCGTTTGAGGTAGAGTTCGTTGGCAATACGCAGGTACAGAGGTGTATCTAAGGCATTGTGGTGCGTGATGAATGGTCGAGCAGCTGCGCCACCAGGGATGGGCTGAAGAATGGGCGTTTCCACCTCCATGTATCCGGCATCGTCAAAAATGCGGCGCATGGTGCTCATGATTCTATTTCTCTTGCGGAAAATCTCCTTAACTCCTGGGTTAACTACGAGATCCACATAACGTTGGCGGTAGCGAATTTCCGGATCGGTGAGTTGATCGTATACGTTTCCAGCGGCATCTTTCTTCACCACCGGAAGCGGACGCAAGCTCTTTGAAAGCACGACCAATTCCTTCACGTGCAAGCTCATTTCGCCGGTCTGCGTCGTGAACATGTGTCCTTCTACACCGATAAAATCACCGATATCGAGGAGCTTTTTGAACACGTCGTTGTACATGGTTTTGTCCTCTTCAGGGCAAATTTCGTCGCGATTCACGTAGATCTGCATCTCGCCAGTAGCATCAGAAAGAACGGCAAAAGAGGCCTTACCCATGATGCGTTTCGTCATCAAGCGGCCTGCGATCCGCACGTGCTCAAAGCCCTCTGCGCCTTCTTTGTAGCTGGAAGCGAGTTCTTTAGCGTGGTGCGTAACGGTGTATTCCGCGGCGGGATAAGGGTCGATACCTAGACCTCTTAATTTTGCCAAAGCGGCACGTCGTAGCTGTTCCTGTTCTGATAATAGTCTTGCCATGATGCAATGCGTATATTAAGGCTACAAAGATAATTGCCTTTTGTAGCTTAGCAGTATGCGATTTAGCCGATTTTACCCTTTCCTGCTCGCGTTGTTCACAACTGCGTTTTGTGCTGCCCAGCCGTATTGGCAAAACGGGGACCGATTAGGCTATTTTGGTGGCTTTGCAACGGTGCAAGGGCAAGGCGAGCAGGTCGTCAATGCACATATGGATTTAGACTTGGGAGGAAGTAGGTTTTTTACGCCTAAATGGGCCCTAGGAACTGAAGTAAGTGCAAGTTGGGACCCGTTGACACAAAGCGTGAATACGACGTTACGCGCGCAGTACCTTTTGTTTGGACGAAGTGATGTATCCCACAGTTTGTTGGCGGATGTTCATAGCGGTGTAGGCTACCACACCAGCCAAACAATTATGGGCACAAGTTTTTCTTCCAACGACGTTAAGGTGGGTGCTGGATTGCAATATACGTGGTGGATTAGCCAAGGCGTCGGGGTGTACCTCTGGCCGCAGTGGTCGCAAACCAACGGTGGCCCAAGCGGATTGTGGGGCTGGCAGTTTGACCTTCCCATCGGCATTCAATGGCACTGGCACAAGTAAACATGAGAAAAGTAGAATTTCAAGATATCGGAACCGTGCGTTACGGCGCAGCTTGGGACTTTCAAACGAAGTTGTTTGAGCGGACGGTCGATCAAAAATTGGTCAACCGCAAAACTCCGGAACTAGCCCAAGAAACGACCGACCATCTGATTTTCGTTGAGCACCCTCCCGTGTTCACGCTGGGTAAAAGCGGGAAGGAAGCGCACCTGCTGGTGGATCAAGCACGCTTGCAACAGGAAGGGATAGACTACCATCCCGTAAATCGCGGTGGTGATATTACTTACCACGGTCCTGGCCAGATTGTAGGGTACCCTATTTTAGATCTTGATCATTACTTCACGGACATTCATAAATACTTGCGTTACCTTGAGGATGTGGTCATTAATACACTTGCAGAATACGGATTGACCGCTGGAAGATCCGACGGGGAGACTGGGGTCTGGCTGGACGCGGGCACGCCGCTTGCACGAAAAATTTGTGCGATGGGCGTTAAGGCTTCGCGTTGGACAACCATGCACGGTTTTGCATTGAACATTAACACTTCGTTGAAGCATTTTGGCCTGATTGTGCCTTGCGGAATCAGCGATAAGCCGGTGACGTCGCTCCATCTGGAATTGGGCCGCGAGGTCGATCTAGAAGAGGTCAAGAACCATCTAAAGAAGCATTTCATAGACCAATTCGGTTGCGCCCTAGTGCCAACCACAACCCCCTATACACATGAAAACAGCTAAGCGCGTACTTTCCGTACTCATCGTTCTTTTTTTGGCGCTAAAATTTTCCCCTTATGGTTATTTAATCAAAGGGGTGAAAGGCGCATATTTTGATGGACATACTTCTGCACATATTTACGACCGAAAACATTTTGACCAGCGCGAAATGCCCGTTTTGAATTCGGTTCCGCTCGTGTCCTCTGCCGTTGCTGAGCGCGTTTTGGATCCGGAAGCTCGTGCGCAGGTGGAGGCTTATGAAACGACCGGTTTGTTGGTGGTGGAGCAAGACCAAGTCGTTTTGGAAGAGTACTGGGACGAACATACCCCGTCGACGATGAGCAACAGTTTCTCTATGGCGAAAAGTATCATCACAATGTTGGTTCAGATTGCCGTTCAAGACGGGTATATTGATTCATGGGACGACCCCATAACGAAGTACATCCCGGAATACGAGATTCCGGAAGGTGCCATAGAGCCAACGCTGCGTCATTTTAGTACGATGACGGCAGGGATGCAAATCAAGGAAAATTATAAGGCACCGCTTTCGAAGACTGCAAAGCTGTATTATGGAGACAATGTTGTAGAGACGGCATTGTCCATTCCAGTGGGGAAGCACGCAGCGGGCGAGGTGTTCGAATACCAAAGTGCACAAACACAAATTTTAACCATCGCATTGAGTCGCGCCGTTGGGGAAAGCATTGCGAGCTTTGCGAACCGCGAACTTTTTGCAAAGGCCGGCTTTGAGTCTACAGCCACATGGCATCTGGACCAGGAAGGCGGTTTGGAATTAGGTTTTTGTTGCGTGAATGCCAGTGTTCGTGATTATGCAAAATTGGGCCAATTGGTCTTGCATCACGGAAATATAGACGGCCAGTCCGTGGTAGACTCTTCGTTTTTAGCCATGGCCAGCACAGGCTACCGAAGTCCAGAATACGGACACGGTTTCTGGATTTATCCTGAGCCGCATCAAAACGTTTTCGCTTTTAGAGGAATGTTGGGTCAAGACATTATTATTGACCGTGCGCACAACCGCGTTATCGTGCGTGTAGGACAGCGAAGCGGCGGGAAATTTACCCGCGATTTCAACCGAGTAGAATTGGCGTTGTTGGAGCAAATGGACCGTTGGGACAACAACTAATGCCCGCTCCGGTCGTACATATTGACCAGCTCTCCATCGCCTTCGGCGGCCACCAGGTATTGCGTGATTTCACCTTTACTCTAAACCCAGGCCAGACCATTGCGGTGGTCGGGGAAAGCGGTTCTGGTAAATCTGTTGCGGCACTCATGGCTATGGGATTGCTGGATAAGCGCGCTGAAATTAAAGCAGGTGCGGCCCAGCTTTTTAGTGAAGACCTTCTTTCTTTTTCTAGCGAAAAGTGGTCTGACCTTCGTGGTAACGAGGTGGCCATGGTTTTTCAAGACCCTATGACGGCGCTACACCCTTCCATTCGTATTGGCCGACAGATGGAGGAGGTGCTCGAACGGCATACCGACCTAAATCGCGCGGATCGCGAGCAAGCAGTAATCGAGGCATTGCGTGAAGTAGAAATTTCTGACCCAGAATCCAGTTCAAAAAAGTATCCGCATGAAATGAGTGGTGGACAGCGACAACGTGTGGTTATTGCCATGGCGATGTTGATGAAGCCCAAATTGATTATCGCAGATGAGCCTACTACGGCTTTAGATAAGGCGGTAGAAGGAACAATTTTAGCCCTGCTGAATAAGCTTGTTCGCGAAAGTGGCGCCGCACTTTGGCTCATTTCGCACGATCTAGAAGTGGTTGCTGAGGTGGCTGATGAAGTGGTCGTGTTGTTCCGCGGTGAAACGGTGGAAACCGGTCCAGCAAAGCAGGTTTTTACGGCGCCAAAACATCCCTACACGAAGGGGCTTTTGGGATGTCGACCCCCGAAGGAGGGGCGTCCATTTCCATTGCCGGTGCTGGACGATTTTCTGAACGATACCGTTCCTTCAAAACAGGCCGACTTAGTGGCCCCCACAGCTGCTGAAGAAGTGATGACCATTACGGGATTACGCATTGGATTTGAAAGAAGGTCTGGGTTTCGAAAGACCAAACAATGGGTCATAAACGGCATCGACGTGCACCTAAATAGAGGTGAAACGCTAGGACTCATAGGACCTTCCGGGAGCGGAAAAAGTTCCATAGGTCGTGCCATTGTGGGATTAAACAGCTTTGAATCAACCGCCTTTTCCTACACAGGCGACGCGAGTAAAATTCAATTCATTTTTCAGGATCCCTTCAGCGCCTTAAACGGGAGCAAACGGATCGGCTGGATGCTGGACAGTGTACTGAAGCGCCACCAACCCGAACTTTCACCCCTAGAGCGTTCGAAGGAGGCACAAGCGCTTTTAGAGGAAGTAGGGTTAACGGCTGTGGATTTAAACAAGCGTCCAAAAGCATTTTCAGGCGGCCAGCGCCAACGTATAGGTATTGCACGCGCATTGGCTGCAGCGCCAGAGGTTCTGATTTGTGATGAAAGTGTAAGTGCCCTGGATGTTAGTGTACAGTCCCAAGTATTGAATGTGTTGAATGGCATCAAAAAAAATCGGGGACTGAGTATGATTTTCATCTCTCACGACCCCGATGTCATTAGGTATATGTGCGACCGGATAATGGAACTTAATCCTTTAGATTAGTTACTGCGGTCTTCGAAATCTTCGGTTTTTCTTCGATGGTAGGCGCGTATACCAAAGTACACGACTCCTAAAAGGATAACGGTCCAGAAGCCGAAGTATAAAACGCCGAAGATCATTATTTCAGTTTTACAGCAGTACCGTAGGCAAGCATTTCAGCAGCGCCCTGCATTACCATTGACGTGGTAAAGCGAACATTGATGACTGCATCAGCGCCCATCGCCTGAGCGTCTTTGACCATACGTTGAAACGCTTGTTCACGGCTCTGCGCCTGCAAGCGCGTGTATTCGCTGATTTCTCCACCGACGATGTTTTTCAAACCGGCAAAAATATCACGACCAATGTTGCGCGCACGGACCGTGCTGCCGCGCGAGATGCCTAGGATTTCTGAAACTTCTTTTCCGGGGATGCTGGCTGTTGTTGTGGTGATCATAGTGGTTTATTTAGATGTTCTAAGTTAATTAATTGAACCTAAAACACGCTTCATAAAGCCATTCAATGCCTCTTTTTTAGGCGTGCCGTCTGTGATTTCTTTGTTGACTTCAATGGCACCGTAGAGGTTTGAGATGAGTTCGCCAATCACCTCAAGCTCTTCGTCCTTAAGCGTGGGCACATCTGCCAACGATTCAAGCACCTCAATGGTTTCGTGGATGTAGTCTTCGTCGTTTGCTTCAACAAAATTAATGAGGTGTTTAATGATTGGGATTTTCATAGGGTTGTTCTTTTACACGAACAAAGTTAAGAGACGTATCCTATCAAAAACCAAAGGTTGGATAGATTCGTCTTATCAGCTTATTGGTTTTCTAGGAGTAGTGCCGAATGCGGTTAAGAATTGGACACAAACTGGTCAAAAACCAATTTCTCTGTGGCGTAACTTAGGGGTCCCTTCACCAAAGACTTAAACGCAACCTTATGAAACGAGGAATAACTACGCTGCTTTTAGCTTCCGCACTGCTTCCGTTGAACGCGTTGGCCCAGATTTTATCTGTAACACCCGCGTTTCCGTCACAAAATGATACGGTAACGATCATTTATGATGCCACGGAAGGAAACGGCGCGCTGACTGGAGTAGTTCCTGTTTATGCGCATGCCGGATTGATTACGAACCAAAGCACCTCTCCGACAGATTGGAAGCACGTTCAGGGGAATTGGGGGACCACAGATGCGTCGGTGCTGATGACTAATTTGGGGAACAACTTGCACAAGATTGAATACCACATGCCGACTTTTTATGGCTTTGGCAGCAGTGTTATCGTGCAGAAAATGGCCTTTGTATTCCGTAACGGCAATGGCACTATTGTAGGCCGAGATCCTAATGGCAACGATATCTACTATGATGTATATCCGGCAAATGCGGGATTGATCGCCCAGTTCTTGGCGCCAGAAACGACGCAGCTTATTAGCAGTGGCGATTCGCTAGAATTTGTAATTGCCGCAACACAAAAATCTGATTTTAAGATATACGATAACGGCACGTTGGTTTACCAAGATTCGACGAAACAAGATAATTTTTACCTCGGGAGTACCGTTGGGGGAATCCACACGGTGGTACTCCAAGCAGATTATGGTACAACAACGGTGTACGATACAGCGTATTATGCGGTACAAGGTCCCTTGAATGTCGGCGTGATGCCGAGCGGGATGGAGCAGGGGATTAATGAATTAAACGACACGACCGTATTCTTCAAGCTCTATGCGCCGTTCAAGAACCGTGTGTATTGTTTGACGTCACTTAATGATTTTTTACCGGATACCATAAACGCGATGACGCGCACGCCAGGTGGCGCTTGGTGGTTCTTGGAAATGAACGTGCCCGCTGGTCAGCCCTTTACCTACCAGTACATGATTGACGGGGATTTGCGTGTTGCGGATCCGTATTCAGAGCAAGTATTAGACCCCTGGAACGACGGCTACATTTCGAATGCGACGTATCCAAACATGCCCGACTATCCATTGGGAAAAACCACGGGAATTGTCTCTTTGTATGAGACAGCGAAGCCTGCTTATCAGTGGAAAAACAGTACGTTTAATGCGCCGGATAAGGAGGAGTTGTTGATCTATGAATTACTTATACGGGATTTCGTCACTACCCGTAATTACCAATCCTTGATTGATACGCTAGACTACATTGAGCGCCTCGGCGTTAACGCCATTGAGCTCATGCCGAATTCAGAATTTGAGGGCAATTCCAGCTGGGGGTACAACCCGTCTTTCCACATGGCGTTGGACAAATACTACGGTACGCCAGATAAATTCAGAGAGTTTGTAGACAGTTGCCACAGCCGCGGTATAGCGGTGATTATGGATCAAGTCTTCAACCACGCGTTTGGCCAGAACCCTATTGCACAGATGTGGTGGGACAGCGGCAACAACCGACCAGCGGCAAACAATCCGTATATGAATCAGAACTGTCCACACCCGCCCAACTGCTGGGGTAACGATTTCGATCATTACGTGCAACCCACGCGCGATTATATGGACCGCATCAACACGTATTGGATAGAAAACTTCAATATCGACGGTATCCGATTTGACTTTACAAAGGGATTCACGAACAGTTCTAATGCAGACAGTTACCAATCCACGCGAATTGCTGCGCTAAAAAGAATGGCGGATGAATGCTGGAATGTGGATCAGGACTTCTATGTCATTTTAGAGCATTGGGGACCCAATCAGGAGGAAAAGGAATTGAGCGATTACGGCATGTTGTTGTGGGGTAATGCCGCACATCAGTACTACGAAGCAGCCATGGGATATACCCCCGATAGCGATTTTAAATGGGGCATCTACAAAGAGCGGGGATGGAACGACAAGCACCTTATTTCTTACATGGAAAGTCACGACGAAGAACGCGCTTCGTATAAGATCAAAACCTACGGGAATTCGAGCGGCGGGTACGATACCAAGACCTTGGCCACTCGTGCGGACCGCATCATTCAAGCCAGCGCCTTCTTCTATACCATTCCTGGGCCGAAGATGATCTATATGTTTGAGGAATTGGGCTATGATATTTCTATAGACAATCCGTGTCGTGTATGTGAAAAACCCATTCTTTGGAATTATTACAACGACCAACACCGCCAGAAAATTTACTTCTATATGGCCTCTATGATGGACATGCGTAAAAAGTATGATGTGTTCAACACATCGAACTTCACGTACGCTTTAAACGGGGCCTCGAAACGCATCAATTTGAACAGCAGCTCGATGAACGCCACGGTGGTGGGCAATTTTGATGTAGTGCAAAAGGACGTGTACCCAAACTTTCAACAAACAGGCATTTGGTACGACTACTTCAGCGGAGACAGCATCACCGTGACAAACGCTTCGGCGCCAATTTCCTTCGCCCCTGGAGAATGGCACATCTATACGGATGTGAAACTCACGGACGCCGCGTTTATGGATATTACCGAGGCTGGTTTGACCAATTTGAAGCCCTTCATGGTTTACCCAAACCCGAGTGCTGGCGTAGTCGATATTTTACTTGACTTCCCGCAAGGTACCGCTGTGGCATGGTCGCTTCGTGATGTTCGAGGGAAGGTAGCTGCGCAAGGCAACCTTGTTACTGACGGCCCACAAATCACCGGCCTTGATTTCGCTGCGCTGCCCAAAGGAGCGTATATTCTGCAACTGCAAACGCCTGCTGAAGTGTATGCTGAGCGCCTGCTACTGAACTAAACCGCAACAAAAAGCCCGGCATCGCCGGGCTTTTTTGATTATTGTAAGAGGTGAACGCCTTCTTTATCTTGAGTAATAACGCCCTCGTGTTCGAGCGCTTTTAACAACCTGCTGACCACCTCCCTCGAGGTACCCAGTTCAGATGCCATTTTCACCTTCGAGAGTGCCACTCCTTTTTGTCCGCTTACTCTACAGCGCATCTCTATGTAAGCGCGTAATCGTGCGCCCAATTGTTTGAAAATAGCGTTATCGACCAAACTCAGGAGCTCTTCAAAGCGTTTGCGGAAATTGCCCAATTCATACATCCGCCATTCCGGAAAATCTGCGGCAAGGGTATTTAGCTCGCCTATAGGTACATTAAGAATTACAGCCGGTGTCTCAGCTTCAACTGTGATGGGCATTTCTCCTTTAGGCAAGGTTGAAAAAGCCGCGCATGGACAAATTTCACCTGGCGTTAGTATGTAAAGAAGCAATTCTTTAGAAGGATCGTCTTCGTCACCGCGCATGACGCGAGCGTTACCGTCTATGATAATAGGAAGGAAACAGGCCTGAATTCCGTAATCTAAAATGAGGCCACCCTTTTCGAAATGTTCTATTTCACCAACTTCAATCAAGTATTTGCGCAGCTCTGGCGACAGCTCCGGCGCGATGTTCTTTAAGGTAGAATCGATATCCATGCCAGTATAGTCTTTGTGGTCTTAATGTAAGGAAATCTATCCGATTCAGGCAGGGCTCGCCGGCACAACTTCCCGATAAACCTCCAACGCCCGCGCGGCGAGCCCCGCATCATGCACAGGCACATTAAGGGCAGTTTTTTCGAAAAGTTCCACCCCTTCAGTTTTCAATGTTATGCCCGTTGCAGTGCTGATGCGTTCAAGCACCTCCTTCGGCCGGGCAACGAAATCTTCGTAGGCGATGAACTGAATGTTGCTGATGGTTTTCGCGTAATTGTAATAGTCCATCCAACGTTCGAGCCAGTAGTTGAGTTGCCCGCGATCGGTATGTTGTGGGGCCGATCCGGATAGATTAAAAGGCAATTGGCCCAGCCCAAACTCGTGGTGCCCTAACCAGTTCATATACTCTAAAACGAAGGGATCTTCCGTCTGTTCTTTTTCAAATTTCTGGTGCTGCTTCATCAAACTATAGGCGTGTTGCAGTGGATCGCGAACTAAAACAAAAACGGCCATATCTGGATTCTGCGCAAGAAGCGACTTCAAACGCAAAATGGCGTTGTTGTTTTTAGCGAGATAAATTTGATCGTTAGTACAAAGACTTTTCGTGTAACGGCGGTACAGGTCATTCTCCTCCGCACTAATCTCGTGCAAATGGAGCCCGGTATCGGAGATGAATCTGTCGTTGGTTGTAACCTTGAAGAAATATTCCTCGAGCGCCTCTACACTAGCGAGTCCCACTTTTATGCCATCACCGTGCGCACGCTCTTTGTCCTCTTTTTTCTTGGGCTTATAGAATTTGCTCCAGAGTCGAGGCGCGAGCAGGACAGGCATGTTGCTGTAGTCAAGCGAGGCAAAGGGTCCACGATCCGTGAGTGCGCGCGTGAGCGCGGTCGTCCCTGCTCGCGCCAAACCCGTAATCAAAACAGCAGTAGTTTGATCGGCTTGAACAGGATGTTCGATGCCTTTGATTTGTCTTTTGAGCAGTGCCTTTCCTAGATGGTAGTGGTTGAGAATGAGGCGGTGGAATAATTGGGCCATGGGGCTGTAGGCACTCTGTTTCTTTTTGGGGTACAAGAAGGGGAGCAGCGTACCTATACCGAAGGCAAAAAGCTTTTGCTGTTCGGGCAAGACGTCTGCCCAAAAGTGACCGGGGAGGTAGTAATAGGTGTAAAAAGTCAGCGCGATGAGCGCAGATAAGAGCGTGAGATTCAGCAGGAGGGATTTGACGGTCTTTGAGGTTTGGGCATTAACCGCCTCAAACTTTTCGTCGTCGTCTTGCTCGGAAATGAGCACATCAAGAAGTGCTACACTGTGGAGGGCGAGTGTGAAAAAAGGCCTTTTCATGCGCAATACCCCAATGCTCAGTAGGATGCCTGAGAAGGCGGGGAAGGCTATGAAGAGGACGGTCCACATTTACTTCTTGCGGGCTTTTTTAATAGTATACCAAATGCGGTAGCCAAATGCGGCGACAATCAATACCAGGACTAGGACAATAAGGATGCCAGCGCCAACGCCTAAACCTGGGCCGATATAGAGAAAAGGAGTGTTCATAATAGGTGTGAATTTACTGGTGCAAATTACAGCTAAAATTGCCGATTCTTCGAAATTAAGCCGAATCATTAATTCTATGTAACGAACCGCAGGACGTACATCGGTAAAGCGCAAAAAGCTATATTTACTGACCTAATTCAAGAAAAAATGACCGGATTTTCTGATAATGCTCTGCTGGAGCTACTTACTCGCTTCGCGCTTACGTTACTATTTAATATTGTTCAGATGCGGATTGTTAGTAAGCACGCTCCCGAATCACGTAAAAATGTATACAGCTTTTTCATAATCTCTGTGGTCGTCTTCTTTTTGGCCAATGCCCTAGGAAGCTTTAATATGCAAATTGGAATGGCCATAGGTATGTTTGCCGTTTTTGGCATTGTGCGCTACCGTACAGAGGCTTTGCGTCCTCAAGAAATGACGTATTTGTTTGCCGCTATTGGGATTGCAGTGATCAATGCGCTGTCCTCGGGTACGGAAGGCTGGTTGGAATTGGTAGTTGTGAACACGCTGGTACTAGCGTTCATATACTTGCTTGAACGCTTTTTACTTACAGAAGAAAAGGAAGAGCCGGCACTGCAAAAAGTAAACGTAACACTGCCAGTTTCGGAGCTGGATCAGGCGGTTTTTGACGCCAGAATTGCAACGCTTGCGGCGCAAATGCAAGTGCAGGTTGTTCGCGTACATATCTCTAAGGTTGATTATGCTTTGGGCACTGCTCAAATTCAAGTGTACTATGAAAAATAGCTGGATTTGTTTGGCACTGCTTGTTGCCCAATTCGCTTTTGGTCAGAGCACAATAGAGACAAATGCCTGGTTAAAACTGGGTCATAAATCGTCGCTAAGTGAGGCGTGGTCTCTAACGACAAGTGGTCAATACAGATCGGGTTTTGGTATGAGCAACGACCAATGGTTGACAGAGTTGGATTTCAAGAAATCGGTCAACAAGAAATGGGATATAGGGACTGAACTACGTCACTATGTGGTCTTTGATAGAAAAGGCGGTAT
>ENA-ORDA01001383-ORDA01001383.1-marine-metagenome-genome-assembly--contig:-NODE-1383-length-20621-cov-5.794003_pt1 | contig 20621 bp, 20 predicted proteins | sample MGYA00237778_ERZ508506 | MGnify/ENA primary metagenome ERZ508506 (study PRJEB26177, sample SAMN06267891) | marine metagenome | isolation source: Monterey Bay, California, USA | place: Pacific... | reverse complement strand
TACATTATGTAATTGCAAAGTTACATTTTGTTAATTTATTTAAATAAAAATAGAAAAACCCTCTCTTCAGTTGAAAAGCAAATTAATAAAAAGTTTAATACAATTTGAAGCTACAAAAATGCATAAAAAATAGAGAAATGCGTAAATGATTTTCTTTGCTAATTAATCATATCAACACTTCTATTAATAAACTTAGTAAGACTTTCTCCTTTTAATATTCCTTGAGATAATAGTGCTAAATCAAGTAGTTGATTTATTAAGCTAATTCTTTTTTTATTAGTTTTTTCAGAAAGAATTTTACCTATCAACTCATGATTGGAATTAATCGCTAAATTATAAGTCTCTGGTAATGATCCGAACATTTGCATTCCCCCATTTCCAGAAAGTTGTTGCTGCTCCTTCATTCTTCTCATAAACTCACTTTGTGTAATTACAACTGGAAGATCACTTGCTGACATATTCTGTATCTGAACAGTGAATTTTTCCTTGTCAACATTTTCTTCAATAATCTTCTGTAACTTTTCTTTCTCCTTATCTGAAAGTTTAGAAATGGTATTTTCTTCTTTTTCAATCAGCTTATCAATAATATCTCCATCGACTCTGGTAAATTGAACATTTGAATTTTCTGATTCAAGTCTACTTATTAAGTGACTAATAAGAGGTCCTCCAAGTTCTAGAACCTCATATCCTTTATCTGTTGCTGTTTTTACAAAACTATGTTGCTCATTTGCATCATTAGTATATAGTATGATTGTTTTTCCATCTTTATTCTTTTGAGTTTCTTTTACTTTTTCATAAAACTCAGTGAATGTATAGAACTCATTATTGGTGTTTTTATAAAGAGAGAAATCTTTAGCTTTATCAAAGAATTTTTGTTCTGTTAGCATTCCGTATTCAATAAAGACTTTAATATCTTCCCATTTTTGTTCAAAATCTTTTCTGTCTTTTTTGAACATACTAGATAATTTTCCAGCAACTTTTTTAGTTATATGGCTAGATATTTTCTTTACGTTTCCATCCGCTTGAAGGTATGATCTTGAAACATTTAATGGTATATCTGGTGAGTCAATAACACCATGTAAAAGAGTTAAAAATTCAGGTACAATATTTTCAACATTATCAGTAATGAAAACTTGATTGCTGTACAGATTGATTTTATTTTTTTGAACTTCTAAATTATTTTTAAGTTTTGGAAAATAGAGTATTCCAGTTAAATTAAATGGGAAGTCAACATTTAGATGAATATGAAATAATGGGTCAGACATTTCCATCGGATAAAGCTCTTTGTAAAAACTTTTGTAATGTTCATCTTTAAGGTTAGATGGTTTTTTAGTCCAAGCTGGTTTTGTATTATTTATAATATTGTCTGAAACTTTGTCAATTTTAATAATATTATCCTTGTCATCTTTTTTCCCTTTTGGATCATCAATTTTATCTGTCTTTGTGCCAAATTTAATCTCAACTGGCAAGAATTTGCAATATTTATTTAAAATAAAACTGATTTTATTGTCTTCTAAAAATTCTTCTGAATCTTCAGCTATGTGCAAAATTATATCAGTTCCAGCAGTTTTCTTTTTTGTTTCTTCCATTGAAAAGTTTGGAGATCCATCACATACCCACTTAACTGGTTTGCTTTTTGCTTTTTGACTTTTTGTGATGATTTCAACTTCTTTAGCAACCATAAATGCAGAGTAAAATCCGAGTCCAAAATGTCCGATTATTGAATTTTTAGCGTCAGCGTCTTTGTATTTATTTACAAACTCTTCAGCTCCAGAAAAGGCTATCTGGTTAATATATTTGTCAAGCTCTTCTTCTGTCATACCAATACCATTATCTCTAATCGTAATTGTTTTCTTTTCCTTATCAAGTATAACTTCAACTCTTAATTTTTTTAGATCGGTATTAAATTCTCCAATCGTATTTAGAGTTTTCATTTTTTGAGTTGCATCAACTGCATTAGAAACTAATTCTCTTAAAAATATCTCATGATCTGAGTAAAGAAATTGCTTAATAATTGGAAATATATTCTCGCTAGTTACATTAATGTTACCTGTTTTTTTCATTTTCTTTTTTTTGTAATTATATTTATTGTGAATTCTTAAAAGCTCTGTAAAGCTTATCTTTTATTTCTTCTTCCATTTCAACTTCAGCTTTTTTGTAGCCTATTTCTTGCCCAATTATTAATGCCGATAATGTTGCTTCTCTAATATTATACCCTTGCTGTAATATTTTTAAAATTACATCATATGTACTGTTATGATTATCAAGTAATTTATTTGATTTATCAATTAATAAATTCAGTTCCGCTTCTGAACATTCAAGAAGTTGTAGTAGTTTTTCTTTTTCAAATTTGCTAATATTTTTCATAAGTGTAGCTTTTACTGACATAACTGCTAAAACTATGCCAAGGTAATTTTTAGGACAGAATGGCAGTTAATGTCAAATATTTTAGCATGGTATAAATTTCTTAACATTATTTTTTGATAGCCTTAAGATTAAAGACATAAGGCAATCTATTAGTTGCTTTTTTTTCTAGAACAAATTTTTCATTTGATTTTTCTATCATTCCCTCTAGTTTATAGGGACTATAGTCAAACTCTTCAAAATGTAAGAGCTTTAAACCGTTTGTTTCTAGTGCAATAAAAATTTCTGTTAGAGAGTGGCTCCACCAGCAAGTTGTTGTTTCGTTATTTAGTTTTCCGTCGGTGTATGTACTATTACTTTTTTCAATATGAGGCTGTGGATCAAAAAAATAGTCTTGATCATCAACGATAAGATTTAAAAATGGGTGAAACTCAGTTAAAAGAAATTCACCACCCTTTTTTAAATGATTAGAGATAGTCTTAGCCCATGCATTTAAATCTGGAAGCCATCCTATTACACCATATGAACTAAATACTAAATCAAATTTTTTATTTAAATTAAGATTTAACACATCACTTTCAATAAAACTAACATTTGTATTATTTTTAAGATTAAGCTTTTTAGCTTCTGAAATAGAAATGTCAGAGAAGTCAACTGCTGTTACCTGAGCCCCCATTCTATCTAAAGAGATACTGTCTTGACCAAAATGACATTGTAGATGAAGTAATGTTTTGTCTTTTATATCGCCAAGAGAATCCAACTCAATTGTATTTAATGTTGTATTACCACTTAGAAATTTATTTTGATTATAGAATTTGGAAGCAATATGAGTAGGTGTTCTGGTATTCCATGCTTTTTTGTTACATTCTAAATATTTCTTAATGTCTGTCATTGTTTAATTTTATTTTGTAAAAATAGTTTATCTATTTTATTAATGTAATATCAGTTTCTTTTTAAAATTATGTGAAGGTATTAGTATAAAGGTAAATCCATTTTAACCCTTTTCTGCACAATTGTGAAATAAAGTAATGAAAAATTACGTTATTCGCACACATGAAGAAATCATGTTTTCTTTTTTTACTATTTGTTAATGTGTTTTCACTTAGTGCTCAAGAAAAGTATACCATCAGTGGATATATTACTGATAAAAGCAATGGTGAAAGTATAGTTGGTGCAAATATTTATTGTGAAGAGCTTTCTGTTGGTGTTAGCTCAAATACCTATGGTTTTTATAGCTTGACTCTTCCATCTAATAATTATGAAATCTTATTTAGTTTTATTGGATATAAAGTACAAAAACAATCAGTTGCATTAAAGAAGAATATTCGTATTGATATAGAATTTACAACATCTACATATAATATTAACGAGATAGTTGTTAATGCTAATAAGAATATTGTTGAAATGACTCAAACATCAATGATAGAAGTTCCAATAGAACAAATCAAAAAAGTGCCAGCCTTCTTAGGGGAAGTTGATGTTTTAAAAGCTATTCAGTTATTACCAGGAGTGCAATCAAGTGAAGGCTCATCAGGTTTTTACGTAAGAGGTGGAGGTCCAGATCAGAATTTAATCTTACTTGATGGAGTTCCTGTGTATAATGCATCTCATATTGGAGGATTATTTTCAGTATTTAATGCTGCTGCAATTAAAACAGTGAGGCTAACAAAAGGAGGTTTCCCAGCTCGATTTGGTGGTAGATTATCATCTGTATTAGAAATAGATATGAAAGAAGGTAATACAAAGGAATTTAAGGGAGAAGCAACAATAGGCCTTATATCTTCCAAATTATCATTAGAGGGACCAATAATTAAGGATAAAACATCTTTTATTATTGCTGGAAGAAGAACTTATGCAGATTTTATTGTCAAACCATTTATGCCTGCTAGCACAGATTTAACTTTATATTTCTATGATTTAAATGCAAAGATAAATCACAAGATTTCACAGAATGATAGACTTTATTTAAGTGCCTATTTAGGTAGGGATGCATTTGGAGTAAATTATGATTCTAGTCTTGAAGGAGGTAAGGGTAATCAAAATAGTTCAGATAATGGAATTTTAAATTTTGGTTTAGGTTATGGAAATATCACCTCTACATTAAGATGGAATCACTTATTTAACAATAAGCTTTTTAGCAATACTACATTTACTTTTAGTAGATACTCGTTTAATACTGATTTTGGACTTACGGCTAATCAGCAATTAGATAATGGAGATGAAATTACAAATATTAATTTTGGTTATTTAGCTGGAATAGAAGATATAGGTGCTAGAATAGATTTTGATTATACTCCAAACCCTAAGCATGATATTAAGTTTGGTTCTTCATATACGTATCATAATTTCTTTCCAGGAGAAACAACGCAAAATATATTAATACAATCACCTGATACTAGCAATAATTTTTCACTTGATACTGTTCTTAACTTCTCAGCAAATACAAAAGCTCATGAAATGTTTTTTTATATTGAGGATAATTTTAAAATCACAAATAGAATTCAGGCAAATATTGGTTTGCATGTAGGTTATTACGCACTTGCTAATAATTCTATACAGTCAAATATACAATTATTAGAAAAAATTTCTGATGATAAAAATCTTAGTTTCCAACCAAGATTATCTACAAGATATCTATTGAATGATAATTGGTCTTTAAAAGCTTCTTATGCAAAAATGCAACAGAATATACACCTTTTATCTAATTCTTCGGTTGGATTTCCAAGTGATCTTTGGGTGCCAGCTATTGATAGTGTGCCACCACAAAAATCTGAACAATGGGCTATAAATTTAACCACACAGTTTGGAGCAGGCAAATATGAGTTAAGTTTAGAAGGATATTATAAGACTATGCAAGATTTGATTGCTTATAAATCCGGTTATTCTAATCTTAATAGCAGTGAGGCATGGCAAAATGCTGTAGAAACTGGTGGTGAAGGAGAATCTTATGGAGCAGAACTGTTTTTACAAAAAAAGAAAGGGAAAACAACAGGATGGATAGGGTATACACTTTCATGGACTAACAGAAAATTTGAGAATATAAATTTTGGAGATTGGTTCCCTTACAAGTATGATAGAAGACATGATTTTTCATTAGTTATTTCTCACAAGTTTAATGATAAATGGGATGTTGGAGCAACTTGGGTATATGGAACTGGAAATGCAATTACTTTCCCACAAGGAATTTACTTTGGAATGCCATCATCTAGCGGATGGAATGATCAATTATATGTTGAATCTGTAGAATCTTATGGTGGTAGAAATTCAACACGTCTACCATCTTATCATAGATTAGATTTTGCTCTTAATAAGAGCTCTAATAAAAAGAGATTTTCTAGTACCTGGTCATTTGGTGCGTACAATATATATAATAGAAAGAACCCATGGTTTGCATATCTAGATTATCAAAATAATGAAAGAGTAGCAAAGCAGGTGTCATTATTTCCTATTATTCCATCCATATCTTATAAAATACAATTTTAATTATGAAATTCACTTTGTTATATTTTTTAGCTATTTGTTCTTTATTTATTTCTTGTGATTTAGATACAGTGGTTGACTTAGAGATTCCGCCACATGAACCAGTTTTGGTACTTAATGGATTATTAAATACAGATACTATAGCTCAGGTTGTTGTATCTAACTCTGTTGGAGCATTTTCTAATTCTAGACCATCATTTATAAATGATGCTAATGTGTTACTATACAAGGAAGGTGAGTTTATTGATACTCTTTTGCCAGATTTGCTAAATCCTGTATATGTATACAATTATGATAATTCTGGTGTTGACTCTATTCCAATGTATTATTATAAAAATAATTATGTTCCTGAAAAGGATATCACATATAAAATTGATGTTAATCATTTAGATTATAACTCTATTTCAGCACAGACATATATTCCAAGTGATGTTCAGCTTTATAACATCAGCGTTGATACATTATCAAATGAAGGGAGAATTGGTTTAACTTTTAGTTTTGATGATGATTCAGAAACTCAGAATTATTATTCACTCAGATTATTTTCGTCATGCACAAAACAATATGAAGATGAATATGGTTATCTTCAAGCATGGGGTTTTAGTGGTGATACAGAATTTTTATCAAATGACCTTTCTTTTCCTTCTGACATTCCTTTTGATGGATTTACTTTTAGAGGAAGTAGTGTTCTATTTACTGATGCATTATTTAATGGCCAAAAGAAAATAATAAATTTAGATGTTGAGACAGAGCTTAGCTATGCTGAGTGTGATACGGTAATTATTAAATTTTCAACTTTTTCTAATGACACATATTTATATTACAATTCACTTGGAGAACATATTGACAAGGGTGAATTAGGCCTATTTGGAGGTGAGGTTGTACCTGTTTATTCAAATGTTGACAATGGATTAGGTGCTTTGATTTCAAGAAATACTCAGAGAATATTTTTAAAACCATAAGTTACTTTGTGTAGATTAAAATATTATAGAAAGACTATTGGTATTTCAATAATTTCGGTATCTCTTTTTAATTTAACAATAGTTCCTTCTCCTTTTTCAAATTTACTTAACCCTTTCATGTAATCCATCATATCTTTAACTTTAATATCACCAATTTGGATTACTATATCTCCTTTTAGAATGCCATATTTATCAGCTGTTTTGCTTTGTGATACACCATCAATTCTCATTCCTTCTCCAGAAAATAGATAGTCAGGCATAACTCCAAGAGTGACTTTAAAACGTGGAGTATTTACGCTGTCACTTGCAGTTTCTTGAAAATCAAATTCATCAATTTCTGCAGAATTAATGATAATTTCTTTTACAAATTCATGTATTTTATACATTCCATTAAAATTGATTTTATCTGTATCATCGCTTGGCTTGTGATAATCTTCATGTTGTCCAGTAAAGAAATGTAGTACTGGAATGTCTTGAAGATAAAAAGATGTATGATCTGAGGGACCAATTCCTGATGCTGAGGTTGTAAGTTTAAAATCAAATTTATTTGATTTAGTGATTAATTCATTCCACTTTGAGCTTGTGCCAACTCCATTAATTGCTAATGTATTTTCTTCATTTAATCTGCCAACCATATCAAAATTAATCATGAATCTTACCTTTTCTAAATCAATTGTAGGGTTCTTAGCAAAATATGAAGAGCCAAATAAGCCATGTTCTTCACCTGAAAATGCAATAAATAAATAATTGTAATCTTTAACGGACTCTAATGAATTAGCTAGATTAATCAATATGCTTACGCCACTAGCATTGTCATCTGCACCATTATGAATAGCTCTTTCTCCTACATAAAGAGATCCAAAATCTCCATAGCCTAAATGGTCATAATGCCCACCAATAATTATTGTCTCTTCTTTATTATTATCTTTAAATCCGACAACATTTATACCTTCAATTTTTCTCTTGACTTGCTGTGAGTGAGGGTTTTCTTTGATTGTTGCAGTGAAAAACTGCAAATAATCTTTGTCTCCTTTTTTTAGTAAATTATATTCTAGAAACTTTTGACCAATAAAATCAGCTGCAAGCTTCTCTGAATCTGTACCTGTTGCTCTACCTTCAAGTTCATCAGAAGCTAAGTAAGTAACTTCTTCAATCATGTGCTTTATAATTTCTTCTTTTGTTTGAGCTGATATAACAGTTCCAAATAGTAGAAGAAATAAAGTAATTATTTGTTTTTTATTCATAATTAAAATAATATTTTTGCCCAATAATTTTACAAAAATATGAAACAAAATTCTTTTTACTTAGCAATTCTATTAGTATTATTTTCTTGTAATACTAATGATGAAAAAAAACAAGAAAATAACCAATCAATTATATATCCTGAGGAAGTTCATTTTAGTAATATGAAGCAATTAACTTTTGAAGGTGATAATGCTGAGGCTTATTGGAGTTTTGATGATAGCAAACTTGTTTTTCAGGCAAAAAATGAAAAATGGGATGCTCCATGTGATCAGATATATGTAACTGACACAAACAATTACAACATGGATTCTATAATTCCTTCAATGGTGAGTACAGGCCTTGGAAGAACAACTTGCTCATATTTTATGCCAGGGGATTCAACAATTATTTATGCATCTACACATTTAGCAGATTCTGCATGCCCACAAGAACCTAAAAGGAGAGAAGATGGTAAGTATGTCTGGCCAATTTACAGCTCATTTGATATTTTTACAGCAGATTTAGACGGGAATATTATATCACAAATCACTAACAATGAAGGATATGATGCCGAGGCAACAGTATCACCATTGGGTGATAAAATCGTTTTTACATCAATTAGATCTGGCGATTTAGAATTATATACTTGTAACATTGACGGTTCAGATGTTTTTCAAGTAACAGATCAATTAGGATATGATGGTGGCGCTTTCTTTTCAAATGATGGAAAGAAACTTATTTTTAGATCATCTAGACCTGAAACTGAGGAAGAGATTAAAGAATATAAACAATTATTGTCAGAAGGATTGGTGAAGCCAACAGAAATGGAACTATACACATGCAATGTTGATGGAAGTGAGCTTAAACAAATTACATCCCTTGGGGGTGCTAATTGGGCACCATTTTTTCACCCCTCAGATAAAAAAGTGATTTTTTCATCAAATCATAAATCTACAAGAGGATTTCCTTTTAACTTATTCATGATTGATATAGATGGCAAAAATTTAGAACAGATTACTTTTGATACTTCTTTTGATGCATTTCCAGTTTTTTCAAATGATGGAAAGAAAATTGTTTTTTCATCTAATAGAAATAATAATGGAACACGTAGTACAAACATTTTTATTGCAGATTGGAAAGAGTAGTTTGTTTAATTATTATTAATTAAATTTAAGTATGAAACATGTTCTTTTCATATTTGTTTTTTTTTCATTAAATTTTTTAGCGCATGCACAAAAGGTTATTACAATTACTTTAGAACCTTTTATGACAACCGAAAATTATGAACATTTTAAAAGGTTAGTTTTAAATAGTTCAAATTATCATGTGGTATATATTAACGGATTTGACTTTGACTGGGGAAGCCATTATGTTTTAGAAGTTGAAGAAAATAAAATAGGTCCTCTTTCGGATGGTACAGAATTTGAATATGATTTAGTAAAAGTAGTTTCAAAAAAATCTGTAGATGATTCCTTTTTTTTTAAGATGTCTATTGATCCGTTAAGGTATTATTCTGTAATCGATGAACCTAATATTGAAAATTATACACTTAATATAATTAACGATACAGTCTATAAATACATGAATGAAATAGAAATTGAAATTCCTAATGAGATAAATAAAAGTTTCAAGCAGCAAACTGATAATTTGAAAAGTGTTAGAGGAAAATTTAAATTTCTAAGTAAAGATAGAATCAGATTAATCCAATTATTTTAAAAAACTCTCAGTATTTATAGATAATCTTTTTTTTATTGATTAACCAATATTCACTATTTTTGCAAAAAAATTAATATGAATCTAAAAGGAAAAAACATTATAATCACTGGAGGAAGCCTAGGGATTGGAAGAGAGACAGCAAAAAATATGATTTCTAAAGGTGCAAATGTGCTAATAACAGGTAGATCAGAATCTAGATTAAAACAAGCACAAAAATATTCTGGGGCAAAAATTATTGAATTTGATATTGCCGATATGGATAATATTGCTGAAAATGCAAAAAAATGTATTGATATTTTAGATGGTAGAATAGACGTATTAGTAAATAACGCTGGAATAGGGGTAAGTAAATCTATTGATAAATTAAATATTGAAGATTTTTTGAGAGTATTTAATGTTAATGTCTTTGGATTAGCACTATTTACTAAAGAAATTATTCCATTAATGATTAAAGAATCTTATGGAACAATTGTAAATATTGGTTCAACAGCTAGCCTAAAAGGATATAAGAATGGAAGTATATATTCTTCTTCAAAATTTGCTGTTCGTTGTTTGACTCAATGCTGGCAAGCTGAGTTGAGGCAGTATAATATTAGAGTTTGCCAAGTTAACCCTAGTGAGGTTACTACAGCTTTCGGTTCTTCTGATAGAATAGAGAGAGAGAATGTTAAAAATAAACTTACTCCAGAAGAAATATCTCATTCCATTATTTCATCAATTGAAATGGATGATAGAGGGTTTATTAATGAACTTAATATTTGGGCTACAAACCCATTTAATTAATAGTTATCCTCTTTTTTATATTTCTTTTATCACCAAAGAATCATCTACTCTAAATCGTTCCGAATAAACTCCATTACTTGCCGCTTCACCGATTCCGAAAATCATTACAACATGTGATTGCCAGTTAAGTTTTAGCATCTTTTTGATTCTCTTTTCATCAAATCCTTCCATAGGACAAGAGTCAAATCCTTCTGCAACTAGAGCCATCATAAAATTTTGACAGGCTAGTGCTGTAGTTTTTGATACAGTTTCAAATAGTTCGTGTTTATATATAGGACCTCTAATTACTGGTTTGAAATATCCATAAATATTTACGAAAAGAAATATAAAGCGTTTGATAAGCCCAGAAATTCCTAAAAAATCATGATAATAAGCAAATGGAATAAGTTTATTATAGTATTTGTCAACTAATGGAATAAATCTATTTTTTTTCTTGTGCTCTTCAATAATTAAATCACGATTTCTTTTCCATGTATCAATTTTGGATACAGCGATTACTAACTCTTTTGCTCCTTTTGCTGCATTTTGCGAGAAACAAGCCTTCACAACAGTTTCTTTCTTTTTTGGATCTCTTACCCAGTAGAATTCCCAAGGCTGTAAATTTGAAGAGTTAGCTGCAAGTACAGATGCTTTCAGACACTTCCTCATTACTGATTCAGGTACTTTGGTATCTTTAAATTTTCTTACTGATCTTCGTTTATTTATTAATTCAAAGAAATCCATAATTTCATCTTTTGTGGGTTTTAATCCAAGTTAATAATTAGTACTTTCAAAAGTAAGCAATTACATCTGATTTTATTGTTCTCAAGAGACTAGTTCCTATGCATAGCATAACATTTCATTATCAGTGCTTTATATTTGTTTAAATAAAAAAAATATGAAATATTTTATAATTCTACTGTTTTCAACATCATTGTTTGTTACATCTTGTGATGATATGCATACAACAGATAAAAATAATTTTAAAATTATTGATATTATAAATGACGTCAATATGATATCTAATGAGAGTGATGTATCTGTCATAAATAGTAATGAGCCAATAGAAGGTTTTGACATGCACAACTATTATATTGTTAAAATTATGTATGATGGATATGATAGAATAGAAACAGCTACAGTTTACTTTGGAGATAGTGATATTTACGACAAGGCAAGATATACCTGGATTACAGATACTTCAATTAGTCTTACTTTATTTCACTCAATTTCTGATAAATATTCTACATTTAGAGTTTCAGGAAGAATGGATGGTTCTGGATCTGGCACTAGCTGGGATTAATTTCTGTTAAAATAATTTAAAATTACAACTATCTTTGTGAAATGAAGAAGTTGCTTCTATTTTTTATTTTTAGTTCAAAATTAATGCAGGGTCAAGAGATTACAGTTGATTTTCTTAATTCAATGGATTCTAATATTTATTCTCAAATAATAGCATCATCACATGGAGATCTAGATAACGATAAAGTTGATGAACTTTTGTTAGTTGTTAATAGATTAGCTTCTACATTGGATAATATACCAAGAAACATAATTCTTTTAAAAAAGAAGGAAGGATCTTGGGTGAAATGGCTGGAGTCAAGTACCGAAATTCTAGGATCTGGTGAAGGAGGTGTTATGGGGGACCCTTTTGAAGATGCGTATATTGAAGATAATGAAATTCATATTTCTCATTCAGGAGGCAGTAGGTGGAGGTGGTCATATCATCATACTTATTCTTTTAGAAAGAACTTATTTTTATTAAAATCTTACTATTCATATTTTGGGGCACTATGTGAAAGTAAGACTGAAATTATTTTTAATTTAATTTCTGGTGAAGGTTATTATTATGTAGATGTCGAAGAGTGTCCAGAAGGTTTCGGAGACAATTCTTACATGAAGGAATCATTGCCTTTAAAAGAAGACTTCTTTCGAACTGAACTTCATATTGATTTATTTTCAAGAACAGATAGTATTTATACTATAACAACTCCTCTAAATAACATTTTTACACTACCTCGATGAATTTTTTAACTTCTTTTAAAGGATTTCTATTATGTGTTATATTAGTTAGTATAATTTTAAATTCATGTGACAAAGAGATCGAAGTTGACTTAGGCTCTTCACAAGAACAGCTTGTTGTGGAAGGATCTATTCAACAGGAGTATCCTGCCTATGTATTTTTAACGCTATCAGAAAACTACTTTAATCAAGTTGATATAAACACATTAGATAATATATCTGTTAATGATGCTGAAGTATATATTGAAAGAAATGATGGTGTGATACATAAGTTAACACATATTAATTCTATAGATACCTTGATGATTTTAGATTCGTTAATGTTACCAATTAAGGGGCTTTATATAGATGTTAATTATCAGCAAGATCAGTTTAGTCAAGCTGGCTATCAATATAAACTTTTCATTTATTGGAATGGCGACACAATTACATCAACGACTTCAATACCTCCACAATATCCAATTGATAGTGTATGGGTAGAGAGAAAAGATACAATAGAAGACCATTATAAATGTTATATATGGGCAAGATTAAATGATCCAGATACAATACATAATTCAATTTTGGTTCATTATAAGAGAGATATTGGCTGGAAGCCAATGGATCCATTGTTTATTCCAACAGCAATATCTGTTAGGTCAGACAATCTTCTTAACGGGGAGAGTCATACTGTTTCTTTTGCTAGATCAGGTAGATTTGATGAAGAAGACGGTGTTCTATTACCATTTTATGCAGATAGAGAGGTAGATGGTAATTTTGTCCGCAAGGATATAGTAATGCTTAGAATATCACATATGGATTATGATTCATTTAAGTTTTGGAGATCAGTTGAAAGAAATCAGAGTACTAATGGTAATCCATTTTCCGAACCAATGAATCTATATAGTAATGTTAAAGGTGGTCTTGGAATATGGGGGGGGTATGGGGTAAGTTATTTTTATATTCCTATTGTAGAGGATACAGTAATTTATGAAACATATAATGATGTTGATGTTTTGGAGATTTTTTAATATAAACTCTGTTTCTTTGTAAAATGAAATATAAAATTTACCAAGTAGATTCTTTTTCAAATAGTATTTTTGCTGGTAATCCTGCATGTGTTGTGCCACTTTCAAAATGGCTATCAGATAGCATGCTTCTTAATATTGCTAAAGAGAATGCAGTTGCTGAAACTGCTTTCTTTATAGATCATGGGGATTATATACATTTAAGGTGGTTCACACCTGATTTAGAAATTGATTTATGTGGACATGCAACACTAGCAGTAGCTCATGTTTTGAAATCTGAATTAAGTTATAATAAAAAAAAGATAAAGTTTAAAACTCAAAGTGGTGAGTTAATTGTATTTCATGAAAATGATTTCTATTATTTAGATTTTCCATCTAGAAAACCAAAGTTATGTGAACTTCCAACTGAAATAGCATTAGCATTAAATATTCAGCCACAAGAAGTATACAGATCAAGAGACTATATGCTAGTGTATAAGAATCAGCAAGAAGTAGAAGCAATTGATGTAAATCAAGTATTTTTCAATAAAATAAATTTAGGTTGCGGAGGTGTGATAGTTACTGCAAAAGGAGATTCTGTTGATTTCGTGTCAAGATTTTTTACCCCTCAAGCTACAATTCTAGAAGATCCTGTGACTGGATCAGCACATTGCTCCCTAATCCCATTTTGGGCTGAACGATTATCTAAAATTGAGTTAAATGCTACTCAGCTTTCAGAGAGAGGGGGTAGTTTGATTTGCAAAGATAATGCTGATCGAGTGTTAATTGGAGGGCAGGCGGTAACTTACTCAAAAGGCGATTTTTTAGTGTAATTAATATGTCAATGAAGCTAAATGATAAATATTGGAACAATAGGTATGAAAAACTTGAAACAGCTTGGGATGTTGGAAAGGTATCGATTCCGCTAAAGGAATACTTCGAACAAATTAGCGATAAACAACAGAAAATTTTAATTCCAGGGTCTGGAAATGGCTATGAAGGAGAATATTTATTTAACAATAATTTTAGCAATACTCACATTTTAGAATACTCCAGTAAAGCTTTGCGTAATTTCATCAAAAGAGTTCCTTCTTTTCCCAAAAATCAAATACATAATATTGATTTCTTTTCTTTTGAAGGAAAGTTTAATCTTATAATAGAGCAAACTTTTTTTTGTGCATTAGATACAGAGTTAAGAAACGATTATGTTAAAAAAGTAAGCAGTTTGCTTGTTAAAGGAGGGAAATTAGTTGGGCTACTTTTTGATATCCCTCTTAATACTACTAATCCTCCCTTTGGAGGAGATGTGAATGAATATCTTCAACTCTTTAGTGAAACATTTCAAGTTGAAGTGTTAGAGAGATGTTATAATTCTATAAGTTCTAGAAGAGGGAAGGAGTTATTTGTGATTTTAGTAAAGAAATAATTAACTATAAAAGATCTCTTTTACTAGCTATTTTATTAGTGCTTTTTCATAAAGAGAAATCCATTGCTTAACTGTCATTTTTGAACAAAGTTCTGCAATTAAATTATAAGGTATATCATCTAATTTTTTAAATCTTATACAGCTTTTTCCCATATCTAACTTATATTTAGCGTGCTTTGGGTATTCTTTAACGAACCAGTCTAGTATTTTTTTATCTGCATATATACCCATGTGGTATATTGCTATATTATTTTTTCTAACTGCTAAAGATAGGAATGGTAAGGGTAGATCTGGTGAGCAGTGGTAGCCCTTTTTGTAAATAGAATGAGGAACCACCCATGATGGCATACCATAATTGAGACATTCTTCATAGCCCTTAGGTAAAAATTCTCTAATTATTGAAATTAGTTTTATTACAGACTGCTTTTTATCACCTCTAAGATCATCTATATAGTTGTCAGTAGTCATTTTGTAAAAATAATTATAATTAATTAGTTTTTTCTAAACAATAATAAATTTGTCTGAACTCGTAAGTAATTAGTAACTATTATTTCCAAAGTTAAGCAAAGCACCATACATTTGCCACATTAATAATTTAAAAAAAAACATGAAAATTTTACTAACCTCTGTCTTAGCTTTGCTTATATTTTCTTCACAAGCTCAAATAACTATGGTTCCTTGTGACTCTATTGATATCACTGTAGACCCTAATTCATCACACTATCAACCATCTTTTTCGTCTAATTGGATTCAAACTAGTGCTTATAACAATGGCACATTGTCTCCATATTTTGCTACTTCCTCTTTATCTGGATTTCCGGGAACTATTCTCTCAGAAGATTCAGCATTTACTCACACTGTTACTAATATTAGCCCTTCAGGTACTCCTTATGATACATTGATTGTATGTTTTGCAGTTTCAGGAATTGATTCATTGGTTAATATGCCTGGTGCTGGTACTGCTACTTGGTCGTGTGGACTCAGTTTCACTGGCGCAATTGAGTATTGTCAGTTTTTTGTTTGGGATGGTACGACTTGGAACAGCATGATTGTAACTCCACCACCGCCACCAACACCATCATGGGATTGTGATCCAACAATTGGATGTTATGATCCTGGTACTGGATTTGGAACGTATACAACATATGCTGATTGTGATACAAATTGTAGTAGTAATAATTGGAGTTGGAATAACTTTACTATTTGCGACTCTTTAGATATTGAAGTAGTTTCATCTACTGCTAATTCTGTGACACTAGGTACAAATCTTGCTAGCCTACCTTATTCAGGACCTGTATCATATGAATGGTCAGAGTTTTTTCCTATTGGTAATGGTATTTCTGTTGTTGACACAACTGCCAACCCAACATTTAATTTAAATGTGCTGGATACAACTATTTATTTTCTAACTGTGATTTTAGTAGATACAACAGGGATGACTTGGAATTGTATGTTTCCAGTAGCTGTGTTCCATGATGGTAATCAATGGATTGCTTTAAAAACTGAATCGCCAACAACTAATACTTTAGATCTTACTCCTATTAATGATAAAAAGCTATTAAAGATAATAGATGCTTTAGGAAGAGAAGTTAGTAGAATTGAAAAAAACACATTATTATTCTACATTTATGATGATGGAAGTATTGATAAGAAATATATTACTGAATAAGTAGAATTATTTTATTTAACAAATAAATTATTTTTAAGAAACCCTCTTTATAAAGAGGGTTTCTTATTTTAAAAATAAATAGAATAAGAAATTCACCCCAAGACGTGAATTAAATTTTAGATATTTGTTGCATAATTGTATTATTAAATAACCAAAAAATTAAATAATGAAAAATAGTTTACTTATAATTATTATATCTTTAATTCTAGTTCCAACTACAAAAGCACAGGTTATAACTTGTGTTCCTTGTGATCAAATATCTATGGTTGTAAATGTAGGTAGTGATACTACTTCACTCAGTATTTATCATGCAGGTCAATATCTAACACATCCTCAAGAACATAATATCTTTTCATGGGAATTTACAGATAATCAAGGAAATATAATATTTAAAGATACAATAGTGGATGATTCGGATTGTAATTTTTCTCACAATTTTCCAATTACAGATACGATGAATGTAACTGTTTATTTAAGAAATGATTCAGCTAATTTGGATAGCTGGTATATTAATCAAGGATTACCCACTAATGGTAATTCGATTAACTGTCTTTTTGAAGATAAAATATATTGGATGACAGGCGAATATCCATCTGGTACTCCGTGGGGAAGATGGGAGTTTCTTGCTGGTGATTATTCTAATCCAGGAGTAGACTTGAATATTGTTTTAGCTGTAGATGATTTTACATATCAAAAGAAAGAACTTGTAAAAATTGTTGATATTCTTGGCCGAGAAACATCTTTTAAAAATAATCGCCCATTGTTTTATATCTATAGTGACGGCTCTACAGAAAGAAGATATATTTCAAAATAATTGAAGAATCTATTTTTATTATTAGTATTTCTTAGTTTACATAGTCAATCTCTTTATTCCACCCAAGCCGATTCTCTAAGATTAACTTGGGAAAATGAAAAGTTAACAGATTCGCTTAGATTTGGAGCTTTGGATGAGTTTCATAATTTATTCTCTCTTGTCTTTCCTGACTCTACTCTAAAAGTGCTTGATTATTATCATGATTTAGCAATATCAAAAGGTGCAGATCGGCAAGTGTATAGGGCAGCTGTTAGAAAAGGAAATATTCTCAGACATCAAGATCTAATCGAAGAAGCTAGAACACATTATTATGAAGCTCTAATCGTTGCGAAAGAAATGAATAATGCTAGATTAGAAGCTATCATTATTGGAAACTTTGGTAATCTTCATTTAGATCAAGGTGAATATTTTGAATCTATAAAAAGATATAACGAAGCAAAGAAAATTTTCTCTACTGAAGATGATAAGCTTGGTGAAGCTAGAATGCTAAATGGTATTGGAGCGATTAATTCCCAGATAGGCAATAATGATATTGCTTTAGTTCATTATGAAAAGGCATTAAATATTTATAAAGAATTAGATACTAAAAATATTTCTTATCCTATTCTAAACAGCACAACAATATTAATGAATATAGGTCTCTTGTATACTAAAGACAACTTACTAATTAAGGCAGAAGCATCATTTCTTGAAGCTCTTAAAATACTTAAGCCCTATAATTACAAAATTTATATTTTAGGATGCTACAATACATTGGCTCGAATATATTTAGAATTAAATCAAATAGAAAATAGCTTGCACTTTGCTAATAAAAGTTTTGATATAGCTAAAGAGTTAGATACCCAAAGTGGAATTTTAGAGTCTAAAATTTTACTTACTACAATCAATTATCAGCTTAATAAAGATAAATCTATAGAGCAGTTAGCAAATATTTTTGAGTCAGTTAGTGCAAATGGATCTTTAGAAATGAAAAGAGAAGTTTCTGAATTGCTCTATATAGGATATAAAGTTCAAAATAGATTAGATTTATCTCTTAAAATGTATGAACTTTATAATTTATACAATGATAGTATTCAAAAGAATATTGACAGTTATTCAATAGCTAGAGAAAATGTAAAAAATGAATACGAAAAAATATTGTTTGAATCTCAACTAGAAAATGAGAAAGAGAAAAATATTCTTAAATTAAATCAAATTAAGAAAATAGCTATTATAATTTTCATCTCAATAGTTTTAATACTCTTATTAATTTACTTTATTATATTAAATAATAAAAAAAGCAATAGAAAGAGAGATGCTCTGTTAGAGGAAATTAAATTTCTTAAAGAAAACAAAGTTAATGTTATTCTCGATTCCAATAAATTTGAATTGTCTAAGCAAAAAATAGACAGTTATCTAAATAGAGTGTTAAATGAAACAGATTGGAAAGTTCTTTTAATATTATTAGATAACCCAATGGTGTTAAATAAAGAGATTGCTGAAAAGTCTAATATGAGTATTGATGGTATTGGTTCTTCACTACGAAGAATGTATGAGTACTTTGAGATTAATGAAACTAAATATAAGAAAGTTTCCTTAATTCATAAGGTAGTTAATATTTCTGAAAGAATATAAAAAGAAGCCTACTCATTTGAGTGGGTTTCTTTTTTGGTGGGCCTTACGGTCTTAATTTCGAACTTTTTTAGGAAATTATTAAGTAATTTTGAGTTATGAAAAAATTAAACTAATTTAATTTTGATTTCCTCTCCCTTTATTGTGCACAGTATTTTTCCTTCAAATTTATTTCATCAATTTCTGTTGAGATAAGAGTCAATTGATTTTGCTGTATCCAAAACAGTCTTTTCTAAAGGTATTGGTTTCCAATTAAATACTTTCATAGTTGATGAAACATCTCCGTTATATGTTTTGCCAATAAAAGTTCTCATGCTTTTGGCTTCCCTATCGATATATCCCATGATTTTAAGTAAAAAATTAGGAGCTAACTTTGTACTTACTTTATCATACCCATTGGATTTAAGTATTTTGGCCACCTGCTGAAAAGCTACAGGCTCTTCAGTAGTAACAATAAATCTTTTTCCGTTTGCCTTTTTATTTTCAAGAGCTAATACATGTATTTTAGCAATATCTCTTACGTCTGACATATTAATTGAAGCTTGAGGCATCATAGGCATTTTTCCTATCATCATTTGTTTGAACATACCCATAGAAGCGCCCTCAAAGTTTCCTGAAAGAGTTGGCCCAAAAACAGGGCCCGGGTTAATCACAGTAAGTTCCATTTGGTTATCTTTGTTTTGAGCATTCACAAAATCCCAAGCAGACTTTTCGGCTAACGTTTTGCTTTTTGCATAAGCAGACACATTTTTTGCGTTGATATTTGTCCACGATTTGCTATCAATATTAATAGATTTATCTGCATCTTCCAGCATTGAAACTATCGAAGAGGTTAAAACAACTCTTTTAATGCCTGCTTTTTTTGCAGATTTTATTGCGCGCATTGTACCATCAACAGCAGGTCTAATATATTCATTTTCATCTTTGGGTTCGATATTTATAAATGGTGAAGCCACGTGCATTACAAAATCACATCCCTTCATTGCATCATCCCAACCATCATTTTTTAGTAGATCCAACTCACAAAATTCTAAATTATTTTTAAGGTCTACCTTTTTTTTAATTGCGTTAGTAACTTGAGTTGATTTTGAAAGACTTCTTAATGAGCCACGAACTGAATACCCACTTTTCAACAATTCTACTTCGCAGTGATTTCCGATATAACCAGAAATGCCTGTTAGTAATACTTTTTTATTCATTAGTTAGATTATTTTTATTATACTTAATTGGATGGCAAATATAATAAAATTACTACGGTTTTGATAGTAATATTATTATATTTGTAGTGTAAAAAAATTCAAATTTAATTAACATGAAATACAAATTTACATTATTAACAGTTTTTTTAAATCTCTTTTTATCTCAATACAGTTTAGCGCAATTTTTAGCTTCCAATTCCATTGAAACTTCATTTACAACTGTTGAAGTAGGCGAAAGAATGCTCAATACTTTCTCTTATGATTTCAATAAGGATGGAATATTAGACCTTGCTTTAGACGGTGGAATGTCCTATCCTCAATCCGCTGAATTTTATCCAGCATCAAATGCAATTATACTTATTGGAAATGGTGATGGAACATTTACA